>Ga0302326_10000998_pt1 | contig 74382 bp, 59 predicted proteins | sample Palsa_T0_3_FD_202264 | JGI IMG/M metagenome (GOLD analysis project Ga0302326, IMG submission 202264) | Peat permafrost microbial communities from Stordalen Mire near Abisko, Sweden - Palsa_T0_3 | ecosystem: Environmental > Terrestrial > Soil > Palsa > Peat permafrost | place: Sweden: Abisko... | reverse complement strand
CATAGGTAGCGGCGTTCCATCCGCTATACGCCACCATTGCCCAAAGCAGGCTGATCACGAACTGCGCGGGCAGCGGCGCGGTGGACGTGCGCACGGCCCGCTCGGAAAAGTGCGACCAGCTTCCCGTACCGATCATGAATCCCAGTGCGATAAACCCGACAATCACCACCAGCTTGGTTGCGGTAAGCGCGTTCTGCACTCTGGCGGTGCGGCGCACTCCCAGGCAGTTCAGAATGCTGAAGCCCGCAATTAACAGGCAGGCCAGCGCCTGTCCCGATCCGAGACGAATGGAAAAGGCGCCGGAGCCGAACACATAAGGCGCATTGGCCTGCTTCAGCGATGGATAAAAATACCCCAGGTAATCCGAGAAGGCCAACGAGGCCGCGGCGATCGGCGCGGAAAAGCCGGCAAAGAAGGAAATCCAGCCGGTCATGAAGCCCCAGGCCGGACCGAACCCGCGCGTGAGATATACATATTCGCCGCCGGAGCTCGGAAAGTTGATGCCCAGCTCGGAATAGCTGAGGGCGCCTGCCAGCGCAAACAGGGCGCCCACCAGCCAGACCGCCAGGATCAGCGGCGCGCTGCCCAGGTCTCCAGCCATGAACCCTGTGGCGCCGAAGATGCCCATGCCCACCATGTTCGAGACCACCAGCGCCGTCGCGCTGACGAATCCGAGTTGGCGGAGCAGTCCCACTTTCGCCTGAAGCTGGGTGGCCATCTTTAGTTAACGCCTGCGTAAGGTTGCTTATGGTCATTGTATGTCACTTGGCGGGGTATCATAGAGGAGAAGGCCTACCTGCAACATGCCACAGAAAACCGATACGGATTTGGGTGTCAATAGCTGGCTCGAAGACGAGCTGTATCAACAGTATCTGCACGACCACGCCGCGGTAGACGATAGCTGGAAGCGTCTGTTCGACGGCGCACCCAACGGCCAAACCCCTGTGGCGCCGCCGCCCGCCCGCCCGGCCGCCCCCGCGCAGGCCGTCCCGCCGTCCGGCGCGCAGATACAGCCTCTCCGCGGCATCGCCGCCAAAATCGCTGAAAATATGAGCGCCAGCGTGGCTATCCCGCTGGCCACTTCGCAGCGCATCATCCCGGTCAAAGTGATGGACGAGAACCGCCGCATCATTAATCAGCACCGCACGCTGGTGGGCAAGAGCAAAGTTTCCTACACTCACCTGATCGGGTGGGCCATCCTCAAAGCGCTCGAAAATTTTCCCGGGTTGAATGACGCATATGGCGAAGTCGCGGGCGAGCCTGTACGCGTCGTGCCGCAACAGATCAACCTGGGCATCGCCGTGGATGTCGCCGGCAAAGACGGCAACCGTAACCTGCTGGTGCCCAACATTAACAACGCCGGCCAGGTCGATTTCGCGGGATATGTCACGCTCTTCGACGGCCTGGTGGATCGTGCGCGCAAAGGCAAACTGTCACCCGGCGATTTCCAGGGGACCACGATTTCGCTCACCAATCCCGGCACGGTCGGGACCATGGCTTCTAGCCCGCGGCTGATGACCGGTCAGGGCGCCATCATCGCCGCCGGCGCCATAGACTACCCGGCCGAATTTCGAGGCGCGGCGCCGGAAACGCGCTCGATGCTGGGCATCGGCAAGGTCATGGCGCTTTCCTGCACCTACGATCACCGCATCATTCAGGGCGCCGAATCCGGCATGTTCCTGGGCAAGGTGCAGTCCTTGCTCGATGGCAGCGATGGCTTCTACGAAGAAATCTTCGCGCACCTGAAAATGCCCCACCAGCCGGTGCGTTGGGAGCCGGATCGCCAAACCGCGCTGGCGGGCGGGACAGGTCCCACCGCCGAGGTCGCCAAGGAAGCCGGCGTACTGCAGCTCATCAATGCGTATCGCGTGCGCGGGCACCTGATCGCGGATCTCGATCCGCTGGGCGGCGAACCCAGCTATCATCCCGAGCTCGACCCGGTCACCTACGGCCTGACCATATGGGATCTCGATCGCGAATTCCTCACCGGCAGCCTGAGCGAAGCGATCGGTGGCCATGGCCCCAAGCCAGTGGCCACGCTGCGCGAGATCCTGGAAACACTGCGCCAGACTTATTGCGGCAAAATCGGCTGCGAGTACATGAACATACAGCACCCGGAGCAGAAGCTCTGGCTGCAGCGCCGCATGGAGCCGCAGGCCAACAACTGGCCGCTCGACCGCGCCACGCGCCTGCGCATCCTCGAGCATCTGCTCGAAGCCGAAGAGTTCGAGCATTTCCTGCATGCCCGCTTCGTGGGACAGAAACGCTTCGCCCTGGAGGGCGCGGAGACGGCCATCCCGATTCTGCAGGAACTGCTCGAGCGCGCCGCCAATAACAATGTCCACGAAGTGGTGATGGGGATGGCGCATCGCGGCCGCCTGACGGTGCTGACCACGGTGGTGGGCAAACCCGTGGCCGAAATTTTTGCGCAGTTTGAAGGTGAGCTTGATCCGGCCAGCACGCAAGGCTCGGGCGACGTGAAGTATCACCTGGGCGCCCGCGGCGTGCATCGCTCCACCACCGGCCGCGAAATTCTGGTCTCGGTATCCCCCAATCCGAGCCACCTCGAAGCCGTCGATCCGGTGGTCGAAGGCATCGTACGGCCCAAGCAGGATCGCCTCGGCGACCGCGAGCGCGCCCGCGTGATTCCCCTGCTCATTCACGGCGATGCGGCCTTCGCCGGGCAGGGAGTGGTGGCCGAAACGCTGAACCTCTCACAGCTCCATGGCTATTGCACGGGAGGCACGCTCCACCTGATCATCAACAACCAGATCGGCTTCACCACGCTGCCCGACGAGGCCCGCTCCACCCCCTACTCCACCGATGTCGCGCGCGGCGTGCAGGCGCCCATTTTCCATGTCAATGGCGACGACCCCGAAGCCGCCATTCGCGTAGCGCAGATCGCCTTCGACTACCGGCAGCAGTTCAAAAAGGACGTGGTCATCGATATGTTCTGCTATCGGCGGCACGGGCACAACGAGGGTGACGACCCCAGCTACACACAGCCGATTCTCTACCGCAAGATCAAGGACCATCCTTCGGTGGGCACGTTATACGCGGAGCGCCTGGTTCGCGAGGGCGTCCTCGGCGAAGAAGACGTGGCCCGCATGCGTAAGGGTTATAACGCGGCGCTCTCCGCGGCTTACGACGCCGCGCAGAAGAGCAGCAACCATTTTGTCGGACAGGAATTGGCTGCCGTACCCACTGAAGAAATTGGGAGCTACTGCCCTCGCACCGCGGTGAATAAAGCCGCCATCGACCGCGTGATTACCGGACTCACCACGTTCCCCGAGAATTTCCACCTGCATCCCAAGCTGCGCAATCTCATCGAACGCCGGCGCGCGGTCATCGAGAAAGGCGGCCCCATCGATTGGGCCTTCGGCGAATCGCTCGCATTCGGCACCCTGGCGCTCGAAGGAACTCCCGTGCGGCTCAGCGGCCAGGACTCCGGACGCGGCACTTTCAGCCAGCGCCACCTGGCCTTCTGGGATTCTGAAAACGGCCACAAATATACGCCACTGCAGCATATCTCGCCCGATCAGGCGCGCTTTGAAGTCTTCGACAGTTCGTTGAGTGAGTACGCCGTGCTGGGATTCGAATTCGGCTATAGCGTGGCCGATCCGCTCACGCTGGTGATGTGGGAAGCGCAGTTCGGCGATTTCGCCAACGGCGCGCAGATCATGATCGACCAGTTCATCTCCAGCGCCGAATCGAAGTGGGGCCAGCCGAGTGGTCTGGTGCTGCTGCTGCCGCACGGCTTCGAGGGCCAGGGACCGGAGCATTCGAGTGCGCGCATCGAGCGCTTTCTCGTATTGTGCGCCGGCAACAATATGCAGGCGGTCAACTGTTCTACCCCGGCTCAGTATTTCCACCTGCTGCGCCGCCAGATGTATGGCGGCCGGGACCGCCGCGGAGTGCGCAAGCCGCTGGTGGTATTTACGCCCAAAAGCCTGCTGCGTCATCCCAAGGCCGTATCGACCGTCGCCGAGCTGACCAGCGGCGGCTTCCGCGAAGTGCTGGCGGAGAGCGGCACTGCCGATGCGGACCAGATCACACGGGTAATCTTCTGTTCCGGCAAAATCTACTACGATCTGGCCGCCGCGCGCGAAGAGCGCAAAGCCCATCACGTGGCGCTGGTGCGCATCGAGCAGTTGTATCCCTTCGCCGAAAGCGACGTCAACGATGTGCTGATGCGGTATCCGCTGACCGCCGAAGCGGTGTGGGCGCAGGAAGAGCCGCGTAATATGGGCGCGTGGCGGTTCATCGCCGAGCGGCTCCAACCACTGCTGAATCCCAGCGGGCGCGAGGTGCGCTACATAGGCCGGCCCGAGAGCGCCAGCCCCGCTACCGGATCGGGCAAGCGCCATCAGGAAGAGCAGGCGGCGATCATGTCTGAAGCCATGGAGGAAACCCCCGTGCTGCAGGCCCGCCGCGTGCGTCTGATTTCCAGGAGATGATTCCGGGGCATGAGCAAGGAGATTCTCGGCATACACCACATCACTGCCATCGCCGGCCATCCGCAGGCGAACATCGATTTCTATGCCGGGCTGCTCGGGCTGCGTCTGGTCAAACTCACCGTAAACTTTGACGACCCGGGCACCTATCATCTCTATTACGGAGACGGTGCGGGGCATCCGGGCACCATTCTCACGTTCTTTCCCTGGCCTGCGGCCCCGCGAGGCCGGCATGGCACCGGTCAGGTGACGCAGGTCGCCTTTGCCATTCCTGCCGCCGCTATCGACTATTGGAAAGACCGGCTGGCCAGTCACCAGGTTGCAGTGCAAGGTCCATTTGACCGGTTCGGCGAACAAGCGATCTCATTCCCAGATCCTGACGGAATGATTGTCGAACTGGTCTCGACCGCCAGGGTAAGCGGCGACCGCGCTTACCAGGCCGGACCTGTTCCGTTGCAGAATGCCATTCACGGATTTCACAGCGCGACACTCTCCGAAGAAGGCTATCAGAAGACGGCCGCTTTGCTAACCGATATTCTCGGATTCGAGCTCGTTCGCCAGGAGGGCAACCGCTTTCGTTATGCGATCGGTTCGGGCGGCCCCGGCGCAATGGTGGACGTCATCTGCGCGCCTGAAGAACGGCGTGGCAGCGTACTGGTGGGGACCGTGCATCACATTGCCTGGCGCACGCCGGACGACCGGCAACAGCGCGAATGGCTCGCCGAGATCACCCGGCTGGGTTATAACGCATCGCCGGTGATGGATCGCAAGTATTTCCACTCCATTTATTTCCGCGAGCCCGGTGGCATTCTTTTCGAGATCGCGACCGACCCGCCCGGCTTTGGAGTAGACGAGCCTATGGAAGAGCTGGGGTCGAAACTGGTGCTTCCACCGTGGCTCGAGTCATCGCGCGCGGAACTGCAGGCCGTCCTGCCGCCGCTTCGCCTGCCCGCCGTGGCGCAGCCAGCCTCATGACCGAAGACCTGGGGTTCATTCACCGCTTCATCCCGGCTGCCGGGCGCGACCACCCCAGCACTCTGCTTCTGCTGCACGGCACCGGAGGAAATGAGCAGGACCTGATCCCCCTCGGGGAGGCGCTGCTCCCGGGCGCGGCCATCCTCAGCGTACGCGGTAAAGTCCTGGAGCGCGGTATGCCAAGGTTTTTTCGCCGCTTTGCCGAAGGAGTCTTCGACGAAGAAGATTTGAAATTTCGAACTCTCGAGTTGGCCCAGTTCATCGATGCGGCGAGCCGCCAATACTGGTTCGGCGCAAACATCATCGCCGTAGGATACTCGAATGGCGCGAACATCGCCGCCAGCATGATGCTGATGTGTCCGCCAGTGCTGGCTGGCGCGGTCCTGTTCCGCGCAATGGTGCCCTTTGTTCCGGAGGCCTCGCCCGATCTGACCGGAAAACAAGTTTTTCTTGCCGGCGGACGGCAGGATCACATCGTGCCTCAAGCCAGCACGGTGAAACTGGCGGAAATGCTGGAAACTGCCGGTGCGGCCGTCTCGCTATACTGGCATGACGGTGGTCACGAGCTCGGGCAAGACGATATCGCCGCCGCCGGGCGCTGGATGGAGCTCTTCCCCGTCTCACGATAGCAGCGGATGGTGATGAATCGTGCGCGGTGGCGATGAAGGAACCTGCAAGTGCTTGAAAGCTTGTGCGGACTATGCCGATTCAACTCGTCGCATTGCAATTCAAATTCAACGCCAAACACCTATTCTTCAAATCGATTCGGCATAGTCCGGGATTCGGCATCGCGACGTGCCCTTAGAATTGCAGCTTCAGCGCCAACTGCCCGATGCGCGGGTCACGCGCGGCCGTCACCAGGCCAAAGTTGCTGGAGTTAATGTCGCCGCCCGGGTTCATGAACTGTGCATGGTTGAAGATATTGAAAAATTCGGCGCGAAATTCCATGGCCGTTCTCTCGGTGATCTGGGTGAGCTTATGCAGCGCCAGGTCTGTGTTGTTCAAGCCAGGACCGATGAAGAAGCGACGGTTCGCAGTACCGAGAATTCCTAACTGAGGCGTAGAGAAGTTACTCGTTGAGAAGAACAAATGGTTGTTGGAACTGCGTGGATTATAGAACTGGATCGGCTGGCCGTTGAAATTTGGAAAGTCCGCACCGCTGCAACCGCACAGGGACGGATCGGCGCTGTCGGCCAGCAAAATCGGGAGGCCGCTGGCGAGGCGGGTGATGCCACTGACCTGCCAGCCTTCGACGAGGCGGTGCTTGCCGAACCATTTCGCAAACGGAAGATCGTAGGCATAGCTCGCCACGAAATTCTGTGGGATGTCGAATGCCGAGAGCGAGCGGCTCAGCCTGTGATTGTATGGATTTATGTCAACGTCGCCAAATCCGGAGCTGTCATCGATGGATTTCGACCAGGTGTATGCGGCTAACAAGTGCAGGGCGCCGATCGTCCGATTAGCACTGATCTGTAGAGAGTTGTAATCGGAATTTGCCCACGTCTCCATCCACTGGACCTCGCCAAAATCGAGGATGCCCTGACTCAGATAGCGGCCCGATGTAACGCCGTACGGCCGCGTTCCATAAACAGTTTGGCCGTCAGCCAGGTGGTAGATCGTATTCTCGCCAAACGGCCCGCAGCCGGGAGTCTGCAGACAGAGTTGCGGATTGCCCGGGTCTGCCTCCACCTGACTCAACAGATGACGGCCGAGGGTCCCCACGTATCCCACCGTAACGATGGCAACATGCTCGATATCCCTCTGGATGGTGAAGTTGAAGTGGACGGCGTAAGGCAATACGTTGTCGGTCACAAAGCCCGGAACGCTCTGCACCGGCTGAAAAATTGCCCAGTTGGTGGGCACGCCCACAGGCGGCTGCACAAATGGGAAGCGCTGGCCGGGGTCCGGGGCATTGCGGCCCTTGAATGGTTCTTCCATGTAAACGAAGGTGGGGCTTTGCCAATACTGCGCGAAGGGCGGATTCCCCAGTTCGAAGTTGTTCTGAATCTGCTCGAAGGCGGTGGTGTAGATCCCGCTCGCCGCGCGGATGCTGGTCTTACCCGGTCCTCCAAACAGCTTACCAAGCACCCCGTCGCGGAATCCCGGCGCGTAAGCAATTCCGAGGCGCGGATCGAAATTCTTGTACCGGGTCGGCGCCAGCGTCGAAGGTATCCCGGGATCACCCGGGTACACCCACCCCTCCGGACTGTTCGGGTAAAGAGTAGACTGCAACCCTGGCACGAAGGCTTGCAGGTGATTATACTTGTCCGACCACGGCTGGCTGAATTCCCATCGCAAGCCATAGTTGATCGTCAGATTCGGCTTGATTCGGAAGCTATCCTGAATGTAAAGGCCTGCGTAAGTCGAGCGCGCGTCCAGATTTCCAGGGCTCGCTTGGATGAACAGATCGGGCGCCCCGAGCAGGTAATCGGCGAAGTCGTTTCCGGTTTCGGTCCCCGAGAAACCGAACGTACCGTTCATGTTATAGCGCCAGCGCATATTGATCTGGAACTTGCGAACGTCGCCCCCGAATTTGATCGTGTGTGGGCCGACGATCTTGGTGAAGTTATCCGAGAGTTGATAAGTATTGTTGAACTGCCATGTGCTGCTGGGCACGCCAAAGTTGACGCCGGTTGAGTTCAGGCTGATTTGTGGGACCCCTTCCAGGTCCTTTACCGATGGGATTAAGCCGAGTCCGCCTTCTTGAAAACCGAAGCTCGATACCGACCCCAGACCGGATCCGGAAGCTGCGCCTAAGCGCAAGGCGTTGCGCGTGTAATTCAAACGCAGTTCGTTGACCGCCGACGGGCCGAAAATTTCCGTGTTGCTGACGTTTGCCTGCTGCGCGCGCGTGGGTGTGTCGGAAGGGAATCCGGGGACGTTTCCGCCGGCGAACGGATTGAACACGCCGGCATCGTCGAAGTGATAATAAAAGGCCCAATCACCCGACTTTTCAGTGTGCAGATCAATTCGCTCGGCCCATTTGTCGTCACGCAACGTGCCTGGGTAGGCACTTGTCGAATAATACGGCTGCCCGTTGCGATAGCCTGTCGGATCGGGAATGAATTTTAGCGTGCCGAGCGCGGCCGGAGACATGGCTTTCTGCGGGATCACCTGATTCGGGAATACGCATATTCCATCCATAGCGGCCTGCAAGGTCGTACACCCGGGAACCCAGTAAGGTTCCCCATCCTTCACCGTGTAGCCCAGCCGTTGCGTCAGCACTTCATTCATGCTTCCGCTATTAGGGGTGTTATCGCCGCGCACAACCCCGGTCAATGCCGGGAATCCAGTCGTGCCGACATCGGAGAAATTCCCGGTCCTCTCCAATAGCGAGGGTACCGCGGTGATCCCACTGCTTTGGCTGCGTATCTGCCGGGTCCCCTGGTAATCCGTGTAGGTGAACAGGCGATTCTTTTTGATCGGGGCGCCGATGCCGCCGCCGAACTGGTTCTGCTTGAAGGCGCCCTTGGCGCTATTAGGAATCTGCTGACCCGTTGCGGGATTCACCTGGTTCTGATCGAAAAAATTCCGTGCATCCAGCACGTTGTTGCGCAGAAACTCGTAAGCCGTGCCATGGATCGAGTTGGTGCCGCTCTTGGTCACCACGTTTACGATTGCGCCCGTGAAGCGGCCGTATTCGGCATCGAACGAGCTGGTAAGCAGGCGGAATTCCTGAATCGAGTCGAGTGTGGGCACGATGGAGGCCCCGTTGTTGGTTCCTTCCTCGACGTCGCCTCCATTTACCAGAAAGGAGTTGCCCGATTCCCGCATACCGTTCACCGACAGAATACCCGAGAACAGGTTACCCGAAGCGCTATGGTTCGAGAACGACGCACCCGACGTCACCGGTACCACGCCCGCTTGCAGCCCAAGCAAGTCGATGTAACTGCGGCCGTTGAGCGGCAGCGTCGTCATCTTTTGGCTGTCAATCACGTCGCCCAGTTGGGTGCTGGTCGTTTCCACCTGCATCATCGCGGCCGACACCTCCACGCTCTGCGCCGCGGTACCTACCTGGAGCTGAAAATCCGCTCGGAAGGACTGATTTACCTGTAAGCCGATACCGCTCTGCACGCCCTTTTGGAATCCGGAGGCTTCCACCTCGACGACGTAATCCTGGCCCACGGGAACCTGCAGAAACTGGTAGTTGCCATTCTGATCGGTGCTGGCCGCACGGGCCAGCCCTGTATTTTGATTCCGCAGCGACACGCGCGCCGCCACGATCACGCCACCACTCGGATCGGCAACAGTTCCAAGGATTGCGCCAGTCACATCGGCGCGAGCCAGCGAAATGCCTGCGAGCGCAGCTAAAGACACCAACAGTCGAGACCGACAGATTCTCTTCATACGCGACCTCCCTGTGATTCCGAAAATATTCTCATAAACACAAAAAGATGTCAAGACGAAAATAAATATTCCATTAGACAAATAGCGGCGCGAGGCCAGCGGCAGGAAAGGTCTCTCCCATCGGTGGCGAGTTAGGTGCCGTCCGCAAAATCAATGACCGCCGGCCGGATACGGAAGCCGCGCGTTTTCAGGGCGGTCCAGGCGAGGCCCGCGGCGAACCACAACGCGCCCGCTATCATCGACTGCCGCGGCAGGCTCCACCAGATCCAGACGCAGAAGAGGAAACCAAGCCCGGCGCACACTGATGCGGCTAGCGGTTTCGGCTTGGACCGGATGGCCGCCAGGTTCACTCCCATGAACGCCAGGAACGCACCGAAATTGATCAGCTCGGCCGACCGCTCGTAGCTGAGGACCAGCGAACCTGCCAGCGCCAGAGCGCCGATGATCCAGATGTTGATGGCCGGTTGGCTTCGCTTCGTATCCAGCCGCCCGAAGATTCTCTTGGGCAGCATATCCTCCCGCCCCATGGCGTAAAGCAGGCGCGCGGCCGCGGCCAAACCCGTCAGCCCGCTGCCAAAGCAGGCCACGATCAGCACGGCCGCCATGCCCTGGAACAGCAGAACGCCGCCAGCGCGCAGCGTGACGTCGAGAAACGCGGTCTCTAAATTAGGAAAGGTGCGGTAATCCGGCCAAATGCGCTGCGCGAGGTAGATCTCGACGGCGCTGAAAATTCCGGTAATGAGACAAACCAGCACGGTCGCCAACGGAATCGTGCGCCGCGGATTGCGGGTCTCCTCGGCCAGCGTGGTCACACCGTCGAAGCCGATATACGTCAACGCCGCCAGGGATGTGGCGGTCATCACCGCCCGCACATCGAACGTCGCCGGGTTATAGAAGGGTTCGAGCGAGAAGATGCCGGTCCAGCCGCTCCGATGCAAGAGATAGCGCACCGCCAGCAGCACAAACGCCCCTACCACCGCGAACATCGCGGCGAGCAGGATGGTGTTGGCCCGGGCGAGCGAGCGCACGCCCCGCAAATTCAGCACGGTGATGCCCACGCCAAAGACACAAGCCCAGATCGCATACGGAACTTCCGGAAGGAGCCGCTTTATGGTCAACGCACCGTAGATCACGTTCACCACGGGAATGATCAGGTAGTCGAGAAACATGGCCCAGCCGACCAGGAATCCGGCGTATGGCCCGAACCCGTGCCCCACGTAAGTGTATGCCGAGCCCGCGGACGGGTAGAGGGCGGCCATACGGCCGTAGCTTACAGCGGTCAGCATCATGGCTACCATAGCGATCAGGATGGTAGTCACGGCGTGGCCGTTGGAAATTTTCAGCGCCAGCCCGAAACTGCCCACCGGGGCGATGGGCTGGATCAGCACGATCCCAAAAATCACCAGGTCCCAAAGAGTCAGGACACGGCGGTTCACCACGAAAGAAAACCACCGTCCAGGATCAGCGCCTGTCCGGTCATGTAGTCGGAGGCCGAGGAGGCCAGATATACGATGGTGCCTTCGAGTTCTTCCAGTTTTCCCATGCGCCCCATGGGAACCTTTGCCAGAAGCTTCCCACCCAATTCCTGGTTCTGCTCGAAAGCCCAGATGGTCTGGTCGGAGCGAAAAAATCCCGGAGCCAGCGCGACCACTTGCAGGCCGCGCGGCGCCCACTCGACCGCCAGCTCGCGGGTCAAGCCCAGTACGCCGGCCTTACTCGTCACGTAGGAGGCTTGGGAAACATAACTGGAGGCGCTGATGCCATACATGGACGCGATGTTGATGATTTTCCCGGAACCCTGGCTGAGCATATGCCGGGCAGCACACTGCGCGCAGAAGAACAGCGCGGTCAAATTGGTATCGATGACGCTATGCCACTGTTCGCGCGTCATGGCATCCGCCTCCGCCACTGCCGAGATCCCGGCGTTGTTGACCAGGATATCGACTTTGCCGAATTCCGCGATCGAGCGCTGCACCATGGTTTCGACATCCTGCTGCAGCCGGATGTCGGCTTGGACCGGCACAACGCGCCGACCGTATTGCTCCAGGTCGCGCGCCACCTCCCGCTGTTGGCCGCCGTCGCGTGCCGCAATGATCAGGTCGCAACCTGCTTTGGCCAGCCCGCGCGCAAAGCTCACACCAAGCCCTCGCGAGGCGCCGGTCACAATCGCCGCTTTGCCGGTAAGGTCAAACTGCGAAAAAAGGCTCGGATGCATGGTCAATAGGTCACCTTTACGGGCTCCCGATTGGAAGCCGACTGCATGATGGCAAGAATCACGGTGGAAACGCGCATGCCGTCGTCGAGCGTGGCCGCCACCGGCTGGTCGTCTGCAACGCAATCGACGAAGTGGCGGATGCTCTCGTAGACAAAGCCCACGTGACGGCCGCGGATGAGCGGAGCGTCCAGAACGTCGGGGCGGTCGCAGTGACTTTCGAGGTACCTTTCGATCAACTGATTGTGCGTGAGATCCATGTTGAACATGCCCTTGCTGCCGACCACGCTGACTTTGAAATCGTTGTACGACGGACTGGTGTCCGGCATGATCCAATGATTCTCGATGGTGGCGATCGCTCCGCCGGCAAATTCGAGAATGGTCTGATAGATGTCGGGAACGTCCACGCCTTTGCCCCGCAGTACGCCGGAGCGCGAGACGGAATACACGCGGACGACTTCATCGCGCAGCAAGAAACGGAGTGCGTCGACGGTGTGGCTGCCGAGGAACCAAAGGATAGAGCTTTTGCCGGACCAGGAAAGCATTTTCAATGGCACGTAAAGCGTGTTGTTGAGGCGCAGGTAGGCAGAGACGATCTCCCCGATGGCGCCGTTTTCGATGTCGGTTCTGGCGACTACCAGCGGCGGGCACCAGCGGCAATGGAAGTCCACCATGAATTTCACGCCGGCCTTGGTCACGGCTTCCGCGATCTGCTCAAGATCCTGGCCGGTGGTAGCGAGCGGTTTTTCGACGATGATGTGCTTGCCGGCGCGCGCCGCGGCGACGATGGGCTCGCGGTGAGCGAAGTCGGGCGTGGCGACGGCCACGGCGTCGATATCCGGGTCGCGCAGCATCTCGCGGTAATCCGTGTAGACGCGGCGCGCGCCCCACTGGTCCGCAGTTTTCCGCGCGCGGACTCCATCGAGGTCGCAGACGGCGGCCAGCGAGGCACGGTGATGGGTGGCGTAAACTTCCGCGTGGACATTGCCCCACGTTCCGGTACCGATCAGTCCGAATCTTACTGTTTCCATGGTTCTCACGCCGGCAGGGCACGCTTGAAGATACGCAGCCAGTTGCCGTGCATTATCCCTTCAATGTCCGATTCCGTATAACCGCGCGATTTGAGAATGGCCGGCAGCTTTTGCAAGTCTGCGATGGTATCGACGTCGTGGGGCGTCTGTTCGGTGCCGAATTCGCCATCCAGATCGCTGCCCACCGCGACGTGGCGCGTATTTCCTGCCAACTGACAGATATGATCGATGTGATTGACGACATCTTCGAGGCTTACGACGGAATTGGGCGTTGCGCCGGCCACGAATTTCGGATAAAGCATCCAGATATCGAGTACCGCGCCGACGACGGCGTCACGCTGGATCAGGCAGCGGAGCTGGTCGTCGGAGAACTGGCGGTCTCCGGGAACCAGGGCCCGGCAATTGTTGTGGCTGGCCCACAGCGGACCGTCGAAAATCTCGATCGCCTGCCAGAACGCATCGTCGGCGAGGTGGGTCACGTCGAGCACCATGCCGGCCTCGCGCATGGCCCGCAGCAGATCGGGGCCGCGGGCGGTCAGGCCGCCCGGAGAACCCGTGCCATGAGCGTAGCTGCCGACCCCGAAGTGCGAGATGCCGGCCGCTCGCAGACCGCGGTCCCACCAGAAACTGACGTGGGCCGGGGAGAGGATCGGATCGGCGCCTTCCATGCTGAGGATGTAGCCGAGCGGGCAATGCTCGGGATGGGCGCTCCACTGCTGCAAGTGAGACTCGACGTCGCGCCACGTTCGCAACTGCCTGAGCTGGCCCTGCGATTCCAGAATGTTGTAGTAGGCGAGCTGGCCCTGCGCCATGGCGGAAGCGATGGCCTGGTTTTTGAAATCGATGTTGGTGCATCCGTGTGGATTGGAGCGGGCAAGTACGGTGGCGATGCAGATGGCGACTTCGCCGCGCCGCATGTCGGGGAGAGCTACGGTATTGGCGGCGCGGCCCTGACCAGGCATTCCATATTCGGCGCGGCGGATGTCGGCGGCAGGGCGAGTCAGATCGCGGTTCCAGTTGACCGCGTTCAGAGACAGGTCCAGATGAGCGTCAACCAGGAGCATGGCATCACGCGCCGCGGGACCTGCCGACACCATGGTCGCCAATATCTACCGGGTAGCGCATCGCCAGGCGGCGCATATCGTAATTAAATTTCATAAAGAGCTTCTCCCATCGTTTGGCCTGCGAGGGGGTGTATTTATAAAACCCACGTCCGCTCGAAATCCCGCGCCCGCCCGATTCGACGACTTTGCGCATTAGCGGCGGAATTCGCGGACTCGCGCTCAACTCCGGGAGCAGATCCTTCATCACCTTGTAGTAGCCTTCGACACCCATTAGATCCATATAGCGGAAGGGCCCGGCGAATGGAATCCACCAGCCGACATCGTTGCGCAGGGAGCGATCCACATCCTCGACGGTAGCAACACCGGAATCCACCAGCGAGCAGGCCTCCCGGAACATGGCGTAGGAAACGCGATTGGTGATGAAACCGCGCACGTCCCGGCGCACCAGTGACGGCTCCTTGCCCCAATACTTCGCCAGCGCCATGACCTGTTGCGCGGATTTTTTGGAAGTGCGTTCGCCGGCGATGATCTCCATGAATCGCGTAATGTGGGCCGGTTCGTCCCAGTGAATACCGACGAACCGATCGGGATGCATGGCATCGCGCTGCAAAGTGCTCACCGGTATGGCTGACGTATTGCTGCCGATGATGGTTCGGCGCGCCACTACCTTCTCTACTGCGCGATACGTGTCCTGCTTGGCAGCGAGATTTTCGATGATGGACTCGATGACGATGGCGCACACGGAAAGCGCGCCGACGTCCTCGGAGAGAGTCAAGCGGGTGATGAGCAGCGCCGGATCGGCGTCAAGCAGCCCTTCGCGCTGCATCTCGCAGAGAAGCGCGGAGACGCGGCGGCGAGTTCCACGATGCAGGCTTAGCTTGCGCGTCAGGGCGACCACCGGATGACCGGCGGCGAGCAGGCAGGCGATGATGCTATGACCCATCAGCCCCAGGCCGATCACACCGGCGGGAATCTCATTGGGATAGATGCGTTGGGGGATCAGCGCCTCCAAGGAGGGCAGTATGTCACAGCTCGCGCGCCAGTGTCAATTCGAAAACGGGCGCGTCATTAGGAAGATATCGGCGCTTTGGGGCGTGACGCCGAAAACTCCGGCCTGCGGCTGCACTGCTGCGAAATGGCATCTGTGGCGCGCAGCAATCCTTCGATCACGCGCTTGTCACGCCTCGGGTTAAAGCGCGAACACGGACCGGAGATGCTCATGCCTGCGACGGCGCGGCCCTGCGCGTCGCGAATGGTAGCAGCCACGCAGGTAGCCAGCAGCGTGGTCTCCTCCCGATCGAAGGCGTAGCCGCGTTCCTTAACCCGGCGTAACTCGTGGCGGAACTCTTCGGCGTCCGTGATGGTGTGCGGAGTCAGAGCGGGAAGCTTCCGGTAATCGAGAATCCCCGCCACTACATCGGGTGGAGCGGCTGCCAGAATACACTTGCCCATGGCGCTGGCGTGTGCCCAGACCGACGCGCCCGGCCGCTCGTTCAGCCGCAGCGCGTACTCACTCGGCACGACCTCCAGATAGACTACCTTGTCGAGATGCAGGCGGCCGAGATTTACGGTTTCGCCGAACTCGTCGCGCAGGCTTAACATATGGGGCAGCGCGGTGTTGCGGAGCGCTTCGCCGCTGGCGATATCGTTGGCCAGGTCGGCAAGGTTGGGGTTGATGGCATAGGTCCGCTTGCTCTCCTCGCGCTGCACGTAGCCGAGATAATGCAATGTACTCAGGATGCGGAAAACAGTGGATTTTGGTACACGGGTGCGTACTGTGATCTCGTTGAGGTTGAGGTTCCCCGAACTGGATAACTCCTCCAGTATTCGAAAAGTGCTGCGCACGACCGGCACCAGATACCGGCTGTTGTTGGCGCTGGCGTGGCGCCCAACGTTCTTGGCCCGCATACACCAGACAGTATTGCATGTTTCAATGGAGAAACGCAGCCGAACGGAGCGGGAAACATGCCGATGGTGAAGTGGGTTGCCGTCGCCGGGTTGGTGACGAGCGCTATGGCGCAGCAGGTGGCGGAGCCGGTCCGCGTGGAGGCGCGCGATCATAACCAGAAGGGAATCGCGTTTGCCCGCTCGGGCAACCAGGCCGCGGCGGTAAAGGAATTCCGGGAGGCGGTGGCGCTCCGGCCGGATTACGGGGAAGCGCACTTCAACCTGGGGGTCTCGCTGACCCAACTCGGAGAGGCGGCTGCCGCGGTGGACGCGTTTCGCTCGGCGGCGCGGCTACGTCCCGATTCCGCCGTCATACGGCTGGCCCTGGCATCGGCATTGTTCGAGCGCGGCGAGACCGAGGACGCCATTGCCGAGTTCCGCCAATCGATACTCCTGGATCCTTCTCTGCCCGGCGCGCACTACAATCTGGGCCTCGCATTAGGACAAAGCGGCCGCCTGGAAGAGGCGGTCCGCGAGTTTCGGAAGGCACTGGAGATCAATCCGGAGATGGGTGTTGCGCGATCGCGGCTGGGAATCGCGCTTCGTAGTCTGAATCGCCCCGGTGAGGCGGCCGCCGAACTGCGCGAGGCCGTAAGGCTGGCCCCCGGTGATGCGGAGGCGCATTACAATCTCGCGCTGGCGCTGCACGCTAAGGGTGACCGGGAGGGGGCGCTCGGCGAGTTCGAAGCGGCGCTGGCCATCCGGCCCGACTTCCAGGCGGCCCGTTACAATCGAGCGCTGATGCTGCGTGAAATCGGCCAGACGCAGGCGGCCGCCGCTGAAATGCGCCAGATCGGCGCACAGAGCCGCTTTCGTACGGACCTCGCGCAGGTGAAAGTTCTGCTGGACTCCGCGGCGCGCCACTTGAACCGCGGCGAGGCCGAGGCCGCCATTCAGGACGCTCAATCCGCGCTGAAACTGTGGCAGGAAGATCCGGTGGCTTATTATCTGCTGGGCCTCGGCTGCGAGCAAAAAGGTAACGCCACCGAGGCGCGCTCCGACCTCGAGCAGGCCATCAAGCTGGCCCCGGATTACGCCCCTGCGTGGAGCAGCCTGGGTCTGCTGCGGTGGCGCAACGGGGATCGCGCGGGTGCGAGAAAGGCTTTCGACCGGGCTCTGGAACTCTCGCCGGAACTCGCTGAGGCGCATTACAACCGCGGTCTGGTGGCGACCGATGAAGGGGACCTCGCGCGCGCGGCGGCTGAGTTTCAGGACGCTCTGGCACTGAATCCGGAATATCTCGAAGCGCGGCTCAACCTGGGGCTTGCGCTACAGCGCCAGAAACAACTCGAGGCCGCCATAGCGCAATTTCGGGCAGCGGTGAAGCTGCGTCCGGACTTGGCCGAGGGCCATAACGATCTGGGGCTGGCGCTGCTGGGAAACGGGAACTCCACCGGGGCGATCGAGGAACTGCGGCAAAGCGTGATGCTGAAACCGGAGTACGCCGAGGCCCACTACAACCTGGGCCTGGCGTTGCGCGAAGCCCGGCAGGCGGATGCAGCGCGCGCGGAGTTTGCGCTGGCGCGGCGATTAAACCCGCGATTACCGGCTCCCTGACTTTTCAGGCCAAAATTTCTTTGACCACACGGCACTGGTACTGCGAAGTGAGCTTCTCTTTCAGCCCGTCCTCCTCCCACGCCAGCCGTTGGTAGTCCATCCCTAACTGGTGCAGCACCGTGGCGTGCCAATCGGCCACGCTGACCGGATTCTCGGCGGCCGAGAACCCGAACTCGTCGGTCGTTCCATAAGTGATCCCCGGCTTCACACCGCCTCCGGCCATCCACAGCGTGAAAGCTTTCGGATTGTGATCGCGGCCGGCTTCCGACGGATCGCCCTGCAACTGCGCGATGGGCATGCGGCCGAACTCCCCACCCCAGAGAACCAGTGTGTCGTTCAGCAGACCGCGTTGCTTGAGATCCTGGAGAAGCGCGGCGACGGGTTGATCGGTGCGCGCGGAGGCCGAGCGAATATCGGCCTCGAGATGGAAATGGTTGTCCCAGATCTGCGCATTAATGTAAAGCTGCACATAGCGAACGCCGCGTTCGATGAGACGCCGCGCCATCAGGCATCGCCGGCCGTAGGAATCGGTGGGTTGCTGGCCGACGCCGTACATCGCGCGGGTGGCCTCGCTCTCCTTGGAGATGTCCAAGGCGTCGTTGGCGGACAACTGTAAGCGGGCAGCCAACTCGTAGCTCGCGATACGCGCATCCAGCTCCATCTGCCCGTAGTGTTCCCGTTTGTGTATATCGTCCAGGCGGGACAGCAACTTCCGCCCGGCCTGCACCAGGGCGTCAGGCTCCGGCGTGTCGGCCTGCAGATTTAGAATCGGTGATCCGAGCGTGCGGATGCGCGTGCCCTGATAGATGGGCGGCAGGAAACCCGATTGCCAGTTTTGCACCCCATTGATGGGCAGTCCCAGGGGATCGTCGAGCACTACGTAGGCAGGCAGGTTCTGGTTCTCGGTGCCCAATCCGAAAATGGTCCAGGCCCCCATGGTCGCCCGTCCTGGAAGGGTGCGGCCGGAATGGATGACAAACAGCGCCGGCTCGTGGTTGGAGTGCAAGGTCTGCATGGAGCGGATCATGCAGAGTTCGTCCGCGTGCTCCGCCAGGTTCGGCATCAATTCCGAAAACCACATTCCGGATTTGCCGTGCTGGCTAAACTTAAACGGGCTGCGCATCAGGCCGCCTGCCTGGGACGTGCTGGTGACTTCGCCGGCTACCTTGTCGAAGTAGGCCTCGCCGTTATGCTTGTCGAGCATCGGCTTGGGGTCGAACAGGTCCATCTGGCTGGGACCGCCATTCATGAAGAACTGAATCACGCGCTTGGCTTTAGGTTCGAAATGCGGCGTACGGGGCTTCAGATCGTAGAATGGCCGGTGCCCGGCGGGCAGGTCACCTTCGGCGATCGGCAAAGTGGTGGCGCCAAACACATCCTTGTTGAGCAGGCTCGTGAGAGCAACGCCGCAAATACCATCAGCCATGCGTTCGAAGAAGCCGCGCCGCGTCACGTGACGCGGAGCAAAATGATCGCGGCCGTTAGCCAATCCCGAATCAGACATATTCAACCTCAATCGATATAGATAAACGCCGCCGAATTCATAACCATGTGACACAATTTCGTCAAGGCTTTGTGGTTGACCTCTCCCGCGGGGGTTCCAGCCTTCCCCTCGATCTCGCGGAAGTTGAGCAGGCCATCTAGCGCGGCTTTCACTTCCTGATCTTCCGGCGGGCGGCTGAGGGCAATCCAGTAAACTTGTTGGATATCCCTTCCCGGGTCGTTCCCGGCCTCCTTCTCCACTCTGGCCGCAAAGTACTCCGCCAACTCTCGCACCATACCGTCGTTCAGTAAATTGAGCGCCTGGGGCGCTACATTCGAACGGCTCCGCTCCAGGCAAGCGGGACTCAACTGCGGGAAGTCGAAGCTTTCGAGGATAGTGGATGTCTCCGAGCGGCGCTGCTGCACATAGACGCTGCGGCGCCAGCCGTGCTGTCCCTCAATCGGATCGACGAGGCCATCATCGCGAACCATAACGGGGTCGGGCGGTCCGAAGCGGCGCTCATCCAGCCGGCCTGCCACAAGGGTCATGGTGTCGCTCAAGACCTCGGCTTCCATCCGCCTGAGCGGCATGCGTGAAAGCATCTTGTTCTGCGGGTCGGCCTTCTCCACTTCCGGCGTGACTTTCGAGCTCTGGCGATAGGCGCTCGAAGTCATCATCATCCGATGCATGGCCTTCATGCTCCACCCTCGCTTGACGAACTCGGCCGCCAGCCAATCGAGCAGTTCCTGATTCGACGGTCCAGTGCCGGCATGGCCGAAATTCCCCACTGACTTGACAATGCCCGCGCCGAAATGGTTTGCCCACATTCGATTGACCATGACGCGCGCAGTCAGAGGGTGATTCGGTTGGATCAGCCAGCGGGCCAGCGCCAACCGCCTGCCGGTCGATTGCGCCCCGGGCCAGGGAGGCTGAATCTCGTATGGCTTGATACCGTCCAGCAACACGGAAGGCGGGCCGGGATACACCAGCGGACCGAAGCTGGCTGAATTGCCGCGGCGCAGGAGGTATGTCGGCGAAGGCTGACCGCGGTCCCACAGCGCCCGGATCATGGGCTCCGGTATCACCGTCGACTCCAGGATGCGAACCTGCCTCTCGGTATCTTCCCAATCTTTGCGGTAACCGGCATCGGCGGCTTTCAGATCGGAGGGTTCCACCTTCAAAACCGTCTCGAACTTGGAGGCCAGATACTTCTGCAGGTCGCTGCGTTTATCCGCGGGCGTATCGAGCACCGCCCGCAGATCGTCCTGTATCGATTTCGGTAACTGGCCGAGCCGCTGATCCAGAATTCTTTTCTTGATCGGCTCCGCCTTCTCGTCCAGGGCGGACTTGATCGATTTAACCTGCTTTTCAAGCGCGAGATTGTGCTCTTCGCGCCGGCGCTCCCGCTCGGCCAACTCGAATGGAGTGGCATTAGGGTCGATGTAGGGAAGCAGCCGTCCCGGATCGCGATCCTTGAAATGCAGCGGACTGATCCAATCGTGCTCGTCGTACGCGCCCTTGAATACCGCGATCATCCGGTAGTAATCGCGATGGGGAATGGGATCGTACTTGTGGCTGTGACAGTGCGCGCACTTCATGGTCAGCCCCATCACTGTGGAGCTGAAGACATCGATCTCGTCCGCCATCACGTCCAAACGATCGTCCACGAAATTCACCGGCGGCTCGTTGGTGGAATCCTGAGCCATGCGCAGAAAGCCGGTGGCGACCAGGTCATCCATCATCTCCTGGGTGACTACTTTGGCGTGCTTGACGTCCACCAGTTCATCGCCGGCAATCTGCTCCAGCAGAAACCGGTCGTAAGGTTTGTCGGCGTTCAGCGACTGAATCACATAATCGCGATAGCGCCAGGCCAGGGGACGCGGATCGTCGCTGGTCATTTTGCCGCCTTCGGAATCGGCATAGCCGGCGGCGTCCAGCCAGTAGCGGCCCCACCGCTCGCCATAGCGCGGCGAGGCCAGCAGGCGATCGACGAGGCGATCGTACGCATCCGGGCTGTTATCCGCCAGAAAAGCTCTGACTTCGGCCGGCTCAGGCGGCAGGCCGGTGAGATCGAAATACGCGCGGCGGACCAACGTCAGCTTGTCGGCTTCCGGCGAGTAGCTCAGTCCCTTCTGCTCGAGTTTAGCGAGGACGAAAGCATCGATCGGATTGCGAACGCGATCCTCGTGCCGGACCTTCGGCGGCTCAACGGCTTTGGGCGGCTGGAAGGCCCAGAACTGGCGGTCCTTCCCGGAGACCAGTGGATCGGAAGGCGTCGCGGCGAGATCCGGGGGCTCGGGCGCCTCGGGCGCGCCCTGGGCCACCCAGGTGGCGAGCTTCTCCACCTCTGCCGCCGACATGGGCTTTACCCGCGCCTCGCTAAGCATCTTCTTGGGAGGCATTTCGCCGGCACGCACCTTTTGGACCATCAGGCTCTGATCGGGCTTCCCGGGAATCAGCACCGGGCCGGATTTGCCGCCCTTCAGCATGCCGGCCCTGGTGCGCAGATCCAAGCCGGATTCCTGGCGGCGCAAGCCGTGGCACTCGGTGCAGTGCAGGTACATGATGGGGACGATATCGTCCTGATTGAGCTTGGCCTCTGCCAAATCCCCGGCATTTTCGGATGCCGCCCTGGCCCCGCCTTCGATCCAGGAACGAATGACACCGATGTCGCTCTCGCTCAGGCGGATCTTCCCTCCCGGAGGCATGAGGCCATCGCGAACCACGTGATAGAGGCGGCTCTCGTCGGGCTTTCCTGGGATAACAACGGGCCCAGACTCGCTGCCTTTCTGCAGCCCTGCATATGTGCTCAAATCCAGGTCTTTGGTTTTAAGCGATGGGCCGTGACACCCGAGACATGTGTTGGCCTTCCAGATGGGCAGGATGTCCTTCTCAAAAACGGGCGGCTGGGCGGAAAGTGCCCCGGCGGCCAGCAGAATGGCTGCGGCCCACCTGATGCAACGTGTGTCGTTTCCGATGGGCACCGTACCGCTTCTCCAGTGAATTTAGTATGTCATGCCCGCCGGAAAAGTGTCAATCCGAAGATCTAAATCTCAATAGGCAATTTTGAGACTCGCGGGAAATCAGTCCGCGCGAGGATCTCGTTCGAGAACGATCGGCGGGAGTTATGGCATAATACCCTGAAATATGTCACAGCACAGACCGAGGTTTTATTAGGAAAATGGACTCCCCGCCTTCCTGCGCAGCGGCCGCCGCACCCGTTGCCTACTCTCCGCTCCGGACCCAGGCTAAGATCGTCGGCCTCATGTTCGCGCTGAGCGCGATGAACTACTTCGACCGGATCGTCATGTCCATCGCCGGACCGGGCATTATGAAAGAGTTTCACATCTCCGAAACCGGGATGGGGACCATATACTCGGCTTTTATTCTGAGCTACACGGTAATGATGACACCCGGCGGCGCGCTCGCGGACCGCTTCGGAGGGAGGCGGGTGCTCACCGTCGGCGGCCTCGGCGCAGCCCTCTTCACCGGCCTGACCGCTCTTTGCGGCCCGGGTGCGCTCGGAGCTTACTTTGGCGTGATTCCGGCATTCATCGCTATGCGCCTTGCCTTCGGTGTGTGCGCCTCGCCGCTCTATCCCTCGACCGGAAGGATTGCCGCGGCCTGGATTCCACCCAGCGGACAGGCGCGCGTGCAGGCCATTATCATGAGCGGCGCGGCGGTGGGGTCGGCCCTGGCCCCCGTGTTCTTCTCCCGTCTCATCGCGGCCTACGGCTGGCGCGGAGCCTTTTGGATCGCGGCGGCGCTCACGGCCGTGCTCATAGCAATCTGGTACACCTGGGTGCAAGACCGTCCGGCGGGCCAAGCCGTGCCGATACCCGAGCCGGCCGCCAGGACCGCCGCTTCCTGGCGCGCGCTCATCGGCGACCGCCACGTACTCCTGCTCACCGGCTCGTATTTCGCGCTGAACTACTTCGAGTACATTTTCTACTACTGGATCTATTACTATTTCGGAGAGATTCGGCATGTACCGCACGAGCAGACCGTTTATGCGACCACCGCCATCTTCATCACCATGGCGGTGATGACGCCTCTCGGCGGCTGGCTCTCCGACTGGATGCGCTCGCGCTTCGGGCCCAGCCGTGGCGCGCGCATCGTGCCCATCGGCGCCATGACAGCCAGCGCCGTGCTGCTTTACATCGGAGCGAGCGGTCTGGGAGTTTTCCTCACTGTTGCGCTGCTCTCGCTGGCAGTAGGCTGCTCGATGGCGCCCGAAGGCACGTTCTGGTCCACCGCCATTCACATGGGCAACAAGCAGGTGGGCGCCGCTTGCGGCTTCATGAATTTCGGCGGAAGCGTGGGCGGCATGCTTGCGCCCATTCTCACTCCGCTGATTGCCCAACGCTTTGGCTGGGCCGGAGGATTGTACTTCGCCAGTGGGATCGTCCTTCTGGGTATGCTGGCGTGGCTGGTTCTGGAACCGACGCATCAGGTCCGGGACGCTGTGTGATGTGGTGTTTTGAAACGATATGCGTATTATGAGCAAGACTGATGTTTCTATAGAGACAAGCAAATCCGCTCCCTCCGCGGCAGCTCAATTTCATGCCGCCGAGCGCGAACAGAGCGTACGCTCGAAAACTGCCGGTTCGCTCGCCCGCTTCGAACGTTCGCGGCGATCGCTGGCTGGCGGCGTCTCGAGCGGCATCCGGCGCGCCATGCGGCCCTATCCCCTGTTCTTCTCATCCGGCCATGGCGCCCGGGTCACTGACGTCGATCAGAATACTTATGTCGACTACGGTCTGGCGTGGGGGCCGCTGATTCTGGGCCATACTCCGGCCGAAGTCGTGGAGGCCGTCAGCCGCCAGATCCGGCGGGGTTTCACCTTCGGTGCCCAGCATGATCTCGAGTACGCGGTCGCCGAGCGGATGACCTCCATAATTCCGTGCGCCGACGCGGTGTGCTTCGCCAACAGCGGCACCGAAATCGTGCAAGTGGCGCTCCGCCTCGCGCGTGCCGCCACGGGGCGCCGCAAGATCCTGAAGTTCGAAGGACATTACCATGGCTGGAGCGACGGCATCCTGGCCAGCTACCACTTTACTGAGGAGCAGCTCGCGGCATCCGGCGGTCTCCCGATACCGGTCTCGCTCGGCCAGTTGCCGCCCCAGGAGACGCTGGTCGCTCAGTGGAACGACTTAGATGCCGTGGAGCGCATCTTCTCGGAGCGCGGTGCGGAAATCGCGGCCATCATTTGCGAGCCGCTTCTGTGTAACAGCGGTTGCATTCCCCCGGACCCGGGATTTCTCGAACGCTTGCGCGGCATCACTCGCGATCATGGCGCGCTGTTGATTTTCGACGAGGTCATCACCGGCTTCCGCGTGCACCTGAAAGGCGCGCAGGGGCTCTACGGCATCGAGCCCGACCTTGCTACTTACGCCAAGGCGATCGGCGCCGGGACGGCACTCAGCGCTTTGGCCGGCAAAGCCAGGTACATGAACCTCATCGCCTCCGGGCAGGTTTTGCATGGGGGCAGTCTGAACGGCAACCCGATTGCGCTGGCTGCCGCGGACGCGGCACTGAACATCCTTGCACATAACGATGGCGCGGTCTTTGCCGATCTCAACCAGCGCGGTGATCGCTTGCGCTCTGGTGTGGAGAAGCTTCTGCGTTCCCGCGGCTATGAAGTGGTGACCTCCGGTGTCGGTCCAGTCTTCCAGGTTTCGTTCATGCCACGTCTGCCGCGCAATTACCGCGATACCCTGGCCGCGGACGCAGCGCGTTACAGTGACTTTGCCATAGGCATGTTGGACGAAGGCATTCTGTTGCTGCACGATGGCCGTTGGTACATTTCTACCGCCCACACCGACGCAGATATCGACTTCACTTTGGCGGCCGTGGAACGCGTGCTGGCCTGATGGCATTCACTGGCATGTCACCGTGAAACGCTGCACCGTATTCCCCGGCCATCCCTGCGGCGAGCCATAGGTGAAAAAGACATAGAACTCCTCCCCCAGGGTGTTTGGGTCGCCGCCCGTCCCGACAGGCACTGCATAATCGAAGCTCGTTTGGCTATTCTCATCTTGCGCCAACAGAACCGGGAGCGTCCAGGACAAACCATCCTTCGATTCCACATAGGCGATGTGCTGCGTATCATCGGTGATCATCACGTAGCGGCCGAACGCGCTGTCGTAAGCCACGTTCGCCGAACCCGCGTAGCCGGCATTCGGATTCAAGTCGGTAGATAATCCTCCGATCCCGGGCTCGCTCCACTCCCCTTCGTAGTACTTCTTAAACGCCGCCGCATGCGGATGTTCGCCAGACGCCGCTTCCAGCACGGATGCAATCGGCGCGCGCGCTACCGAGACGATCGTTGAGGTAGTTGGCTGGGGCGTTCCGTTTGCGATCCAATCGGGAAAGTACACGTAGAAATACTGCCCGCCGGGAGAGTCCACCAGCCGCGGGGACCCTATATCAAAACCCGCCAGGTCGGCTTTGTAAGGCTGGTTCGGCCGGATGATTTCGCCCAGGTCTGTCCAATGCAGGCCGTCGTCCTTCGACAGAGCCAACCCCAGCAAGGAGTAGAAACTAGTGTCGGTGTTGATTTCGGCGTGATACACGTCCAGCAGACTCCCCGCCCCTGGCCTGCCCTCGGAGACGCGGTAAATTCTCCCGCCGCCCAGATAGGTATAAGCGCCATAGTTCGGATTCACTGCCGGATCCGGATTGGGATGGATGATCACGTCAATTGGCGGCGCCGTGCCCACCGGATTGTCCAGCGTGCCGAATGTGCGCGTCACCGACCCGTATTTGTTGTTTTCGTTGTGATGCGCGCCGTCGCTGGCAAAAAACCAGTAACCCGCATCCGTCCGGAACACTCCAAATTCCGAATCCGGCCACGCGAAACCAAACTCGAGATCGGTGATCGGTGGCATTGCCTCATTGCCCGCCGACGCCCGCTGGGCCGCGGTTACCACCGTTTTCAGATTGCCGGCCACCGGCTGGCAAAGCGTCGTGCTCTGCGCCGCGGCCCCGCTGGGCCAGACTCCCGCAACGCACACGAGTATCAGACTCCACCCAAACAGCTCGATCAAAACCCTGGCCACATCTGTCTGAGCACAGAATTCACGATTCCGCATGGTCAGCTCCTCTGCCCGCAAAATATCACGCTCAATGGATGACCGTGCCGGGGGTCGCCTCGCGCTTCTACTGTGCGTCGGCGAGATGTGTGGTTCTCTTACAGGTCGCCCCGGAAATCATAGAAGACACGAATGAGGTTGTCATCCAGATCGGCGGCCATAAACTCACGCAGCTTCCACGGTTTGTCCTCGGGCTCGGAAACGATCTTCGCTTGCGCGGCCTTCCACTGTGTGAAGAGTTCGTCCACCTCAGCCTTGCTGTCGAGATTGAGCCAGAAAAGGATTGGGCCTATGTTGCCGTAGGACTCTCGGAAGGAGCGATTGGTGATAAACAGTCTGCAATTCCCCCTTGAGATGCCTGCGATGCCGCCTTGGTCGTCCCCCCAATCGAAGGCGAAGCCCAGCTTGTTGACATAGTAGGCTGCGGCTTTGTCGACGTCGGCCGCGGGGATTTCCGGGACAGGAGCGGGGAACGTCATGGGGTTGTTGGGTTCATCGTAGCACGAGCAGTTCGTATCACCCCTGCGACCACTCAGCCGCGGCGGTGTATCCACCATCGACAACGAGTGACGTACCTGTGATACCGGAAGACTGATCGCTCGATAAATAAAGTACGGCGTCCGCGATCTCCTGGGGAGCGAGCGCACGCCCGATGGGAACGCGAGCGACCCGCTCCCGCAGCGTTCGTGCAGGGTCGGCGGTGCTGTCTACGTGAAAGCGGAACATGGGCGTGTCCGTGATCCCCGGGCATACGCAGTTGACGCGAATGCCATCTGGAGCAAGGTCGAGGGCCAGCGCCTTCGATAACATCAATACGCCTCCCTTGGACGCTACGTACGCCGGTGTGCGTTGCTGGCCGATAAACGACGAAACCGACCCGATATTCACCACCGTGGGCGCGGGCGAAAGGCGCAGCCATGGCAGCGCATATTTCGCGGTAAGGAAGACCGATTTCAGGTTTACCTCGATCACGCGGTCCCACTCTGCCGCCGTACACTCTTCGATTCCCTTGACCAGAACCATGCCGGCGTTGTTCACCAAATGATCCATGCGGCCAAAGCGCGCCGCGACTCGCCCGAGTGCCGCAGCCACTTCCGATTCCGCCGCCACATCCACGGGAAAGAATTCGCAGCTTCCACCGGATGCGCGGATTTGCGCGCTGGAGGCCTGGCCGGATGGTTCTTCCCGATCGAGCAGCGCAACGTGCGCGCCTTCTCCGGCGAACCGTGCTGCGATTCCGAGTCCGATTCCGGAAGCTCCGCCCGTGACCACGGCTACGCGGCCTGCGAAGCGGCCAGCCATCAGGCGAGCACTCCACCGGGATGCCGCACGAAGACTTCGGGGTCGTAAACAGACGCGACAATCTGGCCGCGGCGGCGTATGCGCGCCCAAGTCGCGTCGGCCTCCATCATGCTTTCCATGACCCCCAGATAGCGCCCCTGCTCGAGATTCCCGTACTTGAAAAATGAGTCGGTAAGAATCACCCGTCCCTTGGCCGTAGCGATGCACACGGCCAGTGACGAGCGGTGATGCACGCCGGCCCAAAATACGTAGACACCCTCGTAAAGGTCTTCTTCATCGCGCAGCAGGTGAACCTTTTCCCATCCCTCATTCTGCAGATAATGGTTCACCTCCGGCGGAATCCGCAAATGCCGCGGAACGTGCAAGTGGTAATACGGAGCTTGAAAATCCTCGATCCAACCCTTTCGTGAAATGCAGATCCGCGCGTTCCGGAACAGGTGGATATTGGCAGTAGCGTAAGCCTGCAGGGGCGTCACAATGACGGTGTCGATATCGGCGGGGGTTAATCCCTGCGACCGCAGAATGTTCTGCGGCAGTTGCGCTTCCGTCCGCACGATTTGCGCTTCCGGGTAGCCAAAGAACTTCAGCCATGCCTGGTTCAACTCAGTCAGATCCTGAGGCGGCCCTGTATTGATCAGAATATTGTGGCCACCACCGCGAACCAAATAGAGGATGACATTCATCTCCTCGCGCGTATTCCAGTTTTCCATCCAGTAGACTTCCGGACCGGGAACCCAAAAGGTGCCCGCGTTGAACGCCTGTACCGTGTAGTTCATAACCGCGACACCCCTGCCGTCTGAGCCAACTCCGGGACACCCTCGATCACAGACTGGCGGAAGCTTCGCACCCCATTCAGAAACACGCCGATGTCGCTGCCCAGACTGATGGCGCGGAAGCCCTTGCGAATCCAATCCGCCGCGCTTGCGGGTGTCGGAGGCAGAAAACCGGGAGCCACCCGGTAGCGCCGGCAGCAGGCCACCAGCGCGTCCATTGCATCCAGGAATCGCGGATGCTCAAACTGTTGGGGAATGCCCATCGAAACGGTCAGATCGTAGTGCCCCATCCAGGCGATGTCTACACCGGGAACAGATACGATTTCCTCCAGATTCTCAAACGCTTTTGCCGTTTCAAGCAGCAGGATGACAATGGTGTCTTCATTCGCCTGGCTGAAAAACTCGGGGCCCCCCGCGCGATACAGATCGTGCGCCACGCCCAATGCCACACCTCTTCGGCCGGCAGGCGCGTACTTCAGCTCCGCGACAATTTCTTCGGCCTGGGCGCGGGTCTCGACGCGTGGAACCATCACCCCTCGCGCTCCAATGTCCAGCACCCGGGAAAGGGGATGGAAGTGGATATCGGGCACCCGCGCCAGGGGGACAATCGCGCTTCCCCTGCAGGATGCGACCATCTCGGCCAGCAGCGCGAGATCGCACCTTCCGTGTTCCATATCGTAAATTACGAATTCCATCCCGGAAGCCGCCAACATGGGGCCTATGCCCGGGGTGAAGAGCTCCAGCACCATCTGGCCGAACACCACTTCGCCATCGTGCAACCGCTTTCGCAATCCGGTCATACCTTCTCTCCCGTACCCTGCTTGGTAGCCGTCGCTTTATAGGCTTCCAGCTTCCTTCGAAAGCCTGGCCGTTCGAGGACATCCCGGTTTACCACATAGGGCGGCGCCTCACCGCGCTGCACCGCGAGAGCGCCCTCACAGTCCATGCGTCCCATGTCGCGAAACAGCTCCGTAGTCCACGCGATGGAGTGAGACGTGAGAATAACATTATCGAGCGCCATGAGGCGGGAGTCGGATTCGAGCGGCTCCTTTTCGAAGACATCCAGGGCCGCTCCGCGTATGGTTCGGTTCTCGAGCGCGTGGATGAGGGCGCTTTGATTGACGATAGGACCGCGCGCAGTGTTCACCAGGACGGCTTCCGGTTTCATCAGCCCCAGCTCCCGCTGACCGATCAGCCCACGCGTTTCATTGGTGAGCGCGCAATTGATCAGGACATAATCGGACTCGGCCAGCACCGTATCCAGACCGGCCATCTCCACGCCGAGTTCCTGGGCTCTACCCGCCGGAGCATACGGATCAAACGCCAGAAACCGCGCAACTCCGAAAGGACGGAGAAGTCGAATCGCTTCGCCCGCTATATTTCCAAGGCCAATCGTCCCGACCACCCGGTCCCTCGGCTCACCGCCCAGCTTGCGCGTGCTCTCAACCCAGCGAGCTTGCCGCACCAGCCGGTCTTTCAATACCAGGTTGTGAGAAAGAGCCAGCACAAAAAGTACGATAGACTCGGCAACCGGACGCATTACCGCGGTAGGCGTGATGAAGACGGCGATGTCGTTCTCCGTGCAGGCCGCCAGATCCACGTTATCGTAGCCGACCCCGCACCGCCCGATTGCCGATAGACGCTCCACGCCCTTGAGCGAATCGGCGGTGACGCGCGGCTTCAGAGAGATCACCACATCATAATCGCGGAGCTGTTCCGGCGCATACTCCGCGCGATACTCCGCCAGGAACTGATGCGAGAGGCCCGGCGCGCCATCCAGCAGAGAGAGTCCTATGTCAGGGAAAACAAGAACACCCTGTTCGTCCAGGAAATCTTTCGAAAAGCCTACAAGGAACTGATCATGACTAACGGTGGCCGGCACACGACCATTATCCAACACCGAACTGGCGAAGATTTGGCGTGCTACAATCGTCCGATGATTTGGCATTATCGGCCCGCTATCGCGCCACGGCCGCTTATTTTTAGTCCCTCGTTACTCATCTGGGGGCTGGCGGTAATGGCGGTAATGGATATTCCTTTGGGGGCGCAGCCGTGCATGGCAACCAGCCCGCCATGCGTCACAACCTCGCAGTACGGCAATGCGCGGAACGGTTATAACGGCAACGAGACCGTCCTCACTTCCACCAGCCTGGAGTCCGGTACTACTACCTTAGCCCAGCTCTCGCCGCTTATGGTGGACACGCCGCCGTCCGGCATCAGCTCGACTAACCCGATCTATGCACAGCCCTTGTATGTCACGGGTATTTCTTTGAGTCCTGGTGCGCCCTCATCCAGCCAGCGATCTTGCGCCAACCTGAGTATCAATAGTCAGCCGGCCTGCAATATGTTGCTGGCCGCAACACTCTATGGCAGCATCTGGGCTTACAACGCCGACACCGGAGAAACTATCTTTTCACGGACGGCGCTGTGGAACGACTGCGGGCCGAATAGTACGATCCCGGTGTACGGGCAAGGCGGACTTGGAAGCCTGCCCTTTGCGGGTATTGTTTCGACGCCGGTGATCGATACTACTCTTTCGCCGCCAGCGATGTTTCTAACCAGCTTGTGTGCGGATTCGCAGGGCGTGTCACACTGGTATCTGCACGAGGTCGACCTGACCAATCAACTCCAGGATGTGGCCGGTTCCGGTTCGCCCCTCGAGATCACGGGTTCTGCCAACGGTGGAACTTTAGCCTTCGCGCCAGGTGACGTGCTGCAACGAACCGCGCTGCTGGAGGTTCAGAATGTGAACGGAACGCCGGCCAACGTGATCTACATAGCCTTCGGCTCAGCGGTTCCGGAGACTCCCAACCCGGCAACCGGCCAAAGTTATCCCTACCACGGCTGGATTTTCGGATATTCCACCTCCGGCCCGGGTAACGCGCTGGTGCAGGACTTTGCCTTTTCCACCTCGCCGGCAGGTGGAGCAACATCGGGCACGCCGGACTGCAATACCAATGGCCCGCTTTGTGGAGCCTCCGGATGCCAGACAGGAGAATATAAGAACGAGCCAAACTGGTGCGGACACGGCGGCGGCATTTGGATGTCGGGGCGCGGCCCCGCTGCCAGCGCCGCGAACGGTGTCTCCAAGGCGTTTTTTGGTGCAGGCAACGGCGGATTCCAGCCCAGCTCCATTAATTGGGGCTCGACCATTCTGGATTTTTCCTCCTCGGCGTCAGGCGGCGTCGGAGTATCTCCGTCCGACTCGTTCACTCCGCAGGGAGGTCCGAATCTGCCATTTACAACGCCCATGCTGGCCAATAGCAGTTGCCCGTCCAGTCCAGGCGGAGCTCCCGCAGGGTGCCCATACACCGTGGATGTCCTGAACCAAAACGACTGGGATGTTGCGGTAAGCGGCATCCTTCTGTTTCCGCACGGCAATCAAGGGAACTGGCTGGTAACGATTGATAAGGCAGGCAATGGCTATTTGCTGAATTCGAATAGTCTGGGTGGATTCAGTCAGAACGATCCCGGCAACATATTTCCTTTCGCTGCGGTCGCTTCTCCATGTTGGGCATCAGGCAACGTGAACTCTTCCGATTGCCATCGCGTAACCAGTCTCGCTTCATATGTGGACACGGCCGCTTCGCATAAGCCGCGCTACTTGTTTTTCTGGCCTTTTCAGGAGCCGTTGACGAGCTTGCAGTTTTCTCAAAACGTGCTGAACAACGGAGTCGGAACAATTGCGGCATCGGGGGCCGCGGCTCCCTTCACCACGGTGAACCTCACCACCGCATGCACCGCCCGCAGCGTATCGACGCCTTGCCTTGACGGTCAGATGGTCGCGGGAGATACCCTCACTGTGGGTTCCGAATCGCAGATAGTAACGTCGGTCAGCGACACAGCCCTGACTGTCAGCCCTGGATTCAGCTCCGCCATCAATACCGGCAGTTGGACCTACAACGGTTACTTTATCAAGCCGCTGTCCGGCAACTGGCCGCTGTCAGGCACGGATGTGTCGTATCCAGGCGGTTCTGTAATTGTCACCGCCAACAAAGGTACCGGGGGATTAGTCTGGACATTAGCTACGATTGAGACCGCTCCGGCGAATCCCCCCGCCCAGACTTGTCCGATACTCACTGCCATGCTGACTGCCTATGACGCGCCAACTCTAAGCAAGATTTGGTCCAGTTATAATACTAACAACACAACTGGCTGTAATGGCCCATGCTTCACCGTAAACCCGCCGGCACCCGCTAATCAGTGCTCCACCCCCGCCGGATCGTTTGCCCTGCCTACAGTAGTGAATGGAAGTGTCTATGTCCCGACTTATAGCATCACCAGCACCAGCAGGAACGCCGCCTGTACCGCGGCAACTCCTTGTTCCGGGTTGATTGTATACTGTGGCATCGGAACGACAGCATGTAACGGGAAATGGCAACATTAAATGACGCGTCGCGCGATGGCCGCCAGGGCCTGTTTCGTGACAGCTCTCTCGCTGGCTATAGTAGCGACCGGCGAGACTCTTGTGTCCGCGGCGGATCAGGGAACATTTCGAGTCATCCCATATACCGGCCGGTACGGGCCTCCCAACGGTTTAACCGAAGGCTCGCCGGGGGTTTTTTACTCCAATGGCGGTTCCTCCGATCAGGCCATATTTTCAATCACTCCGCAGGGTACGGCTGCTATCCTGGCGGCCTTTCCGACCAGTCACTACATTCAAGCTCCGCTGGTAAGTGCTTCTAACGGCCGCTTCTACTCCGCCGTCTCAAATGGGCACAACCCCGTAAAGGTATTTTCCGTCGGACCTGCTCCGGATAGTCTGCAGCTCTATCCGGCTCAGAGTATCGATCCCATGCCCACCCAGAATCTTCCCGACGGCAAGCTGCTGGGTGTTGCAGTAGCACTTGGACCCAACCCTGCCTACTACCTGGTCAAGTGCGACTTAGAGGGTAACATTACAACGATCTACAACTTTCCGGCCGGCGAGAGCCTTCCACATACCGCCATCTACGCCCGCGATGGCAACTACTATGGAGTCTCCGTATCGCCGGACGGCTCCGGCTATGTCTACCGCGTGAATCCGCAAGGTGCTTTGTCCAAGCTGTTGGACTTCCCGCCCAACAGCTTTCATGGCACCCCGGTCTACGTGCCGCTTGTCGAAGCCGGGGACGGCAACTTATACGGGACCACTGCCAGCGGCGGGGCAAACGGGAAGGGTACGATTTACAAGCTGACCCTGGCCGGCCAATACACGCTGCTCTATACATTTCCGAAAGTCCGATTCTCGTTCAGTCCCACCGCTTTGATTGAGGCCAGCGACGGAAATTTATACGGAGCCACATTGGGTGTCGAGAGTCAGCTATTTCGCATCACCAAGTCGGGACAATATACCTTGCTCCATGCCATGAACTCCTATACCGACGGTCAGTGCCAATGCCAGTTGATCCAGGGCAGCGATGGGGCGATCTACGGCACCGCCTTGCTCGGCGGTTTGCGCGGTGTGGGTAACATTTTCGTTTGGAATGAAGGGCTCCCGAAACCACGCCCCAAGGCGCTGCGCTTCGGTCCGCAAGCGGGTCCGGTGGGAACAAAAGTGCTCATCTGGGGATTCGATCTGCTTTCGGCGTCGGTCGAGTTCCACGGTAGCCGGGCGACTGAAGTGTCCAATGGAGGACCGAATTACATTCGGGCGACCGTTCCCCGGGGAGCGGCCACGGGAGCAATCAGGATTACGACGCCTGGCGGCGCCGTCACGACTGACACCAGCTTTACCGTGCAATAATCAGTTTTCAAGCTCCTCGATGAGCCGCATTCCAAAAGACTTTTGAAAATCTTTACAATTCCGCAACATGGGCCCACGGCGCGACGCGTACAGTAAGGATATGCATACCGCAGAGGATTGTGCCGCACCAAGCGTCACCCGGCGGAGATTCCACATTGGCTTCATCTACGGCCTGTGGAGCGTAATTGCGGCGGCGCTGGGCGTCCCGGCGGCACTCTACCTGCTGCTGCCGCCCAAACTGCGTAAGATGCCCAATTGGGTGACTGCCGGCGACGTTTCCAAACTCCAGACGGGTGACCCCGTCGAAATGATCTTCCGCCAGAACCGCGTGGATGGCTGGAAAATACTCAGCGAAAAGAGTACTGCCTGGGTAGTGAAACTTTCCGACTCCCAGGTGGTAGCGTTCGGGCCGCAGTGTACGCACCTGGGCTGCGCCTATCACTGGGACGAAAACAGGAGCCAGTTTTTGTGCCCCTGCCACAACTCCATTTTTGCGATTGATGGCACAGTAGTCTCCGGTCCGGCGCCGCGGCCGCTCGATCGCTATGACACGAAATTAGAGGGCGGCAAGCTGCTACTGGGCCCGTTGCAGGAATCCAAGGGGCAGGCGTGAGCTGGCTCGATCACCGTACGGGAATCGAAACCGCCATACGGAGTTTTCTCTACGAGGAGATTCCGGCTTCGAGCGGATGGCGTCACGTTTTCGGGAGCATGGCCGTGTTCCTGTTTATGGTGCAATCGTTCACCGGCGCGCTGCTGGCCTTCAACTACGCGCCGACGCCGGGTGACGCCTATAACAGCCTGCGCTACATCCTGACTGAAGTGACCGGCGGGCATCTGATCCGCGGGCTGCACCATTGGGGCGCGAGCATGATGATCGTGGTGGTGGTGCTGCACATGACTCAGGTGTTCCTCTATGGCGCATACAAGAAACCGCGTGAGGCGACCTGGATGGTGGGCGTGGTGCTGCTGCTGCTGACCATGGCTTACGGCCTCACCGGATATCTGCTGCCCTGGGACAATCGCGCTTATTGGGGCACCGTGGTCTCCACCCGGATCGCAACCGGGATTCCGCTGTTGGGGCCGTATCTGAGCCGGCTTTTGGGCGGAGATAATGAGGTGGGCGTGGTGACCTTCGCGCGCTTTTACGGCCTGCATGTACTGCTGCTTCCGCCGGCGACAGCACTGCTGATGGCCTCGCACATTTACCTGGTCCGCAAACACGGCGTGGCGCCCGCGCCCGGCGATGAAGTGAGAGCCAAAAAGAAGTTCTATCCGGAGCAGGTGTTCCGGGATACGGTCGCGATCTTCATCGCGTTCGCGATATTGTTCGTGATGGCCGTGGTGGTGCGCGTGCCGCTGGAGCGCCTGGCGGATCCCACCGATGCGACCTATGTTCCGCGCCCGGAGTGGTACTTTCTGTTCCTCTTTCAAACGCTCAAGTTCTTCGATGGACCATTGGAAGTGGTCGGTAGCGTGGTCTTGCCTGGACTCGCCGTACTGGCGCTGATTCTAGTTCCGTTTGTGGACCGCGGCAAGGTCATGCGGGTAACCCGCCGGACGGTTGCGATCGGAGTAGTGTCGCTGGCTGCGCTGGGGTGGACGGGCCTGACGGTGGCGGCTAGAATGACTACGCCGAAGGCCGACGAAACAACAGATGTTGACTTCGGCGCGCCGACCGATTGGATGCAGCTTTCGCCGCAGGAACTGGCCGGCGTGGGCTACTTCCGGAAAGAGCATTGCGACAGTTGCCATGGGGTGGTGGAGGACAAGCCTGGCATCGGTCCGGACCTGGCGAACGGGAACATACGCAAATCGGCTGCCTGGATGATCGCGCACTTCAAGCGGCCGGCCTCCATGGTGCCTGGCACCTCCATGCCCGCGATTCAGTTAAGCGACTCACAACTGAATGCACTGGCAGCCTTCCTGCTAAAACTAACTCCGCGCAATGCAGCGGCGCTGGGAAACGCCCCGGATTTTGCAGTGGAAGCCGCGCTGCTGTTTCAGGCGAATAACTGCGGAAGCTGCCATGTGGCGAATGGAGTGGGAATGCCGATCGGGCCGCCGCTCAGTGGTCTCGCGCGCCGGCGCACCAGGACCTGGGTGGTGCAGCACTTCGCCAATCCGCAGGCTTTGTCTCCCGGTAGCATCATGCCGCCCTACCGGTTTTCGAGCCAGCAAATGGATCACCTGGTGGCCTACTTGTTCATACTGCCCGAGTAAGAGAAAAGCTGCCCTACGGCATTACTGCTGCCCGCTGCGAAAGCATATACGCTGCACGTTCGTTCGGCGCTGTACCGTCGTAAACCGACAGTTCTTTGAGCGGCACGCCGGCAAAGCTCCGGTAAGTGTACAAGGGCCGATGACCCGCGTCGGCTCTCACCGTGACAAACTCCACGGACTCAGGCGCCGCCGGTATCCTTCCGCCAAACCAGCGGCTATCTTCCCGCTGCTTCCATGTCACCAGCGAGAGCGCCGCGCCGGCGGGATAATCGTGCTGCGCGTTTCTCCGTGCGTACTCGACTGCGGCATCGTTGCCGAAGAGCGTGGACATAGTTGCATCCCGCCCGTTGATGGCTGATGTGATTACTCGCCATTGCAAAGGATTCGACGGGAGGTCGCCAGCCAGTGCCGCATCCTGATTCAGTCTGGTAGCAACTCTTGGATTCTGCTCCGAGCAGCCCATCAGGCTTAGCAGCGCCGCGCCGATACAACAGATTTTCTTCATCGCTCATCTCACTCGTGGCGTTTCATCGGTATGGTAAAGACATAATCGTTGCTGCGTACCGGCAGATGACAGCCGATGCACTCGTCCGAGAAAGCGGGCGTTGTTCCATATGGCTTGAGATCGGCGCCTCGCCATCTCCCCCATCCCCAGCCCTTGGTCGCCGCGTATTTCTTACTGTCCTTGATCATGAGCTCGACCTGCTGGAATGCTCCCGTCCGCACGATGTCATTCCCATCCCGCTGCTGAAACCACGCCACTTTGGCAAAGCTCGTGCCGTCCGGCCAAGGATTGATATGATTCCCGGCAATCGCTCGAATCGCGACGTCGTTCCCCAGAATGACTCTCATGGTCTGATTGTCGAAGCGGTCTGTGCTGCTGATCGCTTTCCAGTGCTTGTACTCCGGAAGAAATGGAATGCCGTTCGGCTCCGCCTGCACCTGGGTCTGCCGGTTGCCTGCAGCGATCCATTTTGCGTACTGCCCGCCGGCGGCTTCAACTTCCGCCGCAGCGGCTGCGCCCGGCGTGGCAGGATTCAGATAGGCTCGTAAAACCCCCAACTGTTCGGCAGTCACCACAGCACCCGGATGCACACGCAGGTAGGAGGGCAAGGGCATTGCGCCCAATTGAATCTGATTGACGGCCTCAAAGAGAGTACCTTTCTGCTTGGCCGCCGGCTGCGCGCCAATCTCCGAGAAGTTCACACGGCTTCTGGCTTGTTTCACATCGCTGACCACCAGCCAATATGCGGGTACGATCTTGTCGAACCACGGCAGCTTCGTCTCATTGGAGTGACAGTTATAGCACGAGTTTCTGAGGATCTGTTTCACCTCTGGAGGCGCCTGCAGCTCCGCTGTCACCGGCGGATTCCGCAGCTCCGGGCGCACCCATTGCAAGCCAAGAAATACGGCTGTCAACGTGATGGCGAGCCAAAGTAAACTCGAATGCCGCTGCATCATTGCATGGATGCTTTTCGTAGCGCCTCAATCAAAGGCGCCCGGCTCTTCGCGCTATCCAGGCTGAATGACCGCGCATCGCCCAGTTCGGTCCGGACAAACTCTTCGGTCCGCGCCACCGCTCTCTCCAGATCCCTATTTTTCGGGATAAACGCGCTCCACACGATCGATTCCGCGCCGGGATCATATACCCACAATCCAACCAGGCGGCCGCGATCGAAAATTGCATGGCTGGGCAGATCGGGCGCCATGCCGCCGCGCGTTCCCACAAACAACGAACGCTGCAGATCGGCAGCGTCGGCCAGGCTCGCGAGGCCGCGCCGCAGCAGACTCAGTCCATCGATGCTGCTCACCAGGACATACTGCGCCGTCTTAGGAATTTTGAAGACCTCGAATTTCTCGCGATCTCCTGGCAGCATCAGCCTGTCGCCATCGAGAGCCTCCAGGTGCAGCGGCTCGATCGCCGCTTTCGCGGCCTTCCCGTTCAGCGCCGAATACCATTGAAACTCGGCAATGGTTGCCGGACCCGTCCATTCGAAATAGCGGCGGGCGATTTCGGTCTGCACTTCCGCATAGGTCATAGTGAACTTCGCCAGTGGATTCGGATTCCACAGCGTGTATCGATAGCGTTGTTGATCGAGACGGCCATTCATCGGCACGCGGCGTATGTCGCCGGAGGCCTGCAGCTTGCCGAGCGCCAGCGGCAGCGTCGTGGTCATCCCCTTTTTCTTGCCTTCTTCTCCCAGACTCCGGGAAGCCTTGCCAGTGGCCTCCCGGATCTCATCCGGATCGAGCGGACCTTTTGCGAGCGCCTTCAAAACCGCCTCACACAGCCGTTCGACTTCTTTGTCGGTGACGCCCAGTTTGTAGGCAGTCTTCATTTCGGCGCCCTCGAAGCTTTCGCCGGCCTTGAGAGCCAGGGCGAAGTCACACGACGGGACAACGTAAGTACACCCGCGGGCAGCGGGAAGCTCATGGATAGCGAGCTTTGCCACTGCCTCATCGGCCGCCGCGCGCGAAGTGCCCGCCCTGGCGAACAGTGTCAGATACGGCGCGACGCCGCCCACCGACCTGGCCCATCCCGTCTGCTGTAAGACCTCGGCCGGAGGCCTTCCCCCCAGCCGCCCGTCGAGCCCCTGCCGATGCGCCCACCAGGCACGCAGCTTCCCGGCTGAAGCCACACTCACGCCTTCGCCTCCTGAGTTCCCGGCAGCGCGCTCGAAAGGCTGAACCAGTTCCCGGAGTTGTCTTTCATCAGTGCTTCGACGCCATAGAAGCGCTCGGTCGGCGGTTGGGTAAATTCGACGCCTTTCGCTGTGAGCTCGTCGTAAGTTTTGCGGCAGTCCCCTGTCGCAAAAACTCCCGATCCGAGCTTGCCTTTACGGATCAAAGTGCGCAGCGCCTCCGAAGTCTCCTGATCCATCATGGGACCCGGCTCCGTCGGCATCAACACGATCTCCAGGTCGGGCTGACCTTTTGGCGTCACCGTCAGCCATCGGAAGCCGTTATCCATCTTAGCGTCGGTATGGACGTTGAAGCCAAGTTTGTTGACGTAGAAATCATATGCTTCGTCCTGATTGAGAACCCAGATGGTCACGTGTGAGAGTCGTTGAATCATTCCTGATTTCCTCCAGATCCAGAATGTCACGGCGGCGGGCGGTGCGCTTCTCGAAACTTGCTTTTGTTCTTCAGAAGAGCGCCACGCCGTGGTTTACAAGATAGCAGTTCGGCACAAAGCGATACACGGCAAGCTGCGGAACGGGAAAAATGCGCCGCACGGCCCGCTGATAGGCCGAAGGCGAGTAGCCTACCATGGTCCGGAACAGAGTACTGAACGAGCCCAGGCTCTCATAACCCACCGCCAGGCAGACCTCCGTTACCGGAAGTTGGTCGCGGGCGAGCAGACGCTTGGCCCGGTCGATCCGCAGCTTGGTAACAAACTCGTGCGGCGTCTCGCCAAAGGTATGCGCGAACAGGCGATGATAGTGGAAAGGCGAAAGAAAGGCTTCACGCGCGGCATCTGCAAGACGAACGGGCTCGTCAATCCGCACCGCCAGCCAGTCTCGCGAGCGGCACAGGCGGCGGAACAGGTTGTCGTCGAGCACCGGCCCAAGACGATGCCCGGCCGTGTAGATGAGCGGGTGCGGCACGGGAGTATCTTAATACTTCTGCAGGAATGCCGCGACGCTGGCCTGTTGAGCCGCCTTGAACGCGATACAAATGCGTACGGACTCGAGAGCCTGCGCAAGGTTCCGCCTGGTGCCAGGGAAACGGTCCACCTTGGGCTCGAAAAAGGCGGCCACCTCGTCGCTGGACTGCTGGTCGCAGAAGGCGCCTCCCACAAAAGGCAGATACTCGCCGAAACCGAAAGTCGATCCGCTGGGTATCCTGCCGACGATGGCATCGTAGTTTTTCTTTACAAACTCAAAGGGCAAGGCTCGGGTAGCCGGCATGGACAGGGGTCCAAAGAGCAACGGGGTTGTTTCGCGAAGATCCAGATCGGGCTTGAGGACCAGATCCAGAGCGGCGCGCGCGATCTCCGGATTACGAAAGGAACCCATCGCGCTGAAGATCATTTCCCGCTGCTGGCGGTCCTGGGTTTTCGGCAGGGCCGCCTGCAATTGCTTGAAGAATCCCTCGTCACCGGTGCGTGCGGCTACCGCTAGGACCCGCCCGGCGATATCCGGATCCACCGCGGTACGGTCTGCGAGCCATTTTTCGGCTAGCTGGTGGGCCTCGTTGGCGAGCGCCGGATCTTCACCCCACAACGCCACCAGCGGCACGATCCGGGCGCGCAACAGGCGTGTTTCGGCGCCTTCGCCGGCTTTGGCGGTCCAACCAAGTTGGCGGGCCCGTGTCCCGAATGTTTTATCGATAAACCGCCTGTAGTTCGGTAAGAGATCGTTAGGCACCAGGTTGTCGCGGACATCGGCAGCGATCTCGATTACCGAACCGACCACCTGGCGTACCGGGTCACCCGCAAATTGCGGCACCAGAGCCAGGGCATCGCCGGCCTTGATCTCGCCCATGGTGGTCAGCGCGTCTACGTCTCCCAGCACGGCGACCCGTTCCACCGACGAGAGCCGCCGCCCGCCATCGGCCAGCAACGGCGAAAGTAAGTCTCCCTCATAGCGCGCCCGGTAATAGCCGACACCGTCAGCGTTGGCCAACACCCAGGTCGGACAGCCAGTGGCTTCGGGAAGCTTCCACTCCGTCGAGGCTTGGGTAAGCAGTGTGCAGGACCGATGCTTGGAGTCCCCGTCTCCATAGCGTACGCAGATCGGGATCTGCCAGACCTGGTCGGTCGAACCGGCCGATCCGAGCGGCAGCGCGCGCTTCTGCTGCAGCTCCAACGCAGGCCCTCCTGCCGCATTGCAATTCAACTTTACCGATACCAGCGGAACGCCCGGCTGATCGAGAAACGTGGAGAAAGCCCGGCCCACTTGTTGATTCCCCGCCGATCCCAACGAATCCAAAAAGTCCCCGGCGGTGGCGTTGCGCCAGGAATATTGACGCAGGTAGCGTGCCACGCCGTGCTGGAAAGCTTCTGCGCCCATGAAGCTTTCAAACATGCCGATGACAGCTTCGCCCTTGTTGTAGGTAATGCCGTCGAACGCGTTGGCGATGTCATCGTTACTCTCGATCGGCTGCCTGATCTTGCGCGCGGAGACCAGGCTGTCCTGATCCATGGCCCCCAGGCGTGTGTTTTCCTCATCGATTCGAGTGTTCCAGTCCGGCTTCCAATGGTTGATCACTTTGGATGCCATCCATGAGGCGAACGCCTCGTTCAGCCAGATATCGTCCCACCACGCGGTGGTCACCAGATCGCCGAACCACTGGTGGGCCATCTCATGCGCGATAATCTCGGCATAGGTGCGCTGGCGGTCGATGCTGTCGAGCGCGGGATCGCAAAGCGCCAGGCTCTGCACGTACGTGATCAGCCCGGCGTTCTCCATGGCTCCGCCGAAGATCGGCACCGAAAGGACGTCCAGTTTTTCATAAGGGTAGGGGATGCCGAAGTAGTTTTCGAGCTCTTCGAGAAGCGGTCCCGTCACCTCTGCCGCATACTTGGCCTGTGTAGCTTTGCCCTTTGGAGTGACAATTCGAACGGGCGTGTGGTTCTTGCCGGCCTTGCCTCCCTCCACATACTCGAAGGGTCCCACGGCCACTGCCACAAGGTAACTGGGCAGCGGCTTGGTCTCTGCGAATACGACTCGTTTGCGGCCGTCAGCTTCGCCGGTTTCCGAGACGATAGGAGTGTTGGATACGGCAGAGTCGTCCTTCTTCACGTGCACGGTGACCTGCCAGGCACTTTGAAGCTGGGTTCGTCGAAACAGGGAAACGCCTGGCGCGCGTCGATCGATTCGAATTGGGTGAAGGCGTACCAGCTGGTGCCGTCCTGTTCGGTGAACAAACCGTCGCTGCCCTTCTTGTTGAATTCGCCATGATACGCAATCTGCAGTTTGGCCGGGCCGGGCGCGAGCGCGGATGGGGGCGCGAATCCGGCGAACTCTTTTCCCCCGGTTTGGACCTTGGCCGCCACGGTGTTGCCGGCCTGGATGAACTTGGCGTCGTCGAAGGTCAGGTTGCGCGCGTTCAGCCATAACACCTCGGTGGGCTTGCGAACGTCAAGATCGATTTCGATGCGGCCGGTGAAGGTATCCTGTTCCGGAACAACGGTCAGATCGAGACGATAACGCACCGGACGGACATCGTCCCCCAATCGCAAGGTAGGCGCTTCGGCCGAAGCGCAAACGACGAACAGGAGACCAAACAGGCAACGGAACATGCATCCGTTATAGCAGGGATATGGTGTGTTCGAAAGGACGGGGCAGCACGCGCTCCAATTCGGCATAGAGCGCGATCACCGGGTCGGCGGAGTTGCGCAATTCGCGCATAGTGGTTTTCATGGTCACCGGATCGGCGAAGGCGTATATGATCAGGGCGTTCACCCGATAGAACCATTCCACGCGGTGCTCACGCTGATAGTCGTTCTGTTCGAGCCAGGAGAGGAAGGCGCTCAACACCGCATCGCGATTCGGACCGTTGGGCACCACGTGGAACAGGTCGCTGTAGAAGTGGCTTTTCCAGAGGAAATACTCGGCGGGATCGTCGGCGGTCTTCCAGCCGCTCAGCGCTTCCATATACTCCCGGAGTTTGGCCGCCCACTCGGGCGAGGCCTTCTCTTCCTCAGTGAGGGCTATCCCGACCGGACCCAGCACCAGACTCCCAAATTGCGCAGCGAACTGCCGGCATTCCTCTGACTCGCATGGACCGCTGAGGCGAGCCTTGGCGTCCAGCTTAGCCGGCTGTACTTCCTGATCCGATATCGCGGGCAATGCGCCGGTACGCATGTTTTCGTTGAAGTACCGCACTGCTCCAAGCGGCCCTGAGTAGCCCATGTTGATGAAGCCGGCGGACGTGGCGGGATCGCTCCCGAAAGATGCGCCCGACCCGGCGCCGTTAATATCGCCACAGACCGAGCCGCCCAGATAGCGCACCAGGTACGAACGCCAGGCGTCCACTACGGGCAGGTAATTGATTCGCTGCCGCGCGCCGGTGGATGCAAGAGCCTCAATAGCGGAGGCCTCCGACTGTCCCGAAATGGTGCCGGAAAAAGCACGGCCGTCCTCGGAGAGTTGTTTGAGCGCGGAGGCAAAGGAGTCGATTAGCCCCTCGAGCTGCGTAGACGATACCGCCGCGGCGGCGAGCAGGCTGGCGACAGGACCTGCCTGCACCGGCGAGTTCAGATCCGGGACATAGCGTTCCAACAGGTGCAGTTGCTCTTGCTGTGCAACTTCTTTGGGGCTGAAGCCTTGCTGGACGATATTGCCGAGCGCAGCGTAGAACGCCGAGACATCATAGACCAGGGCGTCTTCGCAGGACAGCCGGGGAACCTTCGGCGCCGGAATCTGTTCGAACAGCTCGCGCGCCTTACTGCGATCCAGGGGCAGCATCGCTTCCACCGCGCGACACTGCAGCGTACACGCATCCAACCCTTGCGTGTAGGCCTTCTCCGCCAGGCCGCCGCGCGACGGCATCCATGCGCGCCGGGCATAAGGTTGCTCGGCGCCGGCCGCGATCCGGAACGCGTCTTCGATCAACTGACGCCGCCACGCCGGATCGACCCCTTGAGATGCCCCAGCAATGCGCAACAACGCGTCGGCGGCGAATTCAGCCGGCACCGAATGCGCGCGATTGGCCAGATCGACGAGCAGCGGTGGGCGTTCGGCGCCCAAAGCCGCCGCGGCGATGCATACATAGGTTAAGGAGCGCAGCAAACCCATGACGCGGGCTACGAGGTCAGGGTCATCGTTTCCGGATTCCAGTTGCAGATGCGCTTCTCGAAATAGCTGAGATTCGACAGCAGCGCCGGACCTGCGGCCCGCAATCCGAATACGGGATCTTCGACGACAGCCTGCCGGCTGCGAACCGCCGCGATGAAGTTGCGATGGTGATCCAGGTGGTCGCTGTAGTGCGGCGGAGGCAAAAACTTTTCCTCCTGCTGTGGGCGCATGCTATCGGCATTGGGACGCTGCGGCGGATACTTCTTGTGATACTCCTCCAGGAATTCTTCCTGTAGCGCTTTGGGAAAAGTATCGACAGTGTAACCGGGCTCGGTTTCGCGCGGCGTCTTAGCCACGGTGACGCCGCCATTGATGCTGAGGATGCCCTCGGAGCCAACGAAGCGGAAACCGGAGGTCTCGCTCGCCCCGGCAACGAAATTGACCCGCAGCGCGAGGTTGAAGGCGCCATGGCGATCGGTGGCCGGATAATCGTAGAGCCCCAGAAACACATCGGGAACGTCGCGGCCATCCTTCCAGAAGCGCAGGCCGCCCGAGGCGAACACGCGCGTGGGGCCGTGGGCTCCGGTGACGAAATGCATGCCGCTAAACAGGTGGACGAAGAGATCGCCGGCCACGCCCGTGCCGTAATCGCGATAGTTGCGCCAGCGGAACAGGCGCACCGGCTCAAAAGGCACTTTAGGCGCGCGGCCCAGGAAGCGGTCCCAATCGATATTCTGCGGCGTGGCGTCGGGCGGAATCGAATATTCCCATGCGCCGATGGCGGAATTGCGATCCCACCAGGCCTCCACCATATTCAGCTCGCCGATGGCGCCCGATTGGAGCAGCTCCTGCGCCTTCTTATAAATGATGGAGCTGACGCGCTGGCTGCCCACCTGCATGATGCGGTTAGTGCTCTTCTGCGCTTCAACCACCGCCATGCCGTCTTCGACGCGCTGCACCATGGGCTTCTCGCAATAGACGTCCTTGCCGGCGTGCATGGCGTCGATGGAGATCTGCGAATGCCAGTGGTCCGGGGTAGCGATCAGCACGGCATCGATATCCTTGCGGGCAAGCACTTCGCGATAATCGCGCGTGATGAACAGGTCACTACCCCAACGTTCTCTGGCGCGGGTGAGACGGCCCTGGTAGATATCCGAAACAGCTACCAGTTCGACTCCAGGCACTTGCTGCGACGACGTGGCGTCGCTGCTGCCCATACCGCCCGCGCCGATCAATGCGACCCGGATGCGATCGTTGGGCGAGATCTTCTTGTCAGGCCTCTCGGGCTGATCCTGGGCGTCTAAAGCAGACGCGGCCAGTCCGGCAATCGCGGAAGATTGTAGAAAATGACGTCTCGTGGGCATACTAAGTTCTCAAACCCATTCCAGCGCACCCTTCTTATACGCCCAGATATAGCCAACCACTAGGATGGCGAGGAACACCACGACTTCAGACACACCAAACCAGCCCAGCGTTCGGTACCGGACGGCCCAGGGAAACAGAAAAATAGTCTCGACGTCGAAGATCACGAAAAGAATGGCGATGATGTAGAAGCGAACAGAGTAGCGGCCGCGCGAATCCGAGGCGGCCTTGATGCCGCATTCGTATGCTTCAAGCTTGGTAAGTGTGGGCGATGACGGACGTATGAGCTTGGCCGCGATAATGGTGACCACGGGAAATGCAATCGCGATGATCAGGAAGATGAAAATCGGGATATAACCGTTCAGCATTGCCACAAATATATCATGGTTACAGCAGATGAACAGCCTGGACCCGCACGCGGAATATAGGCAGCGTCTGGAAATCCGCCGGGCCGCGGCAGCGCTTCACGAGCGGCGTCACCGGACCATCGGAAATCTGCGGCTGTTGGTCTTCACGGTTGCGGCAGTAGTCGCCTGGCTGGCCTGGTGGCGCGGCGTGTTAAGCAGCCTTTGGCTCATCGTGCCGGCGTTGGTGTTTGTCGGCCTGGTAGTCTGGCACGAGCGTGTGCTTCGTTCGCGGCGTGCTCGCGAGCGCGCCGTGGCCTATTATGCACGGGCGCTCGCGCGCCTGGATGGGCAGTGGGCCGGCCACGGCGAGACCGGCGAACGATTCCTCGATCATGGCCATCCTTACGCCGAAGATCTGGACCTGTTTGGTAAGGGCTCGCTGTTCGAATTGCTTTGCACCGCGCGGACGCGCAGAGGTGAGGAATTGCTGGCCGCCTGGCTGCTCGCGCCCGCCGAGCCATCCGTGCTGCGAGCGCGGCACGCAGCCGTTGAGGAGTTGCGCGGCAGGCTCGATCTACGCGAAGATCTGGCCGCGCTGGGCGAAGACGTACGCGCCGGTGTGCATCCCGAGGCGCTGGCGCATTGGGGCAACCAGCCGCCGATTTTCGAATCGCGCCGCCTGCGCATCCTCGCTTTTCTGATTCCGTGTCTGCTGGCCGCTAGCGGGGTACTGTGGGCGGTGCTCGGCTTCCGCGATCTGTTCCTGGTGATCGTCGCTGTGGAGGCGATCTTCATCGTCCGCTTCCGCCGCGCCGTCGCAAGTGTGGTGGAGGCTGTCGAACAGCCGGCGCATGACCTGGCGCTGCTGGCCCAGGTGCTCGGCCGCCTGGAACGTGAGCGATTCTCCGCGCCGCTGCTGGTAGATTTGCGAGCCGCCCTGGACGTCGACGGCCAGCCGCCCTCCGAGCGGATAGGCCGCCTCAACCGGTTGATTGAACTGCTGGACTCGCGCGACAACGTGGCCATGCGCGTCCTGGGGCCGCTGCTGCTGTGGACCGAACAACTGGCTTTCGCCATTGAAGCATGGCGCCATACATCGGGCCCCGCCTTGCGGCGGTGGCTCGACGCGGTCGGCGAGATGGAGGCTTTGTGCGCTCTGGCGAACTACGCCTGGGAGCATCCCGCCGATCCTTTCCCGGAACTGGAGTCCGGCATCGCCTGCTTCGACGGCCAGGATCTGGCGCACCCGCTGCTCGATGAATCGCGCGCGGTGCGCAACAGCCTGCGGCTGGGCGGCGAGTTGCGCGCCATGATCGTCAGCGGATCGAATATGTCCGGCAAAAGTACGCTGCTGCGCACCGTCGGCGTCAACGTGGTGCTGGCGCAAGCCGGAGCGCCCGTGCGTGCGCGCTGCCTGCGTATCTCGCCGCTCGCGCTCGGTGCATCCATACGCGTCTCGGATTCGCTGCAGGGCGGCACTTCACGCTTCTACGCCGAGATCACGCGCCTGCACCAGATCATGGAACTGGCCAATGGCAGGCGTTCGGTGCTGTTCCTGTTGGATGAGTTGCTGCACGGAACCAACTCGCACGACCGCCGCATTGGCGCCGAAGCCATCGTGAGCGGCCTCGTGGATCGCGGCGCCATAGGCCTGCTCACCACCCACGACCTCGCCCTCGCGCACATCGCCGAAGCGCTCGCGCCCCGCGCGGTAAATGTGCACTTCGAGGATCATTTGGAGAACGGGCGTATGAGCTTCGATTACCTGTTGCACGCTGGGGTGGTGGAGAAGAGTAATGCGCTCGAGCTGATGCGGTCGGTGGGGTTGGATGTTTGAGGATAGACGGTGATAAACTCCGAGCATGAGCCGAGTTGAGGAAATTGAGGCCGCTATCGACGGTCTGCCCCCGGAAGAATACCGGCGCATCGTCCAATGGTTTCGTGTGCGCGAACAAACGCGGTGGGATGACCAGTTGGATACCGACTCCTCCAGAGGCAAGCTCGATTTCCTTTTCGACGAAGTGGAAAGCGAATCCGCCCAGGGCCCTCTTCGTGCGTGGCCGCCGCCAGAGTGAAGTCCGTCGCCACCAAGCGGTTCTGGGATCTGTTCCTGGCATTACCGGAGGAAGTTCAAAATCTCGCGGTCAAGAACTATCGTCTGTGGCAGCGGGATCCTCGTCATCCTTCACTGCGTTTCCGGCGGTTGCAGGGAAGAGAAGATCGCTTCAGCATTCGAGTCGGAGATCATTATCGTGCCCTCGGCAGGCAGGCGGGCGAGGAGATAATTTGGGTTTGGATCGGCAGCCACTCTGATTATGACCGGGTTGTAGGCTCTTGAGTTTGAAGAGCAGGGTTTGGCTTTTCCGCACCCAAGTCGTGGGTTCCGGCGAGATACGGCCACGGGGCGCAAAAGAGACCGTCGGCACGACCGCCGAGGCGACATAACGTCCGATTATAGGAAGCTGGCTCGGCGGAGAATCGGCTTACTGAACCACGACGGTGGAATAGACGATGGTGTAAAGTGATCCCGAAGGGAGTACGCACGATGTTGATTTCTCGGCTAGGAGTTCTCGCATTGCTGACGTTGCTGGCCATGGTCGAGCAGGTGGACGCTGCGGGCACTTCGCCCACGTTCACCACTACGAACAACTGGAGCGGATATGCCGCGACCGGGGGGAACCTTTCTGTCACAAACGTAGCGGGTTCTTGGAGGGTGCCGAAATCGCAATGTAACGGAACAACTCAGTCAGACACCGCGATTTTTGTGGGCATCGATGGGTATCCTCCAGGCGGCCCGACTGTTGAGCAGGTTGGAACCGCGGCTGAGTGCAAAGGGAGCGGTGCCGCCACCTATGTGGCGTTCTACGAGTTTGTCTGCGCGGGGTGCCCTGCCCCGCAGACCTACACAGTACACGCTGGAGATGTAATTTCCGCAGTGGTCACTTGCAGCAGCGGCACGGATTTCACAGTCACACTTATGGACGGGGCAACAACGCTCATCAGTGCCCAGCAACCGCCTGGGTTCAGTGCCGCCTGTTCTTCTGCCGAGTGGGTCGTTGAAGATCCGTTCAACATGGCCACTAATTCGCTTTTTCCCTTGACCACTTTCGGACAGATCAACTTCACGCAAGGCTCCGCGACGATAGCAGGGCAAACCGGGCCGATCGGGTCATTTACGAACAGCACTGCAATCATGATGACGAGCGATGGCACGCCAACGGGCGTGGTCGAAGTGGTTCCTTCAAAGCTAAGCGGCGGCGGATTGAGCTTCGTGGCTAGCACACAAGCTCAGTCTTTCGAGATGTACATTACTTGCACGAGCTCGGGTCAGACCTGCGTGCCAGACTACTTAGCCCCCCTGACGTTCACCCATTCGGGGGCGCTTACGATAACAATTACTGCATTGAAATCCCACTGTTCCAACGTTCGGTTCGTTATCTCGTTGGACGGTGCCGCGGTGGCTAGTACGCCGTTTCTTGTCCCTGGCGGAAATAGCGGGCCTTTTCGTACAACATCCGTGAGCGCAGGTGCACACACGGTGGCTGTGCAAGCTACCGGCGAGGTCGGCGGGTGTAATACCGGCACGCTTGGTTCATGGGGAGGCACTCTTGTGGTAGCGCAACAATGACGCGCCTGCCCCAAAGGTGACTGGTGGCGCGGTGGCTCCGCCGATCCTCTCTTACTAGACGATAAAGTATGTTGTCGTCTACCAAAACAGCCTTCGACCGGTTGGATGCTACCGTCGTCCGCGTGGCCGCCCTCGATACGTGGGTAGCCTATCAGCCGCAGTTGGAGGCCGCCATTTTGCCACCGCTGGACAATCTGTCCGCCGAGACGGAGCGGCTGTTGTCTCACTGAAGCGCCTTTACGCCCACCTCCGCGTGGAGGTATCATAAGATACATATCCCCTATGAATGTCAAAACCCTCCTCGCATCTCTCGTTTTTTGCGCCAGCGCCTTGGCTCAGAGCACGAGCATCGACATACCCTATCGAAAATTCGTCCTCGATAACGGCTTAACCGTAATCGTGCACGAAGATCACAAGGCTCCCATCGTAGCCGTCAATATCTGGTATCACGTGGGCTCCAAGAATGAAAGGCCCGGCAAAACGGGCTTCGCGCATTTGTTCGAGCATCTCATGTTTGGCGGCAGCGAGAACTTTCACGGCCGCTATATCGATGCCATGGAACAGGTGGGCGCCACCGATCTGAACGGCACCACCAACAACGATCGCACCAACTACTTCGAAGACGTACCTACGTCGGCGCTGGATTATACGCTCTGGTTGGAGTCCGACCGCATGGGTCACCTGCTTGGGTCATTCGATCAGAAGACGCTTGATCTACAGCGCGGCGTCGTCCAGAACGAGAAGCGCCAGGGTGAAAATCAACCTTATGGTGTCACCGAAGAGTTGATCACCGAGAACACTTACCCCAAAGGTCATCCTTACTCCTGGACGGTGATCGGCTCCATGGACGATCTCAATGCCGCGTCCATGTCCGACGTGAAGGATTGGTTCAGGACGTATTACGGCCCGTCCAACGCCGTGCTGGTGCTGGCGGGAGACATCGATTTCAACACCGCGAAAGAGAAAGTCCAAAAGTACTTCGGCGACATTCCCGCCGGCCCGCCCATCGGTAAACAGGAAGTCTGGGTAGCGAAGATGTCCGGAGAACATCGCGGCACGGTGCAGGATCGTGTGCCGCAAGCCCGTATTTACAAGGTTTGGAACGTTCCAGAGTATGGCTCGCCGGGGGCGGATTATCTTGACCTGGTGAGCGACTGCCTGTCGGAAGGCAAAGTGTCACGCCTGTACAAGCGGCTGGTTTACGACGATCAGATCGCCACCGACGTGCGAGCCACCATGGACGAAAACGAAATCGGCAGCCAGTTTATCATCACTGCCACCGCGCGCCCTGGCCAGGATCTATCCAAAGTGGAGAGCGAGGTCGATGAGGAGCTGGCGCGCTTCCGTGAGACCGGCCCCACGCCGCGCGAGCTCGAGCGCGTCAAGACCGAGTTCATGGCGCATTTCATTCGCGCCGTAGACCGTATCGGCGGCTTCGGCGGTAAAAGCGACGTGCTGGCGAGGGGTCAGGCGTTCTTGGGCAATCCCGAAGCTTACCAAGTGACCCTGCAGCGCGTCGCAGGTGCGACCGCCGACGACTTGAAATCCGCGGCCCGAAAGTGGCTCTCCGATGGCGTTTACTCGCTCGAAGTGCATCCGTTCCCCAGTTACAAGAACGCCGTCACCGGAGTGGATCGTTCGAAGATGCCGGACATCGGAACGCCTCCCGAGTTAAAGCTGCCCAAGCTCGAACGCGCCACCTTGTCCAATGGACTCAAGGTCATTCTGGCCGAGCGGCATGAGATTCCGGTCGTGAATTTCCGGCTGCAGGTGGACGCCGGATATGCCGCCGATCAGTTTGCGGCGCCCGGCACTGCCAGCATGACTACGGCGATGCTGGATAACGGCACCGAAAAGCGCACCGCGCTTGAGATCAGCGAACAAGAGGCCTTGCTGGGCGCTCAGCTAAACGCCAATTCGGACCTCGATACCTCAACGGTTTCCCTATCGGCATTGAAGAATAATCTTGATCGCTCGCTCGAACTCTACGCCGACGTAATCCTGCATCCGGCGTTCCCGGAGGCGGATTTCCTGCGTTTGCAGAAGCAGCGCATCGCCGCGATCCAACGCGAGAAGGTCTCTCCATTTCCCATGGCGTTGCGCGTGTTCCCAGGGCTGCTGTATGGTCCGCAGCACGCTTACGGCGCCCCCTTCACGGGCTCCGGCACGGAAGCCAGTATCTCTAAACTGAGCCGCGCGGATCTGGCCAAATTCCACGACACCTGGTTCAAACCCAACGACTCGACTCTCATCGTGGTCGGCGATACCACTCTCGGCGAGCTGACACCGAAGCTCGAAAAAATGTTCGACGCGTGGAAGTCGGGCAGCGTACCGCGGAAAAATATCGCAACTGTAGAGTATCCGGCCAAGCCCGTAGTCTACATTCTCGACAGGCCTGGTGCGCTGCAATCGGTCATCCTCGCCGGTGAGATCGCGCCGCCCAGGAATAATCCCGACGAGATCGCCATCGAGGGGATGAACGACGTTCTCGGCGGCAATTTCGGCGCCCGGATCAATATGAATCTGCGCGAGGACAAACACTGGTCCTATGGTGCGCAGAGCGTGCTGATCGGCGCGCGTGGGCAGAGGCCGTTCGTAGTATTTGCGCCGGTACAGACCGACAAGACCAAGGAGTCGCTGGCCGAAATAGACAAGGAGCTGCACGGTATCCTGGACGGAAAACCGCCCACGCAGGAAGAACTGGCGAAGGTGCAGGCTAACGAGACGCTCAGCCTGCCGGGCTCCCGCGAAACCATGAACGAAGTCAGCAACTCGATCGGAACGCTGGTCGAGTACGGCCTGCCCGACGACTACTATGAGAAGTATGCCGGCCGCGTGCGCGCTTTACAGGTCTCGGACATCGAAGCGGCCGCCAAACGCGTCGTGCAGCCCGACCATCTGGTATGGATAGTCGTGGGCGACCGGTCTAAGATCGAAGCCGGCGTGCGGGAGCTGAAGCTCGGCGAAGTGAAGTTTCTCAATGCGGACGGCCAGCCCATTTAGGCTGCCGTAGCCCGTGCGTATAATGAAGCTGATGTCCGAATCCATTCTCGACCGGCGCAATTTTCTGCGCGGTGTTTCCGCCGCCACCGCGCTCTCTTATTCCCGCGTGGCGGGAGCCAATGACCGCGTCCAACTGGGGTTGATCGGCTGTGGCGACCGCGGCCGCTACGACATGTCCAACTTCCAAAAGGCCTCGGTCGACGTGGTGGCGGTCTGCGACATCTACGGCGCCCGCATCGACGATGCACGCAAAGATGCGCCACAGGCCAAGGACTTCACCGATCATCGGAAGCTCCTGGAGATGAAAGAGGTGGATGTCGCGCTGATCGCTACGCCCGACCACTGGCACGCTCAGACCGCCATTGACGCGCTCAATGCCGGCAAGGACGTATACGTCGAAAAGCCGCTCACAAGGACGATCGAAGAAGGTCCGCTGATCGTCAAGGCCGCGCGTGTCAATGGGCGTATCTGCCAGGTAGGAATGCAGCAGCGCTCCGGACAGCACTATATACAGGCGAAGCACGAATACTTCGACACCGGCAAACTAGGCAAGATTACACTGGCGCGCACCTGGTGGCACGGCAACAGCTACCACCTGCGCCGCGCTCCATCCTCGCTTGAAACCCAGCCGTCCAATCTCGATTGGGCGCATTTCCTGGGTCCGGTGAAATGGCGTGATTACGACCCGCAGCAGTATTTCAACTGGCGCGCCTATCTTGATTTCGGCGGCGGGCAGGTTACTGATCTTTTCACTCACTGGATCGATGTAGTCCATATGTTCATGGGACAGGACGTGCCGATTTCGGCCTCGGCGGCGGGTGGCGTCTATAAGTATAAGGATGGGCGTACGGCGCCCGATACCATCAACGTCCTGCTGGAATATCCTGGCGAGTTCAATGCTACGTTCGAAGCTACGCTGGTGCCCGGCATCACCGGCGCGGCGGTGGAGATCTGCGGCACCGACGGGCGCCTGTGGATCGATCGCGGCCGCTACGAATTTCATCCGGTAGGCAAGGGCGCGCAACCCACCATAGTGAAAGCCTTCAGCAACATCGATCAGGATCACGTCAATAATTTTCTGGACTGCGTGCGCTCGCGCAAGCTGCCCAACGGCGACGTGCTGATCGGACATCGCTCCGCGCAGGCATCCCACCTGGGCAATATCTCCTATATGCAGAAACGGCGAATTGATTTCGATGCCGTGCGCGAGGAAATTCTGCCGTTTTAAGCCGGGTGTTATACTGGCTACTAACATCTTTCGTTCCAATCCACGGGGAGTAACAAGAAACTCATGCTTTCTTCGACACAACTGCGTCCGGGTATGGTCGTCAAGTTCAACAACGACCTGTTTTCCGTGTTTAGCGTAAACCACCGGACGCCGGGCAACCTGCGAGGCTTCGTGCAGGTGAAGATGCGCAACCTGCGCAGCGGCACAATGATCGAGCACCGCTTCTCTTCGGAAGACCGCGTCGAACGGGCCGCGCTCGAGGAGCAGGAAATGGAATACCTGTACGACGATGGCGAGTACTTCTATTTCATGAACACCGAGAATTACGAGCAGATGCATTTGACCAAGGATCTGTTGGGAGACGGTGTCGGCTACCTGGTTCCGCAGTTAAAGGTCCACGTGGAGTTTTACGAAGGCAAGCCCATTAGCGTGGAACTGCCGCCGACCGTAGATCTGACCGTCGTCGAAACCGAGCCAGGGCTCAAGGGCGCCACGGTCTCCAACGTGACCAAGCCCGCCAAGCTCGAGACCGGCCTGGTGGTGCAGGTTCCCCCATTCGTAGTCGAGGGGGAGAAGATTCGAGTGAGCACAGCCGAAGGCACCTATCAGGAAAGAGCCTGAAGCGCCGCGGCCAGTTGCTCCTCTTCTTCGGGTAGGACCGTACGCAGATCCAGGAGCAATCGCTTTTCTTCGACGCGTGCGATCACCGGTGGATCGTTCTCGCGTAGCCGGCGCTCAGCCGCATTCTCATCCGCGCAGTCAATCGCAATCAGCCACGTAGCTATGGACTGCTCCGGCGTCGCTCCCCCGCCGATCACCGATTGTCCCGCCGCAAGATGCACCTCGAGGCCCCGCAGTCCCTTGATGAGCCGTTCGGCCCGCTCGCGAATCTCGGCGCTCGATTGGCGGATCATCCGGAGGGCCGGGATCCGATCCCAATGCTCCAGCAGCAAATCGCGTAATGTAGATTCGAGCACCTGGTAAATCATCTTATCCAGGCGCAGTGCGCGAAACATGGGATTACGGCGCAGACGCGCGATAATCTCACCCTTGCCCGCCAAAATACCCGCCTGCGGACCACCCAGCAGTTTATCGCCGCTGAACGAGACCAGATCCGCGCCGGCCTGCAGGCTGTCCGATACGCGCGGCTCGTCGATACCGAACGCGCGCAAGTCTGCGATGCAGCCGCTGCCCAGATCCTCATAGAGCGGAATCCCGCGCTCGCGGCCCAGCGCGGCCAACTCCGCCAGTTCCGGCCGGGCGGTGAAACCACTGATGCGAAAATTGCTGGGGTGTACGCGCAGCAACAGGCGCGTGCGTTCCGTGATGGTCTCGCGATAATCGCCGATGTAGGTGCGATTGGTGGAGCCTACTTCGCGCAGGATGGCGCCCGCGCGCAGCATAATATCTGGAATCCGAAACCCATCCCCAATCTCGACCAGTTCCCCGCGCGAGACAATCACCTCGCAACCTGCGGCCAATTCGTGCAACGCCAGATAGATAGCGGCGGCGTTGTTATTGACCGCAATGGCCGGCACGCCCAGCAACCGTTCGAACAGCGCGCCGGTGTGAATGTCGCGTTTGCCGCGCCGCCCCGCTGCGAGATCGTATTCGAGATTGGAGTAGCCGGCGAAGCTGGGTTGGGGCCCCAGCGGCGCCCGTCCCAGGTTGGTATGCAGCACGACACCGGTGGCGTTGATGACTCGCCGCAATGAGGGGCGCGTGAGGGCGCCGAGCGCACGCTCCACGCGCGCTTCGATGGAAAGCCCGTTGCCCGCGCCGGTGAGGATCTCGCGCCGCGCGTCATCGACCGTCCTGCGAATCTCCTCTACCACGATATGCCGCGGGATCCCTGGCGCCTTAACGCGCTCGGCTACCTCATGCACGCCCGGAAGCGCGCGCAACTGTTGGCTCTCGTTCACGCCTTGATAGTACAGAGGGGCCGCGCCACTTGTCTAGCCGGAGTGCAACCGCTACACTGGAAGGTTCGGGGCGTGGCTCAGCCTGGTAGAGCGCCTGGTTCGGGACCAGGAGGCCGGTGGTTCGAATCCACTCGCCCCGACCAAATTTTCCAATAGCTTACACGGCGGGCATGGCGAAGAACGCAGCCATGCATCCCTCCCCGGCGCCTTCCTGCCAATCGACGCCCCGATTCTGGCGCTGTGCTCGCTCCCGTCATCTCGATCGACGTTCGGCACATCGGTCAACGGGACCTGGGCTGCCTTTTGCGTGTCAGCATGACCGCAATTCTGCGCCAGCAGCGTCGCACTGACGGCGGCGCAGGCCTTCAGGAAGGTTCATACCAATCGCGCAGTGAGGTGTTTCGCCGTCAGCGACTTGCTAGCTACGGACAAATAGTTCAGCGGGCATCAGCTTCCTTGCGATGCGTCAGCGAACGTGCCGGAGCCAGGCCCGTACGGCAACGCGGCGAGGGCGTTATCATCGATCGCATGGCCCTTCGTTTTGCGGCGTTACTTTTGGTGCTGATCTCCGGCGCAGCCGGACAGAATTGGCCTTCCTTTCGCGGAGCCACAGCTTCCGGCGTGGCCAACGATCAGAACCTGCCTGTGAAATGGGACGCCGCACGCGGCACCCAGATTCTATGGAGCGTAGCTCTACCGGGCCTAGCGCATTCCAGCCCCATTGTCTGGCAAGACCTCATCTTCGTGACCACCGCCGTCAGCAGCCGCCCGGACGCTTCTTTCAAGCGCGGCCTGTACGGCGAAGGCGATGCATCGTCCGACGTCAGCTCGCAGCAGTGGAAGCTGATCTGCCTTGACCGTAAGAGCGGCAAGATCGCCTGGGATCGCACGGCCTACGAGGGAGTGCCAAAGGAAAAACGGCACATGAAGGCCACCTACGCCAACTCCACGCCGGCAACTGATGGAAAGGTGGTGATCGCCTTCTTCGGTTCGCAGGGACTGTATGCGTACGATCTGGACGGAAAGCTGCTGTGGAAGCGCGATTTGGGAAAGCTCGACGTGGGCGCCTACGACGCTCCCGAATATGAATGGGGCACGGCCAGTTCGCCGATCCTTTATGAGGACAAGGTCATCGTCCAATGCGACCAGCAGAAGGGCTCGTTCCTGGAAGCGTTCGATCGGCAGACGGGCAGGACGATTTGGAGAGCCGAGCGCGACGAGCTCCCCTCCTGGGGCACCCCCTTGGTCTACCAAGGGCCCACACGGACCGAACTGGTTACGAACGGTTCGAATTTCGTGCGTGGGTACAATCCAGCGACGGGCAAAGAACTGTGGCGATTGGGCGGGAGTTCCAAGATCACCGCGCCCACGCCGGTTTTCGGGGATGGCCTGATTGTGGTGGCGAGCGGACGCAGGCCGGAAGCTCCTATCTTCGCGATTCGCGCCGGAGCCACCGGCGACATCACTGGCGATACGCACTGGGTGGCGTGGCAGAAGCAGCAGCGCGGTCCTTACATGCCGACTCCGCTTATCTACGGCGGGTATCTCTACGTGCTGGGTAATGCGGGTGTCTTCGATTGCTACAGCTTGGCCACAGGGGCCGAGGTCTACCGCGAACGTATTCCACACCAAGGGTCGGGATTCAGCGGTTCACCAGTCGCTTCCGATGGCAAGATCTACCTGCCGAGCGAAGATGGCGACGTCTTCGTGGTCAAAGCCGGTCCTCATTTCGAGCTGTTGCAGAGGAATGAAATGGGCGAGCCTTTGATGGCGACTCCGGCGATTTCCGGCGGAATGCTGCTGGTGCGTACCCAGCATCGTTTGTGGGCGATCGGTTCAAAGGGGAGGTTATGAATGGCGCGGGGATCCGGGATGCCGGTAGCAGCGCATGTAAGGTGCTGGAGAATTTCAAATACTACGGGGGCAAAGCGCTCGACGCCTTTGAGCTTGTCAGCGCAATGTACGCCGCTGCCGGACACCAATTGCGTAAGGACTGGTACGGGTGGCCGAGGAGGCAGGCAAGTCGGGCAAGGAGTTGCCGGCGGTTACACGTAACCGGCAGGCGCTGCTGAATCTGCCCCTCGACGCCTACAAAAAGTACGAGACGCAGGCTCGGCGGTAGAGACCCGAATTGCGCGGGATTTCATGGAGGTTCCGGGATGGCTAACGGGTCATCCACCACATCTTTCCGCAGGACTGGTGCAAAACCCACGGCATCAAGCCGAAGGTATACGACTCCATCATCAACAAAACGCCCCTTTCCTTCCGGACGAACCGGATCATCGGCGGCGTCGCACCATCCGAATACCTAGCCAAACTGGAAAAGGGAAGTGACCAGACCCCGCCGATTGAACGTGGCAGGCTCGATGGCTTCCTCGCTTCCCATCTGGTTGACCCGGCCCTCGTGCGCGCTGATGCGGCAAGGCGGCCTACACTGGCACCGTTCCCGAGGAGGAAGATGTCGAGCAAGACCCTGACACGATCGAGGCAGAGAAAACAATCGCCGCCTGACGGCATCCTTCTCCGAAAAGCGACCGTGACGGTTAAAAAACGAAGGGCCGGGGGTTTCCCCCCAGCCCGGTTACTGCTTAATCTTTGGTGCGGTCGAGAGGACTTGAACCTCCACACCGTTTCCGGTACAAGCACCTCAAGCTTGCGCGTCTGCCAATTCCGCCACGACCGCATGGTTACGATAAGGGTTACATTGGCGTCCCAATTTTCCTGCAACTAAGTTTCAAACAACATGACTTGAGTTGGCCTATTTTTTCGGCGCGGCCGGGCTGGCCGGCGCCTTCTGACCCTGTCCAGAGGGAAGCTGGAGCGGTACGGTCTTGCCCGCGCCGCCACTTTGGGGGGTAATGGTCACCGAAGGCGCGCCTGCCGACGGCACCACAGGCTTTACTGGGGCCGCAGACTTTTTCGCGGGGACCGTATGCTTGGCCCCGGACGAATCCAGAACCGTTCTGCTCACGCCGGCCGTGCGCGTCGCCAGAACCGAAAGCGATAGCGAGGTGACCATAAAGATAATCGCCGATAGCGTGGTGGCCTTCGAAAGCAGTGTCGCCGAACCGCGCGGACCGAAGGCCGTCTGCGAGCCCATCCCGCCGAACGCCCCCGCCAGGTCGGCGGCTTTCCCGCTTTGTAGCAGCACCACAATAATCAGGAAGACGCACACTATTACATGGATAATCGTCAGCAGAATGAGCATTGCGCTTCTTTAGTATAGGAAACCGCCGAGCCGCGGTCAAACGCCCGGGCGGGAGCCGATCGAAGAAATAAGCGCGCTAAACCACGCGCGACTTGCGGGCCGGGCGGACCATCTCTGACCGGGCGGGCTTTTTCAAGGCTTGCGAGAGCCTCCGGACCTGATCGCTGACACACACCAGGAACATGGGCTGGCGGGCGCTCTTCAGCAGATCGATGATCCGGTCCGGCGCTTCTTCCAGATAAATGGATTTGCCGTCGGTGAGCAGATGGATCTCCGCATTGCCTTGTAAAGCGTCGCTCAGGCGCTTGCCCATATCTTTCTGCAGGAAGCGGAGCACGCGCCGGATCTTCTGCAGGGAAAATCCTTTGCGCCGCAGCTCGGCGATTACGGAAACCTCCAGCACCTCTTGCGGAAGGTACACGCGCTTATGGCCGTCCTGGCGCGGAGAGACGACGCTACGCTCGTCCCACCATTGCAGTTGGCGCAGACTTACGCCGCACATGCGGGTCACGTCAACGCTGGTGAAGTTAGCAAGCTGGTTGCCATCGGGCCGAACAGCAGGCCGCGGTTTTTTTGTTTTGAACATTTCACGACGCTTTCGGTTTAGAAAATTTGCCGCCATTCTGGATTGTACTTGAGTAGCGCCCCTTGTCAATAGGAGTTCTTGCAGATGTTTTCCTTTTCGCGGCAGTCCTTCCGCACCCCGCCCCCGTGGTAACATGAAAGTTCCATTAATTTGAGGTTTTAGTGGCTAGAATCACGCGTAAAGAGTTAAAGACCGACAAGTTCGCTCTCGAAGTCGGGCACACCGTCGATTTCTTTGAAGAGCACCACACGGAGATCCTCCGTTACGGTGCGGTTGCCGTTGCGGTGGTAGCGCTTGTCTTTGGGATCATGCTATACCGGGCGCACCTGCATACGGTCCGCCAGGAGGCGCTGGCGCATGCCCTTCAAATACAGGAAGCGCCCGTGGGCCAGGCGCCGCCGGGGACCGAGATCACCTTTGCCACTCAGGATGCCAAAGACAAGGAAGCCGCCAAGGCTTTCGGCGAACTGGCGTCGAAGTATTCCGGGACCGACGAGGGCTACATTGCCGAATACTATCTGGGCTGTCTGGCGGCGGATCAAGGGAAATTGAGCGAAGCCGAAAAACGCTTCCAGTCGGTGGCAGATTCCGCCAACAAGCGCTATGCTTCCCTGGCCAATCTTTCACTGGCCCAGGTCTACTTCGCCGAAGGGAAAGGCGATCAAGGCGAGAAACTGCTGCGCTACCTGATGGACCATCCCACCGTCTTCGTCTCCAAGGATCAAGCGGCGATCAGCCTGGCCAAATCCCTGGCGCACACTAAGCCGGCGGAGGCGAGGAAGCTGCTCGATCCCCTGCGTGCGGTACCCGGGCCTGTGAGCCAGACCGCCATTCAGGCGTATTCTGAGCTGCCCGCCCAATAGTCCGCCAGATCATGCTCCACCATCTCCGGTTTCCGGTCGAGCGTAGCAGGGGCCGGCGCTATCCGGAGCCGGAACATCCCTATCGCAACGCGTTTCAGCGCGATCGCGACCGGATCGTGCATGCCCGCGCCTTCCGCAGGTTGGAGGCCAAAACGCAGGTTTTCGCCCCGGACCTCTGCGATCATTTCCGTAACCGCCTCACGCACACCATCGAAGTAGCGCAGGTCGCGCGGACGGTGGCGGCCGCGCTGGAGCTTGACGAAGATTTGACGGAAGCTCTGGCACTGGCCCACGATATCGGGCATCCGCCCTTCTCGCACGCCGGCGAGGAGACGCTCAACCGTCAGATGGAGCGCTTCGGCGCGCGCTTCGACCATAACCTGCACGCCGTACGCATCGTGGAAAGCTTCGAACAGCGTTTTGCCCGCTTCCCCGGACTGAACCTGACCTTCGAAGTGCGCGAAGGCGTGGTCAAACACTCGCGCGATTTCGGACCTGGGGAGAATCCGGTATTCGAAGAGTATTTGCCTGGACTGCGCCCACCGCTTGAGGCGCAACTCATCGATCTGGCTGATGAAATTGCCTACAATTCGGCCGATCTCGACGACGCCGTCTCAGCGGGGCTGCTGCATCCCGCCGATGTAGCCGCGGAGTCGCCGTACTATCGGGAATTCCACGAAGCAGCCGAGACCCAGTTTCCTGGTGCTTCTGCCGATGAGCGCTTCCAGGAAACGCTGCGCTGCCTGATCGACTCGCTGGTATCCGGCCTGATCGAGGGCACCGCCCGCCGCGCCGCCGACTCGGGCGTGCAAAGCATGGACGAAGTGCGTCTCTATCCGAAACGCTTAGCCGCTTTCACCCCCGAAACAGAAAAGGGCGATCGCGATTTAAAGCAATTCCTGCACCGGCGCGTCTATTCTTCACCGGTACTATGCGAAGAGCGTGCCCGCGCCGCGGCGATGATCGCCAAACTGTTCGATTTCTTCGTCGAGAATCCGGAACGCCTTCCGCCATCGCACGCCGGGCTCATTCCGACCCAGCCGGCCTACCGGGTAGTGTGCGACTACATCGCGGGCATGACCGACGGCTTCTTCGAGCGCACCTATCTGCAGATGCTGTCGAATTCGTAGGCCGCGGGCTATTTCTGCTCCGGATTCCCGTTCGACGTGCGTTTCTCGATCTCCGCAATCGCCCCCTTGGCGACGCGTGAAAGATCCACGACCGGCATCAGACCGAAACCGCGGCCGCGGACGGCGACGGGCTGGCTCTTCGCCGCCATCTCGCGGAGCCGGGGAAGATCGCCGGCGTCACCCTGATCGCCCATGATCTTCAAGGCCAGAAGCTTGGCGGGTGCGTCAGTGGTCGCGAGCAGGTTGCGCGCAATGGGCAGCGTCGCGGGATCGTTGAACTGCGCCGCGCGGCTAAGAGCCGCAACCCCCACCACACCTCCGGCTTTGGCCAAATCCAGAAGGTAGGGCAGCACGGCACGATCCCGATAGTCGCCCAGGCCCATAACCGCGTTAGTAGCCACCAGCATGTTCGGATCGTGGGCGGCTTTGGCCAGCAGCTCGATGAACTCCGGCCGTTCGAAGGATCCGAGCTGGCGGGCCGCCTCCGCGCGGACTTCCGGCTGGGGGGAGGCCAGCGCACCGCGGAACTCATCGATGGCGTCAACAGCGCGCAGGTTGCGGCTGGCACAGGCGCGCACAGGCTGGCTGGCGAGAGCGCCGCGCATGGCCGAGACCACCTCCGGCGACCGGTTGCCGCGCAGAGCGAAGCAGGCGTCGTTGCGCTGAGCGACAGTCAGCTTTTCATCGAGCATGCGGCCCACCAGATCATCGCCGGCGGTAAAGGCGCTCAGCCCGCCAGCGCAAATCAGGAACACACAAAATTGCTTCATTGACGGATCTCCTTCCATGCGGCTTCAGCCAGCGGGGACTGTCCCGGATCGAAGTGCGGGTTCAGCGCCAGGGCGTGCTCCAGATGCTGGCGGGCCTGATCGCCCTGCCCAAGGGCGCGCTCAATTAAGGCTGCATGATAAAAGAAAGCCGGCTCGGGAGTGCCCAACTCTAACGCCTTTTCCTTGGCCTTGGCGGCTTCGGCGTATTTCTTGTTCTTGTAGAGTATCCAGGCCAGCGCGTCGTAGGTGTAAATATCGCGCCGGCCGCCCAACTCCTTTTGCACCAGCTCGAGCGCCCGCGCAAGATTGCGATCGTGATCGGCGTAGGCCATCGCCAGATTGCGGTTCACGTTGAGGCCGCCAGCCTGCTCCATTTTGTCGATCATGTCGACCATTTCGCCCTGTCTGCGGGCCTCCTCCGGCTTCCCGGCGAGGGTGTACAAATCCTGTAATGCGGCTGCGTATTCGACCAGCGGCACGGCAGCCTGGGCGCGTTTATAGCTCTCGATAGCATCCGCAGTTTTGCCCTCCGCGCCGAAAACGCGGCCGAGCCCGGCATGCGCCGGATAATATCCCGCGAAGGTGCGCAAAGCAGACCGATAGGCCTGTTCGGCGTCGCTGAGCCGCCCGGTCTTGAAGTAAAGGTTTCCCAGATCGACGAAGCACCAGGCGATATTTTCCGCCGAGCGGCTTCCCGCGTCGATGGCCTTCTTCATCACTGCAATGGCGCCGCCCGCGTCACCGGCTACAAAGCGGTAGTACGACGCGCGATTATAACTGGACAGATCGGGGCGCAGCGAGACCATGCGTTGGTAGGCGTCGGCTGCTTTATCGTACTGTCCCAGCTCCATCAGGGAGTCGCCCAGCGTTCCCCAATTCCAGGGGTCATCGGGCGATGTGGAGGTAAGCTCACGCGAATACTCGGCCACCTTGGTGAAGTTGTGCCGCTCGAGCTCGATCTGGCTGCGCAGCCGCAGCGCTTCATAGTTCGCGCCCTCGGCGGCCAACACACTATCGACTATGCGCGAGGCGCGGTCCAGGTAGCCGGGGTCCATGGTCTCGCGCATCTTCTGGATGAAGGTGGCGGCAAGCAGATTCTGGTAATGGAAATCGTCCGGCTTGTAAGTGACCAGAGACTGGTACATTTTGATGCGGTCGTCGGTCTTCATACGAGCCACCTGGTCGGCCATGGCGCGATCCGGAAACGCCTGCAGCAGGCGATCCGGCTCTGTGACTTGTGCCGATGCCAGGCCGGCGAAAAGGAAAAAAGAGATGAGTTTGGGCATGGGATGAAACTCTTTAGGCGAGGGCGGGCGTTGCGATGGAGCTCAACGGTCCGCCCCCGTGCTGTTTACCCTCTACTGACCGGTCGGCGTGCCACGGCCGTTGGTTCCATTCTCCTGGCTATGCAGGAATCCCGCATGCGGGGGAGCGTGGAACGGGAAACGATCGAGCAACGGAATGTCGTTGGAGTTGACACCGTCGCCGAGCTCGTTGTTTGGCGCAACATCGAAGCCTGAAACAAGCACTCCTGCGGCGGCGCGCAGGCCGATATCCACTACATCGTCGCCGGGCCGGCGTCCGCCAAACGGCCAACCGGCGTTATCGCCGCCGAGCGGACCGAGACGGCTCTGCTGGGCATTGGGAATTCCCGGCGTAGTCAGGTTGATGCGGGTGATGTCCGGGACAAAAACTCCCAGCAGATCGTTACGCGGCGCGGGCGGTACATTCAGCTTGAACACACCGTTCAGAACGCCGCTCACGAAGAACGGATCGGCGATCAAGGAGGCAAATTGCTGGTCGCCGGATGGGTCGCTGCGGTTCCAGTAATCTTTCATGGGCAGCGGGATGAGTAACTCGACCGTCAGAGGATTGCCCACCCGGTCGACCTGCACATATTCCCCAAAATTCATGGGATCGCTGGGGCTCGGCCTCACCGTAACGATCTGGCGCAGAGTGGCCGCCCAAGCGCCTATGGTGGCGTTGGGATCCGTGGAGGAAGTGGGTATGGCGCCATTGGCAGTGAGCATAGTGATGGGCGCCTCAACGGCGATCAGGCTGATGTTATAGCCTGCGAAGCCATCCACGGCGTTGGGGTAGGCGGCTCCCTGTCCGGTGTCTGCAGTGCCGGATAAAACGGGGGCCGGGGCGCGGAAGTCCAGGTGATCGAAGGTGGCGCCGCTATCGAAATAGAAAGCATCGTCGCGGGGGCCGGCGAACACCCGCATACCGTTAGGCAGCGTGAAGATGGAAGGCTGGCCGAGATTCTGCTCGTAATCAGGAGTACCCACGGGGCCCAGGTTGGGCGGAGCCACCGAAAGCAGATGGCCGTTGACGTCCTTGTCATAAGAGGCCACGATGGTTCCGGTATGCAGGTTCCGGATCACCACGGTGTACGTCTCATACAGAAAGATGCTGGGATCATCAATGGTCATGATGGGGCCGAAATATGACACGAAGGTCGGGTTCGGGCGCAGGGTATCCTGGAAGACGAAGTCGATCTGCATGTCCGGGTTACCATCCAGACCGCGCGAATTATTGATGTTGAACCGGTAGAGGACGCTGCTCGAGAACTTGTAATAGCTCGGTCCATTATCCGGATTCTGAAAGCCCTGGACGCTCATACTCATCACGACGCTGTTGGTATGGCCTGCCTCCCAACTGCGAAAGATATAGAAGTCGTTCAGATTGGCTGTTTGATCTTCGAGCAGCAGCGGTCCGTTACGGTGGCTGGCGGCGAAGGCGCCGGATGCCAGCAGCAGAGAAGCCGCGGCGGCTCGAAGGGCGAACGTGCGCATTCTTTACCTCCTGACTGAAGTGGAACTACAACAGCAATACGATAGGGTGCCGGAATTTGGATTTAATCTCGCTGATCTTTCACGAATGCGGCCAGACGTTCCATGGCCGGTTCGAGGATGGAGCTTTCCGCGGCATAGCAGATACGCACCGAACCTTCGCCACCAGCGCCGAACGCCACGCCGGGCGCCAGGCCGACACGGTACTTCTCCAGCAACGCGCGGCAAAAGCCGAAGGAATCGGCGAGACCGGCGATTTTGGGGAATAGATAAAAAGCGCCGTCCGGCTTGGGAACCGAGACTCCGGGCATGGCACGCAGCGCTCGCAGGCACAGGTCGCGGTTCTGCTGGAGGCGCTCCAGCATGCGCAGGAGCTCGTCTTCGCCTTGGGCCAGTGCAGTTTCGGCCGCCTTCTGGGCGAAGCTGGGTGCGTGCGAAATGATGAACTCGTTCAACTGGGTAGCCTTGTGCACCAGATCGTGGCGGCCGATCAGCCAGCCCACACGCCAGCCGGTCATACAGTAGGTCTTGGAGAAAGACTGCACCACCATGACGGCATCCTCGCGGGTGGCTTTGCGCAGGATCGAGGGCACCGGAACACCCGGAGAGGCGCCCGCGTAATAGAGACGGTCGTAAACTTCGTCCGCCATGAGCCACATGCCGTGGCGTCGCGTGAAATCGAGCAGGCGCTGCTGTTCCTCTTCGGTGGCTACCCAGCCCAGGGGATTGGAAGGAGAAGTATAAAGCAGCAGGCGGGTGCGCGGGTTGACGGCGGCCTCGAGCGCGTCGAAGTCGATGCCATAGCGATCGCCGCACAAGGGATGCGCGATCTGGCGTGGGATGGCGTTGGCCATGGCAATGTTGGACGAGCCATTGGGCCAGGCGGGAGTGAGAACCAGCGCTTCGTCGCCCGGGTCGAGCACCGCTCGAATTCCGACGTTCAACGCCTGCACGCCGGAGGCGGTGACCACGATCTCTGTAGCGGGATCGAGGCCCACACGATGTAGTTCGCCGTACTGGCGGGCGATAGCGCTACGTAAAGACGGCAGGCCGGCGTTTTCTGTGTAATAAGTGTAACCGTCTGCCAGGGCCTCCACGGCCGCGCGCTTGATGAAGTCAGGCGTAGGCAGGTTGGATTCGCCGAAATACAGGCGCAGCACGCCCTCCATAGACATGGCCACTTCCGCCAGTTCTCGAATGCGGGAGTGCGGCACGTTCTCTACCGATGTGGCCAGGCGGGGCATTCACTCCATCTTGCCATTCCTCCGGCCCGTTCGCGACAGGAAAATGTCCGCGGTCCGCAGAGCGAGCCCGCTCGGGTCGAGATCGGTCCGGTTACACAGAACCACGATGGTGAGGTTCTCTTCCGTGAACCGCTCGATCACGGTGCGGAATCCCATCGTGCTGCCGGTGTGCCACATCCGCGGATGACCCTCATATGCATCGAGAAACCATCCAAATCCGTACGAAACGGGCTTGCCCGGCGCGAGATTGTCTTCGCCCGGACTGGCGGGCCAATGCGGCTCAGATCCATCGCGAAGCTTGGCCGGAGTCAATGCGGCGGCCATCTCTTCCCTACTCAGGAGCGTGTGGTTTCGCAGCGCGTCATCCCACCTCGCCAGATCTTGAAGATTGGAATAAACGCCGCCGTCGCCCAGCGTTGCGGAAGTCGGGCTCTGGTCTGTCTCCCCGAATTGATCCCCCTTTTTTGAGTGGCCCCAGGCCCGATTTGGCACGATGTTCTGTCCGTTCAAATAGGCCAGCGTGTCCCTCATGCGCAACGTGTTGAAGATGCGATCTTGCAGGAATTGGCCAAACGGCTCGCCTGAGACTTTGGCCACGATCAGGCCGAGCAGCACATATCCGGAATTGCTATACGCCCAACTGGTCCCAGGCGCGAACTTCGGACTGGCTTGTTGTTTGAGCAGGCCCAGCACTTCTTCGTCCCGAATCTGATGAGCGGGAGTCCAGGCATCGTTCATGAGATCTTCGTAATCCGGCAGCCCGGATGTGTGCGTGAGTAAGTGCCGTACAGTGATGGCCCGGCCCCATACTGGAAAGTCGGGGAAAATATCGGTCAAGGTCTGGTCATACCGCAGTTTTCCGTCACGCACCAGCAGCATAACAGCCATGGCGGTGAATTGCTTGGTAAAGGACGCCAGGCGAAAATCGGTTTTGGCGTCGATCTTCGCGGGCGATTGCAGGCGGCGCAGTCCGTAGCCGCGGGCAAAGACGGTGCGCCCATTTTGCCGCACCATAACCGCCAGACCCGGCGAGTGTTCATCGGCCAGGTGCGCGAACAGCGAATCGATTTCAGTTGCAGCGGCGGAATTCACGCCCAGCCATGCCGATAGCGCCACGCAGAGCAACACCATTTGAGTATAGAATCGGCTGTTGCATGCGTGTTTATGGTGGCATCGAAGCGGGAGGCACCAAGTTTGTCTGCGGGATCGGGAACCAGGAGGGCCAGCTCCTCGATCGGACGGCGTTTCCCACCACCACGCCGGACCAGACCATCGCCCGCGCGGTCGAATACTTCACGCGGCAGCCGCAATCGCTCGAAGGTATCGGCATCGCTTCATTCGGCCCGATCGACCTGAATCCGCGCTCCGCGAAATTCGGCTACATCACCTCGACGCCGAAGAACGGCTGGAGCAATACGGACTTTGCGGGAACGGTCCGCCGCAGCACGGGCGTGCCCGTGGCTTTCGATACGGATGTGAATGCGGCCGCCCTGGGCGAGGCCCGGTGGGGCGCGGCGCAGGGTCTGGATACGTTTCTTTACCTGACCATCGGCACCGGGTTGGGCGGTGGCGGAATGGCAAACGGTCGGCTGATGCATGGCATGGTACATCCCGAGATAGGTCACATCCGCGTACCGCACGACTGGACCGAGGACGAATTTCCCGGCTGCTGTCCGTTTCACGGCGACTGTCTCGAAGGCCTGGTGAGCGGTCCGTCGTTAGAGGCACGCTGGAAACAACGCGGCGAAACTCTTCCTGCGGATCATCCGGCCTGGAAACTGGAGGCGCACTACCTGGCGCTGGGCCTGGCGACATTGATTTGCGCACTGTCGCCGCAGAGAATCATTCTCGGTGGCGGGGTGATGCGGCGCACGGATTTATTCAGCCGGATACGCTGCGGCGTGCGGGAGCTGTTGAACGGCTACATACAGTCGCCCGAGGTCCTGGAGCGCATCGACCAATACATTGTGCCGCCGGGGCTGGGCGGCAATGCGGGCGTGCTGGGAGCCATCGCGCTGGCGCTGATGCGGGAATCTGTGGTGGTGAGTTAGAGCAACTCCGCTATTGAAACTTGATTTCCGAAGAAGCTTCAAACTTGCGGTAATCGCGGAATTGAGTTTCGTTGCGTACCACTTGCCGGCCCTGGCGCACCTGCAGCACCGAACGCATGGGCAGCAGGTGATCCTGGCCGGCGATACGCACCATGCCGTATTCGAGCGAGAAAACAGGCGACTGCAGTCCAAAGTTTTTCGGCAGCCCGGCGCCCTCGAAAACGATGCGGCGCACCAGGCCGGCCTCCTCATCGAAAAACACGCGGCCGTGGTAAGCGGCAACCTCCTGGCGCAGATTGAATGTGAGTACAAAATTGGACTTGCTCACCGGCACTTCTATATCGAAGACATCACAAATAACTCCGCCGGTAAGAGCCCGCCCGGCCCACTTAGGCTGTACCCCAACCTCGGGACGAAAGACAGATCTCAGCATGGAGCCGAACTCTCCGCGGGATTGTACGCCCTTGAGCGCGTCGCGCTGTGTGTTGGATTTCTGGCCGTTGACTTCTATGGTGCGGTAGGTCTCCTTGCCGTGCTCATAAGTAAGTTCCTCGATGAAGGCGTCGGCTTCGTGGAGATGGTCGGAACTTTTCACTGGAGCAGTCAACCGGCGAGTTTCGCGTCGGCACCGGAAATTGGGCAGGCGCGAGCTATAAGACAGCGCGCTCGCGGCGGCATCTTCCCATATGCGCCGTTGCTCGGCGGCCGGCAGGGCTGCCAGGCCGGAATTCAGGTGCACGGGATCGACCTCCGGAAGAGTCACGGCAGCGTCCTCATCGTCTTCATGAGAGGAGGCAGCCGCGGCGGCATTGGGTCCGGCAGACGCCAAGTCGGGTCCCTGCACATTGCCGAGAACGTGGAAATCTACAATGCGCGTAAGAGCATTGTTTCCCTGGCGCACCGTAATGCGTGCCTGGTACTCTCCCGGACCGAAGCGCACACCGCGCAAAGTTGCCAGGTAAGGAAACTCGTGTTTCTGGGTTCCGATCATCGATGACATACCGCTCGATTCGACCGCGTCGTTGCGGATTTTGTCGCTGAAAGGCAGGGCGCTGCGTCCCACCACGTGCCCGTTGCGGAGAACCTCCAGACTCATCTGCGGCTGCGCCCCATAAAGGTCGGGGTAGACGATCAGGTAGATCTGTAAGTCGAATGGCTGGTTGGCGCGATACTCGGGATCGAGCAGTGGGGAGATGGCATTTCCATCGTATTGGAGTACCTGATCGGCTTCGAACCTATCGGCTGCCCCATTGAACGGTCTGACCAGGATGGCGTCGCTTACAGTGAATCCGGGCGTTCCCATACCCGTTCGCAGAGGCTCGCGCACGCCGCCGGATTTGCCGGCGATCAAGTCTTCGACGGTAGCTTCCAGCGTGTAACGGCCGGCCGGCAGGACCACTTCACGCAGGTAATAAAGATTGCCCTCCCGCCGCGCGTTGAGCTTGCGCAGCGGGCCGCGCAGAGTCACCGGCTTAGACGCCTGCCAGACGATCTTGCCCGCGGCATTGCGCGCGATCTGCGTCACGCGGGCGCGCGCCGAGTACGTTCCGGTATTGTCGTCGGTATCGAAGCGCAAAGCGCTCAGCGGCGATTCGACCAGGAACAAACCGCGCATAGGCCCGGTGACGTTTTCCACGTTCGGGCCGCCATCCACCGTGGTGATACCGCCTTGACCAGCGCCCACGCTCACCTGTGTGCCAAAAGCCATCGAGCCATTGGGCGAGATCCGCATGAAGCGCGTGTGCACGGGAAGATCCGTCGGCAAGGCGGGGAGGTTCGCGGCGACAGCGGTCTCGGGCCCGGCTGCAGAGGCATAGGGGGACTCGGAGACCTTCGATCCGGAGGCGGCTATTAAGATGCTCGCCTCGAGCGCTCTCGAGTCGCGGATGAGAGCCCCGCCAGTCCCTTCTCCGAGCGTCTTGAAGGAGCCATCCGCGGTCTTCGAGGGGGCTTCAGCGGGATTCAATACCACCACTCGAATCGAATTCGACTTGCAAAATTCCACGATGTGCTGCAGCAGGTTCTCGCCGTCACTGGATAGAGAAGGTTCTTCTGCGATGGCGACCAAAAGGCGTAAGCCTGGGCGGCGGGCGAGCGCCTGTGCGGCGGCGTCGAGCGAGCTGAGAAATGTATCGGCGTCGGTATCGCGCCCCAGGCTCGCAGCGGCGGCAAAGGCCTGCTCGATGGCTTTTGCCGGAGTCGCGGCATCGAGCGGCAGAGCATCCATACTGCCGGCGCGGCGCAGTTCCGCCGTGGACCCTGGCTCGCGGAGCCAGCGGCGCCCGGCAGTGGCGGCGGCACGGGCGGCTTGGCGCGCGTTATCCGCGCCCGCCGGCCCGAACAGGAATATGGCGGCGCGCCCTGAAGCCGGATCGGACGAAGCCGCCAGCGCGATAGGCGCGCATAGCAGCCACGCAAAGGCAATGGTCCGCATGCCCATCAATCATAGCCTGCGGCGGGATTGGCGCACCACCGGGAAATCGAAGGAATGCAGCCCCATATCGACGCGCCTGCCACGAAAGGTTACGCGCTCTGCTTCAAGGCGCGCACGCTGTTCGAGCCCGGCGCTTCCCGGCAATCGTATGGTCCCTCCGGCCCCCAATACGCGATGCCACGGGATGCCGTCTTTGGAATTGTGCAGCGCCCACGCAACCTGGCGGGCCCCTCCGGCAAAGCCCGCCGCGCGTGCGACATCACCGTATGTCGAGACTTTGCCTTTCGGAATTCTCCAGATTGTCCGCCGGATCTGTTGTAACATGCCTGGCTTTTCCATAGACTACGTTGAAACCATCTCCGGACCTTGGCTCGACCGCACCCACAAATCATGATAATTGGAGTGCAGGCCCGGCGTTTCAACTGGGCGTACTAGTAGAGCCCAGTAGAGCCCAGCATGTGCGCCGCCGTAATCAGATCTTAATCATTCCGTCATTAACCCATCACGCCCCGAAGCTACCCTGGTGAGACCGATTGCGAGCGGTACCTTACTCCCCCGCCCGCGCGCACGGACAAACTTATACGAGGAGCTTCAATGAAGAGAAGAGCACTTGTGACGCTTGGCGGAGTTCTGCTCCTTTGCGGCGTTCTGGTTGGACCCGCGCGCACCCAGGAAACCGCCCCCGTCAGTCCCGAGATAGAGCGTCTGAAAGCACAACTGGCGGCCCAGCAGCAGCAGATCGACCAGCTTCGCCGCACCCTTGAGGAGCAGCAAAAGACGTTGGAGCAAGCCAGCCGGCCCCAGCCGCCGAGCCTGGGCCAGGTGGCCAGCACTACGCCGGTGATTCCGCCGGGAAATGTGGCGCCATCGCTGCATGCGGGGCTTCCCGCAGTGAATACTCAGATAACTCCGGACGAGGCGCCGTCACCGCTGCAGATCCACATCGGCACGGCGACCATCGCGCCGGTCGGTTTCCTGGATTTCACCACCGTGTTTCGCTCGTCCGATGGAGGCAGTTCGATTGGAACGAGCTTCGGCAGCACGCCTTACAACACCTCACCACTGGAGCATCTCACGGAAACGCGTCTCAGCGCGCAGAACTCGCGCATCGGCGCCCGTATCGACGCCTTGATTCATGGGACCAAAGTGCTGGCCTACTGGGAATCTGACTTCCTGGGTACGCAGGCGACCAACGCGTCGGTCAGCACGCACAGCGATAGTTTCCGCATGCGGCTATACTGGGTCGATTTGCGGAAGGGCCAATGGGAGATTCTGGGCGGCCAATCCTGGAGCATGCTGACTCCCAACCGGAAAGGCATCTCGCCACTGCCGAGCGACATTTTCTATAGCCAGGATATGGACACCAATTACCAGGTGGGCATTCCATGGACGCGCGCTCCCCAGTTCCGTGCCATCTATCATCCGAGCGACATCGTGTCGCTGGGCTTCGCTTTGGAAACGGCCGAGCAGTACGGCGGTGGTTCCTCCGGCGGCGGCGCGATCACGCTGCCTTCCCTGTTGAGTACCGCCTACAGCAACAGCGAGCTTGATCTAGGCGCCGCGACCTATACCCCGCCTAACCTGGCCCCCGATGTTCAAGCCAAGCTGGCTCTTGACCCGACGGTCGACGGCAAGCTGATGCACGTCGAATTTGCCGGCTTCCTGAGCTCGTTCAAGACTTATAACCCCCTGACGAGCCAGAGCTTCACCACTCCGGGCGGCGGCGGCGAGGCCAACTTCAACCTCGAGCTGGTAAAGAATTTCCATCTGATCGTGAACACCTTCGTGAGCGACGGCGGCGGCAGGTATCTCTTCGGCCAGGCGCCCGACCTCATCATCCGGCCGAACGGCAGCCCCGCGCCGTTGCACGCCGATTCGACGACGGACGGTTTCGAATACCTGGCGCACAACACCCTGCTATTCGCCTACTATGGGGGCGACTACATCGGGAGAAGTACATCCATCGACTACACGAATAAGAACGCCTTGATCGGCTACGGCTATAAGGGATCTGCGAACAGCCAGAACCGCACCATTCAGGAAGGAACCTTCGGCTTCAATCAGACCTTCTGGAAAAGCCCCAATTACGGAGCCTTAAGCTTTATTTTCCAGTACTCGTATCTGACGCGCGATCCCTGGTATCTGGCCATCGGCGCTCCCACCAAGACGCACAACAATATGGTCTGGCTCGATTTGCGGTATACGCTGCCAGGCGGCCCGCCGTCAGCCCAGAAGTGATGTTGCGGCCGGGCCGGAGCAAGTCTTTAACGTTCCGTAACCAATCTGTAACAAAGCCGTGCCAACCTGAAGAAAGGAATCGTGCATGAAAAAAAACGGTTTGTGGCTGGGCGCATTCGGCGCGCTGGCCTTGTTGCTGGCCGTGGCGGAGCCCGTGTTGCTGGCAAAGGTTCTGATCAACGGGGCCGGCGCTACATTCCCCGAGGTGATCTACACCAAGTGGTTTGAAGAATTCCCCAAAAAGTACCCGGACTCCCAGATCAATTACCAGGCGCTGGGCTCCGGTGCGGGCATTCGGCAATTGACCGAAGGCACAGTCGACTTCGGCGCGTCCGACATGCCTATGACCGACGCACAGATTTCAAAGCTGAAGGTGAAGCCCCTGCACTTTCCGACCGTGCTCGGCGGGATCGTTCCGACCTACAACATCCCGGGCCTGAAGCAGGATCTGAAGTTCACACCGGCGGTTTTGGCGGGGATCTTCTTAGGTAAAATCAAGAAGTGGAGCGATCCCGAGCTGACCAAAGCCAATCCGGGCGTGAAGCTTCCGGACACGGATATCCTGGTGGTGCATCGTTCCGACGGCAGCGGCACCACCTTCGTATTCACCGATTACCTGTCGAAGGTCAGCCCGGAGTGGAAGACCGTGGTGGGCTCGAACACGTCGGTGAAGTGGCCGGTCGGGATCGGCGCCGAGCATAACGAGGGGGTGGCGGGGCTGGTGAAGCAGTCGCCCAACTCGATCGGCTATGTCGAGCTGATCTACGCCACTCAGAATAAGATGGGATATGGCGCGATACAGAATGCTGCCGGAACGTTCCTGAGGGCGGATCTGGGCAGCGTGACGGAAGCCGCGGCTGGCGCGGCGAAGAATATGCCGGACGATTTCCGGGTATCCATTACCAACGCGCCGGGCAAGCAGGCGTACCCCATCGCCTCGTTCACTTGGCTGCTGGTCCCCAGCAAGTTCGCCGACGCGGAGAAGAAGAAAGTGATCGTTGAGTTTCTTCGCTGGATGCTCACCGATGGCCAGAAGTATGCCGCCGGCTTGAGTTATGCGCCTTTGCCCAAAGAAGTCGTAGCTAAAGAAGAGAAAGCTATCGCCCTCATCCAGTAGCCCCTATGGCGACCTCTGTCACACTGCCCGCGCACTCGCCCCCGGGTGCGCGGAGTTTTTTCAAGCGCCTCACCAGTGGAGACGAGATCGCCCGGTTGGTCACCACGCTCTTCGCTTCCCTCATCCTGCTGCTTACGCTGGCAATAGTCTGGGAACTCTGGATTCATTCCGCGCTGGCCCGCCAGAAGTTCGGTTTCGGTTTTCTGACTTCGACCTCCTGGAATCCGGTGACCGACCAGTTCGGAGCGCTCCCCTTCATCTACGGCACCGTGATTACCTCCGTGCTGGCATTGCTGATCGCCGTGCCTCTGGGAGTAGGCGCCGCCATTTTTCTCGCCGAACTCGCGCCGCCGCGTATTTCGAGCACTTTTACTTTTTTCATTGAGCTGCTGGCGGCCGTGCCCAGCGTGATCTACGGCTTGCTGGCAATCTTCACGCTGGTGCCGCTGATGCGCGACTCGATCGGGCCTTTTCTGAAAGCCCGCCTGGGATTCCTGCCGATCTTCAGCGGCCCTATCTTCGGT
>Ga0302326_10000997_pt1 | contig 74406 bp, 63 predicted proteins | sample Palsa_T0_3_FD_202264 | JGI IMG/M metagenome (GOLD analysis project Ga0302326, IMG submission 202264) | Peat permafrost microbial communities from Stordalen Mire near Abisko, Sweden - Palsa_T0_3 | ecosystem: Environmental > Terrestrial > Soil > Palsa > Peat permafrost | place: Sweden: Abisko... | reverse complement strand
AAGGGGTGGTTCGGATCATGCATCCGGAAAAAGGCATGGGCGTGGAGTTCACCCAAACTACGCCGGAACATCGGGGCTTGCTCGAAAAATTTCTGGGCAGATTGACGGAGAATCCGAATGTGCTGCCGGAGTTGCTAGTGGAGCCCGAGGGCTTGGAAAACGAGTCCGGGCCGCCTTTGCGGACGGCAGCGGGATCCGGCGAAAGCGCGGATCCGTTGCTGGACCTATTCCGCAACCAAGGCGGACTGGAAGCCGATTCGTTTTTAACGGAACTCCGCAAGCAGCGCGGGGCAACGGTTGCGGCCGCGGGCGCTTCCGCCTGATTGCACGAGGGTTTAAGACGATTCTCCGCGCTCCACGTCCTCGTCACTCCCACATTGAAGTTTTCTCGTGGCTCCGTCCGCTGACGTTCTTCAGTTGGTCGTCGCGCGCTCGCCCTCTGTTCGAAGGCAGGCTCTCACTGTAGATTCTTGGCGCGACGGCAAGAATTTGCTTCGATCGCGTGCATCCTCGGCCACGTGGCAAAGACTGTAAGCTAGAATGAACGCGAGCCGGGATGGCGAAATTGGCAGACGCAGCGGACTTAAAATCCGCAGGGGCGAAAGCTCTGTGGGGGTTCGATTCCCCCTCCCGGCACCAACCAACACGGTACGCCCGGGACCATCGGCATTTGGCGAATCCCTTTCGGTCGCCGGCGATCTAAGCGGCATCCGCAATCGACTCAGGGCGCTCCTTCTAGTTCGGGTGGAAGATCACCGCAATAGTGAGCAGGGTTCCTTCCCTCAGTCTTGTCTTCAGTAGATTCCGTCAAGTGCGATGGAAGATGTTATTTTTCTCCCCGTCCTCCGGCCCATCTTCGTGTGGTGCTCTATGGTTCCAGCCTTCGAGCGCATGGCACCGCGACGGGTGCTGATTTAGAACGAAAGCCCGATTCAGGTTCCCGCACCGGGAAACCGCAAGAGCGTACCGGCCCAACGAACTCGTAACTTGACCGGGCAGACGACGGACCGGCGCGCGTGCCGAGAGCGCTACGGTGATGGCAGGGTAAGTGCAATAGACGAAGAGGCAGTCGCTCTGATTTGAAAATTCTAACCGAACTTCGCTAAGCGGGGCTGGCGAAGCCGCACTCGAAATGGAAGCGGAAATCATGCAGACGAGTTTGGCAGAAGAAGAAAAAGTTATGTACGGGTTGTCGGCTGCGCCCGTCTCTTTTGCGAACTGGTATGCGGTTTACACCAATTCCCATCACGAGAAACGCGTGGCTTTGCACTTGGCCGAGCGGGAGATCGAATCGTTCTTGCCGCTGTACTCTACTCGCCATCGTTGGAGAAATCGTTGCGAGAGGACCGTCGAACTGCCGCTGTTTCCGAACTACGTATTTGTTCGCATCGCTTCGCGGGAGCGGGTGCGAGTACTCGCCGTGCCGGGTGTGCTGTCGCTGGTCGGGGTGGGACGCACTCCGGCTGCGTTGCCGGATTTTGAAATCGAGGCGCTGCGCTGCGGCGTGGGCCGGCGAAAAATCGAGCCTCACCCCTATCTGGTGGTCGGGGAGCGGGTTCGCATCGAGGCCGGACCCATGACGGGGATGGAAGGCGTACTGGTGCGCAAGAAGAACAACTTTCGGGTGGTGCTGTCGCTGGATGCCATTATGCAGAGCGTGGCGGTCGAGGTGGATGCCGACGATTTGGAGCCGGCGCGAACGGTGCCGGGCCGCGTGATCCCGCTGGATGTCGCGGGGCTGCCTCGCGCACCGGAAAAACAGTGGATGCCCCGCTAGAGCATGCGTTGGCGGGCGAAATTCAGCGAGCGTCTTTGGTTCTACTCTTGCCGCACGGTGACGGCGGCTGTGCTCGTGGTTTGGGCGGGGAGCATGAGCTGGGCGTCGCCGGGCGAGATTCACAGACCGTGCAGCAGACGGGGAGCCGGCAATCATTCCGCCGTGCTGCCGGAAACCGATGCGGCTGGAAGAAATCGGGCCGGAAAAATCCGGCAAAAGGGTGCAGCCGGTTTCTGTCCGGCGCCGATGGCGCGGAGTTTTGCCGAGGATCAGAAAACCATCTGGACCAGTCCGTTCCGTCTTCATGCCCAGGACACCAACTGGCTGCTGCCGGTGGGAGTGGGCCTGTTCGGCCTGATGGCGGCGGACAACCACATCATGCAGCACTTCGTAAGCACTCCCGTCGCCCACAGCGACAGCTTCAGCAACTATGGCCTCGCGACCATGGTCGGCGGAGCTGCGAGTTTGTATCCGCGCGGGATAACGAACCACGATGAGCACGAGCGCGAGACCGGCTTTCTCGCGGGGGAAGCGGCCGTGAACAGTTTGATTGTGGCGGAGAGCATGAAGCTGGCTTTTGGAAGGGCGCGTCCTGACTCCGCGAACGCCGGCCGCTTTGGAGCGGGAGGCGCCTCGTTTCCCTCCGAACATGCCTTCGCTGCATGGTCGATCGCCAGCGTGGTCGCGCACGAGTATCCCGGACCGTTGACCAAACTGCTGGCCTACGGCGCGGCCTCGGGAATCAGCGGGGCGCGGGTCGCGGCCCGGGAACATTTTCCTTCGGACGTGATCGTGGGCGGCGCTCTCGGCTATCTGATTGGACGCTACGTATATGGCGCGCATCACGACCGGGAACTGCCGGGTGCGAGCGGGAACGAGTTCGGAGACGATAGTGGCGGAGACAATAAAAGTCCCGAGAAGAAGCAACTCACTGAGAAAGAACCGCCGCCGGCGCGGAAGCCGTCGCGCTTCGCGTCGCCTTATGTTCCGCTGGACTCATGGGTCTACGCCGCGTTTGACCGCCTGGCCGGGCTGGGCTACGCGTCCAGCGCCTACGCCAACCTGCGTCCCTGGACCCGCATGGAGTGCGCCCGGATCGTCGCGGCTGCGGGCGAGGAGTTGGACGAGGACAATTCGGGCCCCGACGGCAAGCATCAATTACAGGCCCACCAGATTTACGCCGCGCTGGCCGTGGAGTTCTCGACCGAACTCAATCGCTTCCGCGGCTCGGGCACGTCCGAGATGCGGCTGGATAGCATTTATACGCGTTATACGGGCATCGCGGGCACGCCGCTCGACGACAGTTATCACTTTGGCCAGACCCTCGTCGACGACTATGGGCGTCCCTACGGGCAGGGCGCGAACCTGATCAGCGGAGCTTCGGCGTGGGGTGCGGCCGGGGCGGTGGCGTTCTATGTCCGGGGCGAGTATCAGCACGCGGCGGCGCTTCCCGCCTACAGCCAGTCGGTGCAGGACCTGATCGGCACCGTCGACGATACCCCGCCGCAGCTTCCGATTCATACGGCGGTGATCGATCAGGCGCGTCCACTCGGCGCCTACGTGGCCTGGAACGTCAAGAGCATTCAGGCCTCGCTCGGCTACCAGAGCCTGTGGTGGGGTCCGGGGGAGAGCGGGCCGCCCATGTACAGCGACAACGCCATTCCCATGGACATGCTGCGGGTGACCAATCCCTCTCCCTGGAGGCTGCCGGGTTTTCTCAGCCGCCTGGGCCCGGTGCGCTGGGAATTCTTCGCCGGACTGATGGCCGGGCACCACTACCCGCCGAATCCGGCCATTGACGGGCAGAAGATCAGCCTCAAGCCCACGCCTAATCTGGAATTCGGTTTCTCCCGCACCATCATCTTCAAGCCGGTTACGGCCCGCATGTTCTGGAGAGGCTTTACCAGCTTCGGGGACAACAGTACGACGATCCCCGGCAGTCCGGCGGACGTGGGCGACCGGCGGGGCGGATTTGACTTCAGCTATCGCATTCCCGGTCTGCGGAAGTGGATGGTCCTCTATGACGATGGGCTGACCGACGACGACCCGTCGCCGCTGTCGGCGCCGCAGCGCTCGCTGATGAATCCCGGCATTTACCTGCCCCAGATTCCGCGGATCCCGAAACTTGATTTCCGCGGCGAAGCGGTCTGGTCGGATCCACCGTCGGTGGCGAATCGCGGGGGGCAATTCTTCTACTACAACGGCGCCTACCACGATGCCTACACCAACGGGGGGCAATTGCTGGGATCCTGGGTGGGCCGGGAGGGCCACGGACTGCAGGCGTGGACCACGTATTGGCTTTCTCCGCGCAGTTCGCTGCAGCTCGGATATCGCAAAGCCCATGTCGACAGCAATTTCATTCCTGGAGGCGGCAATATTCAGGATTTCACGGCGCGGGCGACGCTGCAACTGCGCCACGCAGTGGAAATGTCCACATTTCTCCAGTACGAACGCTGGAGCTTTCCTGTCCTTTTGCCTCTCGCCGGACCGGACACCGTGGCCTCGGTTGAGCTCACCTACCATCCGAAGTGGCGCAAGGTGCGAGACCTGCGATGAGGCCGGAACTAGCGACGCGAGCGCGAGGAAGATCGGCCAAGGAAAAACCGGCTCCGGAAAGATGTCCCGCCCCGCGCAAACTGTGCCCAATGGCGGCGGTTCTGCTCGCTGTGTTGGCATGGCCCGGGTTCGGAGCCGCGCAGTCGACCGTGAACACGCCCGCCGCAGACGATGCACAGTGTATGGGGGACGACTGTACGACTTCGCCCCGCAATCCCGGAGTCGACTATCCCGATACGGGCGGGGCGGGGAATCAGGCGGCCCCGCCTCAGCGTACCGGCCGGGCGCTGCCGGACAAGAATGATCGTAACAACAATGAAGCGGAGGAAGACCAGACGGGGGAACCCGGCCGCGGTGGCAGGCGGGTTCCTCCCTGGAATCGGGAAACGATGGCGGAGCCTGCGCCCAGCGAATTTGAGGAGTTTGTCGCCAGCTCCGTGGGCCGCCGGCTGCCGATCTATGGGCACAGCCTGTTTGACCGCGTGCCCAGCACGTTCGCTCCCCTGGAACGGGTTCCGGTGACCGACGACTACGAGATCGGACCGGGAGACGAGATTCTGATCCGAGCCTGGGGACAGATCGATTTAAACGGCAAACTGGTGGTGGACCGGGGAGGCCAGGTCTTTCTGCCCAAGGTAGGCGCGCTTTCCGTGGCCGGGTTGAAATACCAGCAACTGCCCGGCTATTTCCGCACCGCGATCGGGAGAGTATTCCGCAACTTCGATTTAACGGTCAGCATGGGACAGTTGCGATCCATTCAGGTGTTCGTGGTGGGCCAGGCGCGGCGTCCGGGTAGCTACACCGTCAGCTCGCTGTGCACGCTGGTGAATGCGCTGTTCGCCTCGGGCGGGCCCTCGGCCTCGGGTTCCATGCGGCACATCCAGCTGAAGCGGGAAAACCGCGTGGTCACGGAATTCGATTTCTACGACCTGCTGCTGCAGGGGGACAAATCGAAAGACGCGAGATTGCTGCCCGGGGATGTGATCTACATCCCGCCCATCGGGCCCTCCATTGCCCTGGCGGGCAGCGTGAATGTGCCGGCGATTTACGAACTGCGGGACGGCATGACTCTGGCGGCCGCGATCGCGATGGCGGGCGGTCTGGCGACGACGGCGGACGGGCAAAAGGCGGTGGTCGAACGCATCGAGAACCACAACACCCGCCGGGTCGAGGAATTTCCCTTGGACGGACCGGGCCTGGAGCGGGCGCTGCAGGATGGGGATCTGGTCCGCATTTTTTCGCTCTCTCCCCGCTTCCAAAATGCCGTGACCCTGCGGGGAAACGTGGCCCATCCGGGGCGCGTGGAATGGCGCCCGGGCATGCGCCTGAAGGATGTGATCCCAAACCAGGAGGCTCTGGTCACGCGCGACTACTGGCGCGCCACCAACTGGGTGGCGGGCGCCGGGGAGCGCGGGGACCAGAAGATGGCGCGCGACTACTGGCGGGCCACCCGTCCGCCGGCGAATCCGGACAAGAAAACCGGTCCGGCGGTTGCGCCCGAGGACGGGCGCGACCTCAATCCGGCGGCCAACCCGAGTGAGAGAGACAACGCCCGGATGAACGAGCCCGACAACCCTCCGGCTGACCGCGAGCCGGCAACGGCCAAGGCGGCGACCGAGACCACGACCGCGAAGCTGAGAAACCAGATCGCGCGCAATGCGCCCGAGATCAACTGGGAGTACGCGGTCATTCAGCGCCTGAATCCGCAGGACCTGACGACCCGGCTGATCCCATTCAACCTGGGGAAACTGGTGCTGCAGGGAGACGAGCAGAGCAACCTGGCGCTCGAGCCGGGCGACGTCATCACCATTTTTTCGCAGAACGACCTGGCGGTTCCGCTCGAAAAACAGAGCAAGTTCGTGCGCCTCGAAGGGGAGTTTCAAACCGCCGGGGTATATCAGGCGGAAGCCGGCGAGACCCTCCGGCATCTGGTCGCGCGGGTCGGCGGTTTCACCACCCACGCCTATCTTTACGGCGCCGAGTTTACCCGCGAATCGGTGCGCCTCGAGCAGCAGAAGGGGCTCGATCAGCTGGTCGAAAAACTGGAGGAAGACATTTCCCGCAACGCCATGGCGCCCGCCGGAGCCAGTCCGGATGAAGCGGCCGACCAGCGCGCTAAACTGGAAGCCCAGCGCCAGCTGGTGGCCAAGCTCCGGGAAGTGAAGGCGACCGGGCGCGTGGTGCTCGACCTGACTGCGACCTCTGCGGGAGTGGACGGGCTGCCGGAAATCGCCGTCGAGGATGGCGACCGCTTCGTCGTCCCCTACCGCCCGTCGACGGTCGAGATGCTGGGAGCGGTTTACAACAAAACCTCGTTTCTCTACCGCCGCGACGAGCGGCTGGACGATTATCTGCGGCGGGCGGGCGGACCCACGCGCGACGCCGACCGCAGCCGCATGTTCGTCATCCGCGCCGACGGCTCGGTGCTCGGCAAGCAGTCGGTCAAGGGTCTGTGGAACGGAGGTTTCGGCGCGCTGCGGCTCATGCCGGGCGACGCCATTGTGGTGCCGGAGCGCCTGAATCAGGGGGTCCTCCTCAAAGGGCTTCGAGACTGGAGCCAGGTGTTCTCGCAATTTGCCCTGGGCGCCGCCGCCGTGAGGGTCATTCAGTGAGGAGGATGCCATGAACCGCGGGATCGCAGAAGCCGAAACCGCCGAAGCCATAGCCAGCGGGGTGATCGCGGTGGACGTCGATGAGGACGCGGTTCCGCCGGCGCGGGCCGGTTTGCGGCCGCCGCCGCAGGCCGCCGGCGGGCAGCCCCGGCTGCTCGATTTGCTGATCGTCCTCTCCCGGCGCCGGCGGCTCATCCTGCGGACCACTTTTGCAGCAGCGGCGGCGGGCACCATGGTGGCGCTGCTGTTGCCCAATCGCTACACCGCCACCGCCACCATTCTGCCCCCGCAGCCAAGCCAGTCCCTGGCTGCTTCCATGATCGGGCAGCTGGGCGCTTTGGGACCGGTGGCGGCGATGGCCCAGAAAGATCTGGGGCTGAAGAATCCGAACGACCTTTATGTGGGGATGCTGCGCAGCCGCACCACGAAGGACGCGCTGATCCTGCGCTTCGATCTGCTGCGGCTCTATCACGACCGGAAAATGTCGGATGCGCGCCGCGACCTCGAAAAAGCCAGCGACATCGTGGTCGGCAAAGAGGGCTTCATCCGCATTTCGGTGGAGGACAAGTCGCGCGTCCGCGCGCCGCAAATCGCCAACGCCTACGTCGACGAGTTGCGCCAGCTGACCCAGACGCTGGCCGTAACCGAAGCCGGACAGCGCCGCTTGTTTTTCGAAGGCCAGTTGGAGCAGGCCAAAGACAATCTGGCCGACGCCGAGCAGGCCCTGAAGGAGACCGAGCAGAAAACCGGCCTGATCCAGCTGGATGGCCAGGCCAAAGCCATCGTCGACGCGGTGGTCAAACTGCGGGCGCTGATCGCCGCCAAGGAAGTGGAACTGCATGCCATGCGGCTGTTCTCGACCGAGGAAAATCCTGACGTCAGGCTGGGCGAAGAGCAGCTCTCCGGGCTGCGGGAGCAGCTGGCCCGGCTCGAAAAGCGGAGCGCAAGCGCGATTCCGGGCGACGTCGAGGTCCCGACCGGCAGCGTGCCGGAAGCCGGCCTGCAGTATGTCCGCAAATTGCGCGAGGTGAAGTACGCCGAAACCCTCTTCGAGATGCTGGCCAAACAATACGAAGCCGCCCGGCTGGATGAGGCCAGAACGGCCGCGGTCATCCAGGTGCTCGATCCCGCCATCGAGCCCGACCGCAAGTCTTCGCCCAAGCGCGGCCTGATTATCTTTGCCGCCATGAGTCTGGGATTCCTGGGGGCTGTGGGGTACACCATAGCGGCCGCAGCCTGGGCTGAAATGCGTCTGAACCCGGAGACGCAACACCGTCTCGCGGCGCTGGGCCGGCTGCTGAAGCCATCGCCGCGGTGAGCCGATACTGATTATCAAGGTTCTCAATCTTGTCGAAGGAGGCTTATGTCAGGCAAGCGAGCGCTGGTCTGCGGCGCGGGCGGTTTCATCGGCAGTCATCTGGTGAAGCGCTTGCGGCGGGATGGTTATTGGGTGCGCGGGGTGGATCTGAAATATCCGGAGTTCAGCCCGTCCGCCGCCGACGATTTTGTGCTTGCCGATCTGTGCCGGCGCGAAAGCTGGGAGAGAATTCTCGACCGCGGCTTCGACGAGGCCTACCAACTGGCGGCCGACATGGGCGGGGCGGGTTATATCTTTACCGGGAACAACGACTCGCACGTGATGCACGATTCGGCGATGATCAACCTGCACATGGCCGACTTCGGCGTGAGGAAAAACGTCGGGAAGGTCTTTTACTCCTCCTCCGCCTGCATGTATCCCGCCTACAACCAGGAGGACCCGCGGAATCCGAAGTGCGGAGAGTCCACCGCCTACCCGGCCGCCCCGGACAGCGAATACGGATGGGAGAAATTGTTCAGCGAGCGCCTCTACGCTGCCTTCTCCCGAAACCAGGGATTGGACGTGCGGGTGGCCCGCTTCCACAACATCTTCGGACCGGAGGGCACCTGGCGGGGAGGTCGGGAGAAGGCGCCAGCCGCACTCTGCCGCAAAATCGCCGAGCAGAGCGACGGCGGCGAGATCGAGATCTGGGGCGATGGCCAGCAGACGCGGTCCTTCCTCTATATCGACGAATGCGTCGAGGCGGTGCGCCGGCTGATGGAGTCGTCCTTCGCGGGCCCGGTCAACGTCGGCTCCGAGGAGATGGTGACCATCAACCAGATGGCCGCCATGATCATGGAGACCGCGGGCAAGAAGCTGGCCATCAAACACGTCCCGGGCCCGACGGGGGTGCGCGGGCGCAATTCCGACAATGGGCTGATCCGCGCCCAACTCGGCTGGGAGCCGGCGATGCGGCTGCAGCAAGGATTGACCACAACCTACGCCTGGATTGAGGCCCAGGCCCAGTCCGCCGCCGGCCCGGTGCGAGCCAACTCCGGCAAGTTTCTGGAGGCCGTTCCCTAGGGCCGTTCCCGTAAGCCCGTTCCCTAAACATGAAAGCCTGCGCCCAATCCTCGTGAGCACCGCAATCTTGCGCCGAAAACTCGTCAGCCGCATGCCCTGGTCGGCCTTTGAGACGGCGACGGCGGAGGGGCGTGCCCGGGAGAGGCAGCGCCGCGCCGCGCTCACCGGCGTGGCCGCAGTGTCGGCCAAAATCGTGGTGGTTTCCACTGGCCTGGTGATGATTCCCGCGGCGCTGCGCTACCTGGGGGCGGAGCGCTTCGGACTGTGGATGACCATCAATTCGATCCTGGGGATTCTGAGTTTCGCCGATTGTGGCGTGGGCAACGGTCTGATGAATTCCATTGCCGACCTGCATGGCCGCCAGGATGAGGACGCACTGCAGCGGGCAATCTCCAGTGGACTGGCGATGCTCGCGGCGGTGGGACTGGCGATTGCCGCCCTGTTTGTGGTCCTTTATCCGCACGTTTCCTGGGGGCGCGTGTTCAATGTCCGGACCGCGGTAGCGGCGCGCGAGGCGGGGCCGGCATTGCTGGTCTTCGTGCTGTGTTTTGCTTTGAATGTGCCCCTGGGCGCGATGCAGCGGATCCAACTGGGATTGCAGGAGGGCTATTACGCGAATCTGTGGCAGCTGGCCGGCAGCTTGTGCGGTCTGGGGGGCGTGCTGGTTGGCATTCATCTACGGCTGGCGCTGCCCTGGCTGGTCCTGATGGTTTCCGCCGCGCCCTTGGTTTCGGCTGCGGCCAACGGTGCGGTGTTTTTTGGCGTGCTCCACCCCGGCCTGCGGCCCCGGATACGGCAAGTCTCGCTGGCGGCGGCGCGCCAACTGGCCCGGATCGGAGGATTTTTTTTCTTTCTGCAGATCGTGGTGGCCGCGGCGTTTTACTCCGATTCGCTCATCGTCGCGCGCGTTCTCGGCGCCGCCGCCGTGGCCGATTACGCCGTGGTGCAGCGTATGTTCCTGATCATTCCGCTGTTCCTGGCCATGTTTACGACTCCGCTTTGGCCGGCCTACCGGGAGGCTCTGGCGCGAGGAGACTTTTCCTGGGTGAAGAGAACGCTGCGCAATTCGCTGCTGGGGACAACCGCGATTGCCGCAGCCCTGTCCCTGGTGATGCTCCGCTCGGCCGGTTTCATTCTTAAAGTGTGGGTGCATGGCCTGCTGCATCCCGCACCCGCGCTGCTGGCCGGGTTTGCGGTGTGGGCCGTCCTCGAAGCCGGGGGCAGCGCGCTGGCTATGTTTTTGAACGGAGCCGCCATCATCAAGTTTCAAGTGATCGTGGCCAGCGCCTTCGGCGTGGTCTGCGTGCTGGCCAAGCTTTACGGCTGCCGGAGATATGGCGTGGCGGCGATTCCCTGGGCGGCGGCCATGACGTACTGCCTCTGCCACGTGATTCCATGCGTTCTGTTCGTGCCCGCAATCGTTCATTCGGTGTGTAGAAATCACGCGGGCGACGGCGCCGCGCAAGGATAAGGATTAAGGATAAGGATAAGGAAGGGCAAGAAAATGAAGAGCGAGAAGTGGATTGTGGTAACCACCATTCAGGCTCCGACCGAGTCGATTGCGGCGCTTTCCCGGCTGGCCGGCCAGGGCTGGTCCGTGGTGGTGGTGGGCGACACCAAGACACCCGCCGACTGGGAAGCGGAGAACATTACCTATCTCTCGATACGAGAGCAGCACCGGATCTTCGGCCCTATTTCTCAACTGATCCCGGTCCGGCACTACTCCCGCAAGAATCTCGGCTATCTGTTTGCGATCCAGAACGGCGCCACGCTCATTCTGGAAACCGACGACGACAATGTGGCGGGCGCGGATTTTGGCGTTGGTTTGTCTGCCGTGGTGACGGGCGAGACCGTGTCCCACCAGGGGTGGGTGAACGTTTACAAATATTTCAGCGACGCGCTGATCTGGCCGCGGGGGCTGCCGCTGACCGAAATTGCATCGGTGCCGCCGCTGGGCGCGGTCGAGTCGGACGAGTGCCCCATTCAATCCTACCTGGCGGACGACGATCCCGACGTCGACGCCATTTATCGCCTGCTCTACAAGGCCCGAACCAGCTTTGCGGAACGGCCGCCGGTGATCCTTAATCGCGGCGCCTGGAGTCCCTTCAATTCGCAGAACACAGCCTTTTTCGAGCCGGCATTTGCGCTCCTGTACCTGCCTTGTTTTGTCAGCATCCGCATGACCGACATCTGGCGCTCCTTCGTGGCCCAAGCCGCTTTGTGGAAACACGGCTACCGCTTGTCGTTCCATCGCGCTACCATGCGGCAGTTTCGCAACGATCACGACCTGATGCGGGATTTTGCCGACGAAATCCCGGGATATCTGGAGAACGACCGCATTGCCGCCGCGCTGCGGCGGGCATCGGGGGAGAGCGCCGCAGGCGACCTGCCGGCCACGGCCCGCCGCTTCTGGCAATCGCTGATCGACCTCGAGGTCGTCCCTAAAAAAGAGTTGGAGGTGGTGGACTTGTGGCTGGACTGTTTAAGGTCCGTGGCGGCATGAAAATATCCCTGCTCACCGAAAACCTCTCCGTGCGGGGAGGCACGCACAAACAGGTCCTCCGCCTGGCCGAGTACCTGCGGTCCTGCGGCGACCAGGTGGAGATCGTGACCGGCGAATACCAGCCCGACCAGTGCTACGAGGAATTTCGGGATTTCGTCATCAAAACGGACTCGCGTCCGCGTCACGGACGCCTCGGCAGAGTCGCCGCGGCCGTCCGGCTGGCCCGCCTGATTGCCCCGGATTGCGATGTACTGAACCTGCACGATCAGGGCTGCGACCTGACCGCACTGCGAGCCTCCCTGCGGCGGCCGTCGCTGCCCATCGTGTGGCAGATCAATGACCTGCATCCCGCCTATCGGGTTGGCCCCTGCGCCGGGCTGAAGGCGCACTGGCTGCAACCCGTGCATCGATCGCTCGGCCGCTGGGTCGCCCGCAGGTGCACGGTGTTGACCGTCAATGTCACAAAAAATGCCCGGCGGGTGCAGGAGAATATGGGGAGGGAAGCTCGAGTGCTTTACCCGGGAGTCGACCAGGATGCGTCGATGCCGGCGGTGCGGGCGCTGACCGTGCCGCTTCAGGTCCTGTCGATCGGAGTGCTCTACCACTACCGGAACTACGAGACCGTCATTGAGTCGTTGGCCGTGCTCGCGAAAAAAGGAATCCGTGCGGAGCTCACCATCGTGGGAACCACGAAGTTCACCCCCCAGTACGCGCGCCAGCTGCAGGCGTTGGCGGAGGAGCGGGGAATCGCAGCGCGCTTTCTCGGCGAAGTGCCGGGAGACGTTCTGCGCCAGACCATGGCTCGGAGCCACGTGTTTGTCTTTGTAAACCTCGACCAGAGCTGGGGCTTGGCGGCGTTCGAGGCGCTGAACATGTCGCTGCCGGTGGTTTTGTCGGAGAGCGTGGGCGCGGTCGAATTGTTGCGCGGCAATCCCAGCGTCCGGGTGGTCGACCCCAGGTCCGCCGCAGCGGTGGCCGCGGCCATCGCCGAGATCGCCTCCAGCCAGCCGCATTATGAGAGCTTGGCCGGCATGGCCTTCGAGAGCGTGCGGGACTATACCTGGGACAAGTTGTATTCGAGCGCGATGCGCCGGCTTTTCCTCGAAGTCAGCCGGCCCCAAAGATCTCTATCCGCCGCAGCCGGACGCTGACGCGTCATCCTCACATTCTTAATCGTCCGGTCAAACCTGACCGGGAGGAACGGAGAAGAGCCAGCAAATCGCAGGGGACGGCGTCAACCATGCTCCTAGTTGGAACCCTCACGGCCATCGCCGACCATTTGCTGGTCTACCTGGCATCCCTTCTCCTGGCCGGAGGGATGGGGATTGGAGTCAATTACATTTTCCTAAGACGCTATGTCAGCGGCCTGATGTTTCTGCAAATATCGTTCGTCTTCAACACCGCCATCATTTTGTTTGGCTGGGCCTCCGGTGCGCTCTCGCTTTACCGCGTTGCCCATTTTTTCTTCTATCAACTGACCGCGGTGATCGGAATTTATTGGGTCTACCGCAGGATCCTGCGGAACCGGGCCTGGATCTTTGAGCGCCTCCGTCAGTTAAATGTCACGGCGGTCTCGGTCCTGCTGGTGGCGTTCAATCTTGCCCTGGTTGGGTTGTTCTTCTGTTTTGTGGTGCAGAATGAGGGCGCATCCCGAATCGAGTTTATGGCCGAGGGTTGGTTTTCCTTTTGCAGGCCGCTCATGTCGATCCTGACGCCGCTTAGTTTCTTGCTCCCGCTTTATCTTCTCGATTGCGGATATCGCTGGCTTCCCCTGTCGATTCTGGCGTCGTCGGTCATGAGCAACATCGCCTCGGGCTCGAAAGCATCGTTCGTTTTCGGCGTCATCGGTGCCTTGCTGCTCTACCAAGACCTGAAGGGTGCGCGGCTCGTGATTCCTCGGGCACTCGGATTGTTCTTGTTCGTCGCGATGGCGCTTTCCGCCGTGTTCGCTCTGGAGCGGTTGGACGTGAACCTGCTGGCGCTGGCTGAACGCTTTATCCGGTTTGGGGAATCGACCATTTTGGTGTATTACGCAGAGGACCCCTCCGTGGCGGCGTCCGGTGTTTCCACCCTGGCCAAGGTCCATCGCGGCGCCGCCAAGCTTCTCGGCGATGGCTCGGCGGCCGATATCGATACCGCATTTGGCTTTGCCCTCAACCGCGAAGATAATGGGGCCAACGATTTTACCGGGCCCAATGCGCAGATCTCCAGTTACATGCGGTGCAACTATTCGGGGTGGGAGAACCTGATCGGCCTGGCCTCCATCTTCGGATACTTGGCTGTGGTTACGTGGTTTGTTGAATACTGCGTCCATCGGCAAGGAGCGCGGGGTGTGCTGCTTCTGCCTTTTGCCGTGGCTTCCCTAAACGGTTTTCTTCAGGATTATTACCAGGGAATGAGCGACGTCACGCTGATGCTTGCGGCAATTTTGCTGTTGGCATGGATCGGTGTCACAACCTTGGCTTGCAGAGGCGTAAGCATCGTCCATGAACCCGCCTGATTCTCCTCTGCTGACCATTATTCTTGCCGTGAAGGACCCGCCCGCGGCGCAGTTTGACGCCTGCATCGCCGCGATTGCGGCGCTGCGCAATTCCCCGCGCTTCGATTTGGTGATCGTGACCGGCGGAAGCCTGCCCACCCTGGCCGAATCCTACAAGGCCCGGCTGCACCGGGTTCGCATTGTGGAGCAGGAGCCGCGGGGCATTTATCAAGCTTATAACCGGGGGCTGGACGACGCCGCTACCCCCTATGTCATGGTCATGGGAGGCGACGACCTGCTGCTGCCTGGACTCGATGAGGCGGTCGATTCGATCGCGGACGGCGAGAGGCCCCACATCGTGGCCGCCCGCACCCTGATGCAAGGCATCGGAATCAGCGGCCCCAGCCGGTTCCGCTGGGGGCTGATTTTTAGAAATTGGTGCCAGCAGGGACTCTTATACCGAACCGACGTATTTACCACGCGCAGGTTCGACTGCAAATATCGCATGCAGGCGGATCACAAGCTCAACATGGAATTGGTTTCCGATCCGCGCACCGTGGTCAGGCGTTGCGAGGATGTAATCTGCCACTTCTCGTCGGGCGGTTTGTCTTCCCGAGTCCCCGACTGGGTTTTTCGCGAAGACATGCCGGCCATGGTGCGCACCTACTACGGCCGGTTCTTCTGGATCGTCGCTCTCCTCAAACGGCAACTTGCAGATCTGGTCAAGGGGCGCTCCCGAAGGAAGAAAAGTTGAGTCGGAACGTTGTCGTTGCAGGATGTCTTCCGTTTGGGTGGCCCACGGCCGGCCTTGGCTGGCCTCGACCCTCCACCTCTTGAAACACCGGGCTGTCTGGAATGAAAAGGTACGCCATATTTTTCCCCCAATTTCATCGCGTGCAGGTGAACGATCTGGCCTGGGGAGTTGGCTTTACAGATTGGGCCTTGGTGGCTGCGGCAAACGCCTTCGGCAATTGGAAACGCCGCTCTCCGGCTCGCGGATTCTACGATCTATCGAAGGCGTTCGACGTCGAAGCCAGCTTTGAGACGGCGGCCGGCGCCGGAATTGACGGGTTCGGCATTTATCACTATCGCTTTGACGACGGCCCCGAACTCGAGACCGTCGAGCGCTATCTGCGCCAAAGCCGAACCCCGGAAGGCTTCCAGTATTTCTACATTTGGGCCAACGAGAACTGGTCAACCCGGTGGATGGGGAAAGATGCCAAAATCCTGAAACACCTGTCCCCGGCCCCCGGCCGCAGCCAGATCGCGGAACACGTTCACTATCTGGCCCCGTTTATGGAGTCCGATTCCTACACCCGGATCGAAGACCGGCCGGCGTTTGTGGTGTATCGACCAGACCGGTTTCTGGACTGTCGCGCCACCGTGAATCTTTACCGTGAAGAATTCAGGCGGGCTGGCCTCGACCCGGCGATCGGATGGTTTGTCAGCAATGTTTTGGACATGGAGTACTCAAGCCTGTTTGACTTTTGCTATTTGTTTGAGCCGCGCATGTTCTTCAACTCCCACGGCGTGCGAAAGAAGGCCGCAGTGGTCCGGGCATACCGGCAGCTGTCCCGTCTGGTGCCCCCCGAAAGCGTAGAGAAGATGTCCGAACTCATCGTCCGACTGCTGAACCGGGGAGCGAAGAGATATTCGTTTTCCGAGTTTTTGACCTATTTCGATAGTCAGGAGCGCAGACGCCTGATTCAGTCTTCGTCCTGCCCGGTGCAGAATATTGTGACCTGCGGATGGAACAATGCGCCTCGCTACCGGCACCGCTTTACCGGACTTGAGGTGCCCACTTCCGAACAAACGGCGCGGATGCTCAAGCTCTCCCTCAGCGCGCATGGCTGTTCTAAAACGATTCCCCTGTTATGCAACGCGTGGAACGAATGGTCGGAAGGCGCGGCCATCGAACCCTGCAGTTATCTGGGCGAAAGGCTGCTGCGAGACTATCTCCGCAGAGAGGGGTTGGATTTGTGAATGGCTAGGCGGGAGGCAAGCGCGAAGAGCGGCAGCGGTGGGTTTGAGGAGTACTTCGATCACCTCAGGAGCATCAGCTTCAAGGGGCGTCTCTACAAAAGATTCATCTCGTCTCCGATATTGTTTGTTTGCGCCCGCACTTTCGGGCCGCGGGTGATCGAAGTGGGTTCGGGCACCGGCGGCGGCGTGCTGGGCGCTTTCCCGTCGCGCGTCGTTGGTCTGGATATCAATCCCTTGGCCGTCGAGTACTCGAAAAAGCTGGGGCTGCGAGCTTCTTTAATCGACGAAAGCGGGTCCTTCCCAGTCGGGAACGGCCGGTTTGACGCATGTGTCCTGGACAACGTACTGGAACACATCGCCGATCCGCGGGGAGTCCTCGACGAATGCTGGCGGATTACGGGTCCGGGGGGCGGGCTGGTGATTGCTGTGCCAGGATCCCGTGGCTTTGCGCGAGATCCCGATCATAAGGTGTTCTACGGAGAGTATGAATTGCGACGGCTGGATAACCGATGGGCGTTACGAACGCTGTTTTCGATCCCCACGCTCATCCGAAGCCGGAGGCTTTCCTCGTCGGTGAGGCAATACTGTCTGGTTGCAAGCTATGCGAGAGCACGATGAAGGGAAGCTTATGGGGCGTCGAATCTGCTCGTCCGGAGAATCAGGAGAAGTCGATGGACAACACCTTGGATCTTACCGTCATTATCCCGAGCTACAACACCCGGCAACTGCTCGGCGACTGCATCGCTTCCATTTATGAGCATACTCGCGGCGTCGCTTTTGAAGTGATCTGCATCGACGACAATTCTGCCGACGCGAGCGCGGAGATGGTGGCCGAAGCGTTCCCGGAGGTGATCCTGGTCCGGAACCAGGTCAACCAGGGCTATGTGAGGAACACCAATCTGGGGATGCGGATGTCGCGGGCGCGCCTTGCCTGCCATTTGAACAGCGATACCCGGCTGATCGGCAACGCGTTTCGAGCGTTAATCGATTATATGGACGAGAATCCTCTTGTGGCCGCCTGCGGTCCCAAGCTGCTGAATCCCGACGGCTCGGTGCAACACTGCATCCGCCATTTTCCCGGACCCGGCGCCCTGATGCTGCAGGCCCTCAACTGGCACATGCTGTTTCCCCGCAGCCCGCTCACGGAGCGCTACTACGCTACCGGCTTCGACTACTCGCGAGCGCAGCCGGTCGACAGCATCGGCACGACCGCTTATGTGATCCGGCGCTCGACCTGGGAGAATGCCGGCCTGCTCGATGAACGCTTCCGGCTGTTTGTCTCCGACCTGGCCTACAACTTCATGTTGAAGCAAAAAGGCTATGCGGTGCACTACACGCCGTGCGCGGAGATCGTGCACTATGGAAGTCAAAGCGTCAATCAGGATCCGCACGGCTCGCTCGAGGAGTTGCACGACGCGCTGATCGTGTTCAACGAAGCTTACGACTACTTCGGCAAGAGCCGCGCCAGCAAGCTGCTGGTTCGTCTGGCGGTAAAGGCGCGCGACCGCTTCAAGCGTGCCGAACACCGCCTGAGTTCCGACAAGCGCGTGATCAAAGGGCCGGGCGCGCCCCCGAAGGCGCGGACTTCGGCTTCGTCGTAAGCGCAGCGCAGCCTGACCGACTCCAAAACGCTCACCATGGTCACGACCACCTTCGATCTCCGCGCCTGCCGCCTGCCGGCATGGAAGCGGGGCATGGATCTGATTTTCGCGACCCTGCTGCTCGGCTTGTGCAGTCCTCTGCTGGCCTTGTGCTGGGCCGCGGTGCGGCTGACCTCTCCCGGCCCCGCTCTGTACTGGTCGCGGCGGGTGGGAAAAGACAACCGTCTTTTTCTCATGCCCAAATTTCGGACCATGCGCTTGGACACGCCGCAGGTGGCGACCCATCTGCTGCGGGACCCGGAGCGCTATCTGACCCCGGTCGGAGCCCGGTTGCGCAAGACCAGCCTGGATGAATTGCCGCAACTGGTCAGCGTCTGGAAGGGCGATCTGACGCTGGTGGGCCCGCGTCCGGCGCTGTTCAATCAGGACGATCTGGTCGCGCTGCGCACGGTGCGGGGCGTGCATCGCATGGTGCCGGGCATTACCGGCTGGGCGCAAGTCAATGGCCGCGATGAATTGGACATTCCCCGCAAGGTAGCTTACGACGCCGAGTACATGGCCGGGCTGTCGCTTGGCCTGGACTTGAAGATCCTGGCGCTGACCCTGTGGAAAGTGATCCGGGGGGAAGGCGTGCGCCATTAACTCTGCCCCTCTCCTCCCCTTCGTCTCCCATTTCGGTCCGCCGCGCCATCGCCTCTCCAGTTTGGTCCTGCACTCTTTTAGGCCGCGCCAATGAAGTCGCGTCCCGCCGCAGCCGATAAATAGCAGAGGGAAACAAGGTGACCTGGTCGTACTATGGGAAAAATCGATAAGAAGTCCTCGGCGCTGCTGCGTTGCCGTTCTCTGCTGGTGCTGATCCTGCAAGTGGGGCTGATCCTGTGCTCCTTGGTGTGTGCCTGGCTGTTGCGCTTCGAGTTCCAGGTGCCGGACCCGGGTTTGTTGCGGACCGCGGCTTTCGTGCTGGTCATCGTTCGCCTCGCGGTCATGCCCTTCTTCAATCTCATGCACGGGTGGTGGCGCTATACCGGGATCAGCGATGCGGTCGACGTGCTGAAAGCCACGCTCACAGGTTCCTTCGCTTTCCTGGTCATCGTGCGCTACGGCTTGGGACTGGAGGCCTTCCCGCTGTCGATCTATGTACTCGAGGGGCTGATCACGCTGACGTTGTTAACCGGTATCCGGGTGCTGTCGCGCCTGCTGGCGGAGAGCGTGCGGGCCGACTCCGCTTCGAAACGTTTACTGCTGGTAGGCGCCGGGCATGCCGCCCAGATGATTATTCGCGAAACCCAGGGAGTCGAGACCGGCTATTCGGTCATCGGCTGTGTCGACGACGATCCTCTGAAGAAAGGGCTGCGGGTTCTGGGTGTGCCGGTGCTTGGTACGGTCGAGACGCTGCCGCGAGCAGTCCTCGAGCAAAGAATCGATGAAGTCCTAATCGCGATTCCGTCGGCGACTCAGATCCAGATGTGCCGCCTGGTGGAGACCTGCAAGCAGGCGGGTGCGCCCTTCCGCACCGTCCCGGAAATGGCGGAACTGATCGCGGGCCAGGTGACCCTGCAGCAGGCTCGCGAAGTTTCTCTCGCCGACCTCCTGGGGCGTAATCCGGTCCACCTCGATCTGGAATCGGTGCGCGAACATATTCGGGACCGCGTGGTCATGGTGACCGGCGCCGCCGGATCCATCGGCTCCGAACTATGCCGGCAGATCAGGATTTACAAACCGAAGCTTCTGGTCTGCCTCGACCGGAATGAAACCGGGATCTTTCACTTGCAGAATCAACTGGAGCAGGGCGGCGAAGACCAGCGCAAAGTGTTCTGCGTCGCCGACTTCTGCAACCCGGAGCGCATGCGCAAAATATTCCAGGCCTACGGCGTGGAGATCGTTTTCCACGCCGCCGCCTACAAGCACGTACCCGTCATGGAAGCCAACGTGGAAGAAGCGGTCGGCAACAACGTGTTCGGCGTGCTGGGGCTGCTGAACGTGGCGCAGGATTCCAATTGCAGCGCCTTCGTGATGATCTCCTCCGACAAGGCGGTGAATCCGACCAACGTCATGGGCTGCACCAAGCGGGTGGGAGAATTGCTGCTCGCCGCCTGGCCCGGGGAGCGGCTGCGCTGCGTGTCGGTGCGGTTCGGCAACGTCCTCGGATCGAACGGCAGCGTGATTCCGCTGTTCCAGGAGCAGATCCGGAAAAATCAGCCGATCACCATCACGCATCCGGAAATGACCCGCTTTTTCATGACGGTCGCGGAGGCGGTGAGCCTGGTGCTGCAGGCCTTTGCCATCGGCCGGAATGGCGACATTCTGGTGCTCGACATGGGGGAGCCGGTTCGGGTCGCGGAACTAGCGAAAACTCTGGTTCGGCTCTCCGGCAAATCCAACCCGGAATTCAAGTTCATCGGCCTCCGGCCCGGCGAAAAGCTGTTCGAGGAACTCTTCTATCCCGACGAGCGGGTGTGGACCAGCGCGTGCGAAAAGATAAGCTGCACGGAAAGCGGAAGGCCCGCCTGGCCTGCGCTGAAGCGCGGCCTCGACGAACTCTACGCGGCCACGTCGCTCGGCAAGCGCAGCTCGATCCTGGCCCGGCTCAAGGAAATCGTACCGCAATTCACCTATGAGAATTGCGATCCCGACCCGAACGCGGGCAAGATGCCGTTCCGTCCGCTCCCGGGCAACGCGCTGCACGACGTCCCGCCGCTGGCGGATATGCCGGGAGCACCCTACGGAGCCTGGCGGATGAATCCCTTGCCGGGACCGGCGAGTGGTGGCCCCGGCGATTAAGTTGGAGATGAACGTTAGCGCGGAGCGGCAAGTCTGCGGCGATCAATCCGCCGCCGATGCCTTGCCTCCGGCTTCATCCCAGATGCGTGTGGCGCGCGTCTCTTTCAGCAGCAGGCTTCCCACGATAAAGGTCATGCCCGCCACAATCATCGGGTAATAGAGTCCGGCGTAAATGTTGCCGGTGGCCGCGACGGACCAGAGGCCGATCAGCGGCAGCATCCCGCCAAAGACGCCGTTCCCGATGTGATAGGGCAGAGAAAGCGACGTGTAACGAATCCTTGCCGGGAAGGCTTCAATCAGGTAGGCGGCGATGGGGCCGTAAACCAGGCATACGAAGAGAACCTGCACAAACACCAGCAGCACCAACATGGTGAGATTCGGATTCGGAGCTTCCTTGGCGGGCACCAATGTACCGGTCGCGTCCGTGGTCATAGCTGTGAGCCCGGTCGCGCCGGTCACTTTGTTGCGGGTGGACTTTACCGTGACCACGTTGTTCCCCGCGGCGCGTTCCATGGCTTTGTAGATCGGAATGTAGAAAAGGACGCCGAGCAGGCAGCCCGCCATCATGAGCTTCTTCCGCCCGATCTTGTCGGAGAGCGCGCCCACTACGGTGAAGAACGGCATGCCGATCAGCAGGGCGATCGCGACCACGATGTTGGCACTTTTGACATTCACTTTCAGGACGGTCTGCATATAGAACAGGGCGTAAAACTGCCCGGTGTACCAGACCACACCCTGCCCCGCAGTGGCTCCGAAAAGCGAAATCAGGACGTTCTTCAGATTCGGCCATTTGGTGAAGGCATCCTTCAGCGGTTGCGTGGAAGTCATGCCCGTGGCCTTGAGTTCGGCGAAGATGGGCGATTCCTTCATCTTCAAGCGAATATAGAGTGAGATGAGCACCAGGATGATGGAAACCAGGAAAGGAATGCGCCAGCCATAAGCGGAGAAGTCTTCCTTCGACATCGAGTATTGCGTAAGCAGAATCACGATGAGCGAGACAAACAGGCCCAGCGTGGCCGTGATCTGGATGAAGCTGGTGTAGAAGCCGCGCTTGTTGTCGGGAACGTGCTCGCCGACATAAACCGCGGCGCCGCCGTACTCTCCGCCCAGTGCCAAACCTTGTAAGACGCGGATCAAGAGGAGCACGATCGGCGCGAACCAGCCGGCCGTCGCGTAGGACGGCAGTAGGCCGATGACAAACGTCGAAAAGCCCATGATGGAGAGGGTTACGATAAAGGCATACTTGCGTCCGACCAGATCGCCGATGCGGCCGAAGAACAGTGCGCCGAACGGCCGCACCAGAAAGCCGACCGCAAACGTCGCGAGATAAGCGAGGTAGGCGAACGTGTCATTGCCCGGTGGATAAAACTTCAGCGCCAGGATAGCCGTCAGACTGCCGAAAATGTAGAAGTCGTACCACTCGATCATGGTGCCGACCGACGAGGCCATGATCACGCGCCAGATGCTGTATTCCGGGGTACTTCTTCCTGCTACGGCCACCGCGGCGTTCGCCATACCTTCCTCCGTTTCCCTGCAGTATTTTTCCCGCACTCACATCCGGATCTGCTGCACTCCCACTTCCCAGCGGACCAACCCACCGTGGTCACGGCTGTTGCTTCTGCAAAATTGCGCTGACCGTCAATGCCGACCCGGGGATGACGGTAAGGTCCCGCTTCCACAGGGCAAAGCCCGGCATAAACAATGCGACGGCATGGGTCCCGGGCCCGAGGCCGATTTCGGACGGCGTGCTGCCCACGTACCTGCCGTCCAGCGTTATTTCCGCTCCAGGCGGTGTCGAGCTGAAATTGCACTTTACCTTTTCTTCTGCTTTCTCCGCCAGATCGCCGTGCGCGGCGGGGGGCGGCGGGGCCGGTGCCGGCGAATTCTGCACCGCTGGCGCAGGGTGCGGGGCAGGCGCTGGCTCGGCCGCAGCTGAGGCCGCAGGCGCCGGTCGACTTTCCGTCGCGTTCGACGCTACCAGCGTGTACAACTGCTTTCGCGCCTTGCCCTTGTCATCCTCGTAGTACACCGTGAGGCCGCGTTTCTCTCTTTTGGCGTCGAAGGTTTCTCCCTTGGGCAGAGGAATGCATCGGGAATATCTCGATTCGATGGTGCAAGTGATACGGAACGGCGGCTGGTTGTCTTCCTGCACGAGCAAGGTACTCACCAGCGGCACGTTTGTAGTGGAACGGCAATAGGCGTCGAAAGTAAGTTGTTCGCAATTCTGCGGGACGCCGTTGTTGTTGTCAGGGGTCGAGGCTCGAGTCACAGAATCCAGAACCGTGATCCGTACTGTGTCTTTCAGCGACGAGGCGTTCGCGAGTACGACCGCCAACAGGAAACCCGCCGGCAAAGCTGCGATCCTACGGACACTCATCAAGCCAATTCCTCCAAACACCGCGGATGCATCCGGCGCGTAGCTGATTTTCCCGAACGATTCTGCAGACCGCTCTCGCAGCTGCCGTACATTTTGCTCCCCGTCGCCGGTCTCGCACAATGGCTTTTCCGGCTGCGGAAAGTTTGGGACGACAGACTCACCCGCGGGCCATCGCCCGAATGGAGCCCGTCCCCCTTTCTTTGGTAGCCAGTGCCCTCAATCTGCATCGGCCATTTCAGTCATCCGACCGGCAACCCCGGCGGGCCGGGTTTTGACCCGCTGGGGTTGGGGGGTCGCTCTGGAACGCTGACCTAGAACGTAAAGATCGGCCCGAATTCGCTGCGGTGATCCTGCCATTCGTTGGATGGCTGTCCAGCAATTACGTAAAGCGGGATGTGGTTGTATATACGCGTGGCATAGACCGACTGCTCGAAGCCGAACGAGCACCAGTTGTTGAATTTGTAATACAGGGTTCCGATGGCACTCTTGCCCATCGACATCGGGAGTCCCCCGTTGCACGTAGCGCTACCGTCGGCGGCGGCGCAGCCCACGCCATTGGCGCGGAACTGGTCGTTATCCACCACCTGGTCCTTGCCGATGGTGAAGTGAAGCTGCCAGCCCGCGTTGTGGCCTTGCGGATTGGCATTGAACCACCGCGAAAGCGGCAAGCCGATCTGGATGAATCCGCCAAAGGCCTGCACGGGCTTTTGCGGAGCAACCACGACCTGTCCGGCTCCATTCGTTCCAAGGACGGTGCCACCCTGAGCCGCCAGCGGACCGCCATCGGCAGTTGAGAAGGGTCCTACGACATTCGTGAGTCCACTTACGTCAGTGAAGAAGCCGTTGATTTGGCCTCCGAAGTAGAAGCGCAGGTCGCCGCCCTTGTAGGCGGTCGCCACCAACGTAGCCCATCGCGTAGGCAATTGCGCCACGATCTGGCCACCCCACTGCGTGCTGGAAGCCTGAAAGCCGTTCGGGAAGGCGGCTTCGTAGCCGGCTGGAAGAAGAGTTGTGTTTGCGGCGCAAGGCGCCGCTAAGCAGTACGACGAGTTGGGAACGATCGACGTGCGCCGGGAATGGAATCCAGCCAAAGCGATTTGTGCCGGGGCCACACCCTTCGCCTTGTCGAGTTGGAAGCTCAAAGCCGCTCTGGCTTCCCACTCGGGACGGTCGGCGTCGGCGCCCTCGCGCTCGCCTTCCCCGAGTTGAGCGCCAAGCCCGTTACCGGCCGCGTCCCCGAGCTTCAGGATTTCACCGGTGCTCGGCATCATGATCCCAAATTGCCCCTCGAGCTTGACGTTGTTCTCCTTGCTCAGCGTCTGGATGAAGCCGCCGCGCAGTTGTGGCGAACGTTCGTAAGTATTGCCCCAAAACGCGCCATTGAAGGTGGTTTCCAGGATATTCATCAGCGCGCCGGATCCGAAAAGCGTCCAGTCCTGTCCGCCGACGAAGAAAATGTCGGTGGAATCGCTGGCGTGGTAATCCATGCGGACGAAGGCCAGACGCAGTTGCGGTTCATTGCTGCGGATCGAGGAAACGTCGCGGTTGTCGACCTCGCTGAAGTTGCCTTCGAAGTCGCCCTCGATCTTGCCGGTCAGCGTCAGGTTCTTCGACATGTCGGGCCATTCGAGGTTGAGCCCAAAACGCGTGGAGCGCGCCTTGACGTGGACCTCGGGATCCGCCGTTGGGCCGGTGTTGAACGTCGAGTTGGGCCCGGCACTCAACCATATGCCGGGAAATGGGAAGTCGTCGCCATTGGGGTCGCTGCTGTCATGCACGACCGTTGCCTTGATAAAGCCATAAGGCGCAAGCGTGATCGGGCCAGCCTTAATCCCAGCTAGACCGCCAGTCTTCGGCGGATCTATCGGGAACACGCGGACCGGAGTCACCGCCGGTACCACCGAAACTGGGGGAGGCTTCAGCTCGCCCGCTACCCGCGAGGGATAAGGTGGCTGCGGCTGGGTTTGGGGTTGCTGCGGCGAGGCGTCCGAACTTGCGAGCGCTGCCGAAACTGTTTCTTCGACAGCAGCCGGAGCCGCTGCCGGAACGGATGGTTGTGCCGGGGCAGAAGGTTGCGCCGCGGGCTTCGTCGCTGCGGACAAATCCGCCGCGCTCAACACGCCTTTGCGACTAAGCGCTTCCACCAGAAGCTGAAATTCCGCTTTGGGATCTGCATTCCGAATGGAGTTGGCTTCGGCGGGTGCCAGAACTCCTTTCATCACGAGCACACCGAGCAAGGCCGTGATATTGGCGTCGCCTGCAGCCGAGGTTAAGCTCGGGCTGGCCGCAGCCGGTGTGGGATCTCCGGAGGCTGCGCTGGTTGCAGCTTCTTTTGCCGGTTTCGCTTCGTTGCTTTCAGCCGCGACGGGCACGACCGCGATGACCAACAGAAACAGGCTCGACAACAACTTTTTGAGCGTCGACATGGACGGTGTACTCTCTTTCCGGCCTGATTTAGGCCTGTGCACCAAACATGGGGCGCAACCGTACTCCAAACGGATGAACGATGTCAAGAAGGTATTGGAAACCGGGGCGAAAAAACATTCACTTGTGATCCGGGTCACGGCGGGCACACTATAGGGCGGAACACAATCGACTCCGTCTGTTAACATCTCGACGCATTTTCTGGAGGTCCGCATGAACCCTCTCGCCGGCTCCAAGCCGGAGAACATCTCCAATCTTTTGGTCATCGATCAGGAATACCCTGCGCCAGAAATTGTTGCCGACAAGGTGATCCAGAAGGATTGGTTGGGGGAATGTGCGCGCTCGCTGAAAGATCCGGAATTTTTCTGGGCGGAGTACGCGACCCGCTTCAAGTGGTCGCGGAAGTGGGACCGCGTCCTGGAGTGGGATGGCGTGCATCATAAGTGGTTCACGGGCGCCAAGACCAACATCACAATCAATGCGCTGGATCGGCACGCCGACTCGGAACGGCGCAATCGTGCCGCCTTCATCTGGCTGGGAGAAGATGGCAGCGAGCGCATCGTTACCTATGGACACCTTCACCGCATGGTGTGCCGCTTCGCTAACGGGTTGAAATCGCTGGGGGTGGTGAAAGGCGACCGGGTCGTCATTTACATGCCGCTGACGATTGAGGGCGCGGTCGCCATGCTGGCTTGCGCGCGCCTCGGTGCGATTCATTCGGTGGTATACGCCGGTCTGGGACACACGGCGCTGCGCGACCGCATCGTCGACGCCCAGGCCAAGGTCGTGATTGCCGGCGACGTGGGCTTCCGGCGGGGCAAGACCGTGGCGCTTAAGGCGATTGTCGATGAGGCTGTGGAGAACCTGGAACTGGTGGAGAAAGTGATTGTGTATTCGAGAGGCGGAGCCGAACTTTCCGCTCCCCGCGAGATCGACTTCAATGAATTGCTCAAGTTTTCTCCGGATTGTCCCGCCGAGGAAATGGACGCGGAAGATCCGCTCTTCCTGCTCTACACTTCGGGCTCGACCGGCAAACCGAAAGGCGTGGTGCACGTGCACGGCGGCTACATGGTGGGCACGACTTATCACTTAGAGAACTTCTACGACGTGGGCGACCGCGACATCTTCTGGTGCACGTCGGATATCGGATGGGTGGTGGGCCACTCCTACATCGTGTATGCGCCACTGTGCGCGGGTGTGACCACGCTGTTCCGCGAAGGGGCCATCGACTACCCGAATCCCGGTGTGGCGTGGGAGATTGTGGAACGCTACGCGGTGACGAAGATGTTTACCGCTCCCACCGCCTTGCGAATGTTCATGCGCTATGGCGAGAGCTACCCGGCGGCGCATGACCTAACCACGTTGCGCGCGATCGCGTGCGCCGGCGAACCGCTGAATCCTGAAGCCTGGCGCTGGGCACAGACTCACCTGGCGGGCGACGGGAAATGGGGCTACGTGACGGACAACTGGTGGCAAACGGAGTTGGGCGGACCCACGCTGGGCACGCCGCCCTCGATGGCGATGCGGCCCGGAAAAGTGGGCGTCGCGGTCCCGGGAGCCGAGGCCGACGTGTTGGATGAGAACGGCAAATCAGCGCCTCCTGGGGCGGGAGGCCGGTTGGTGCTCAAGCGGCCCTTTCCCCACATGCTGCGCACCGTGTGGCGCGACCCGGCGCGCTATGAGCGGGACTGGCAGGTAATTCCCGGTTGTTATATGACGGGTGATGTCGCGATGAAAGACAAAGACGGATACATCGCCGTTCTCGGCCGATATGACGACGTGCTCAACGTAGCCGGACACCGCATCGGCACCGCGGAGGTGGAAAGCGCACTGGTGTCGCATCCCGCGGTGGCGGAAGCGGCGGCGATTGGCGTGCCCGACCCCTTGAAGGGCGAGATGATCAAGGTGTTCGTGCAAGTTCGTGGCGACCATGTGGCCTCCGACGCTTTGGCCGAGGCCTTGATCGAACATGTGAGAAGGGAACTGGGGCCGATTGCGACCCCGTCAGCGTTGGAGTTTGTGGCGTCCTTGCCCAAGACACGATCGGGGAAGATCCTGCGGCGTTTTCTCAAGGCGAAAGAAACCGGCGCCGATGCCGGAGACGTCTCCACCATGGAGGGCTAACGATTCTCGAAAAGTCACGGTGTCAGTGCTGCACTGGCGGTAGCAAACGACTTACTGACGGGCTGGACTCCGGTCTCGCGGGGTAGAATTGACCGAGCTTCTCGATCGGAGTGAGCGATGTACTTTGAACAGTTTTATCTGGGCTGTCTGGCGCACGCATCGTACATGCTGGCGTCGGAGGGCGAGGCGGTTGTGGTCGATCCGCAGCGCGATGTCGAGATCTATCTGCAGGCGGCGGAGGCGAATCGGGTTTCCATCCGCTACATCTTCGAAACTCACCTGCATGCCGACTTTGTTTCCGGGCATCGCGAGCTGGGTGCGAGAACCGGGGCGCAGATCTACATCGGAGTTGAAGCGGAAGCTACATTTCCGCACATTGCGGTGCGTGATGGCTTTCAGTTGCAAGTTGGCCAGATGCGGATTACCGCTCTCGAAACGCCGGGGCATACGCCGGAGAGTATGTGCCTGGTGATCACGGACGAAGAGAAGTCCTCTGCGCCCTGGGCTGTGCTGACCGGCGACACGCTTTTTCTGGGAGACGTGGGCCGGCCCGATCTTTCCAAGCGCTACACTCCCGCGCAGTTGGCGGGAATGCTCTACGACAGCCTGCACAATAAGGTGCTCAAGCTTGCGGACCACGTGCTGGTGTATCCGGCGCATGGAGCGGGCTCGTTGTGCGGGCGCAACATGCGGGCCGAACGCAGTTCGACGATCGGCACGGAGCGGTTTACGAATTATGCGTTGCAGATCAAGAGCAGGGAAGAGTTCGTTGCGCAGTTGACCAGCAACCTGCCGGCTCGTCCGGAATATTTCTTGCAGGATGCGGAGATCAATCGCAGCGGAGCGCCGTCTCTTGCCGACTTGCCGGCGTTGGCTCCGGTCGAACCTGCCGAACTGCAAACGATTCTTGCCGAGGGCGGAATTGCCCTCGATGTGCGTCCTGGCGATGAGTATGCCCCGGGGCACGTGCCGGGGTCGGTGAACATAGCGTTGTCGGGGCAGTTTGCTTCGTGGGCGGGAGCGCTGCTCGGTTTGGCGGCGCGTCCGGTGCTAATCGCGGAATCGCAGGAAACGGTGTCGGAAGCGCGAATGCGTCTGGCCCGCATCGGTCTCGAAGACGCGCGAGGATATCTGCGGGGAGGCTTTGCGGCGTGGCGCGAAGCTGGATTGCCTTTGGCCACACTGCCGCAGATTAGCGTCGATGCTCTTAGTGAACGCTTGCAAGGTGCGGGAGTGCAAGTGCTGGGCGTGCAAGTGCTGGACGTGCAAGTGCTGGACGTGCGTCGCGAGGCGGAGTGGGAAACCGGCCACATTGCAGGCGCAACGTGGTGGCCGCTCGATAACTTCAAAGTCGCACCGCCGGAGATCGATCGCGAGGTTCCTGTCGCCGTGCATTGCAAAGGCGGGTATCGCAGCATGATTGCTTGCAGCTTGCTGCTGCGGGCGGGGTTTCAGAATGTGATCAATGTCGTGGGAGGGTTTGACGCTTGGCAGGGGGCGGAGCTTCCGGTGGATGTAGAGAAGCCGGTCGGAGCTTGAATTGGTTGCGACGCTTTCGCGAACTGGGTTCCGATTGTAAAGGCCCGTTTACGTCGCCTGTAGCCGATCAGCGAAGTACAATATGAATCCGAGGTGGCTGCCATGCGCGTGTTCACAGCGGTGTTCGGATTTGCTGCGGCGTTCGTGCTCTGCAACCTAGCTTGCATATGGATACTACGAACCTGCGGGGTGGCGACTCCGTTCTCGTTTCCGTTTCACCGCAGCGAACGACGAGAACGTGATCTCATCACTTCACTGCAGGGGAGATCGAAAAGCACCTGCATTTTCGTTTCTGGGTTCCTCCTGTTCGTCTGTCCAATATTCCTCGGTCTAATTGCGTATGATCGCCTACTGCCCATCCAGTCCAGCAGCGGTTACTACGTCGGGACAGTCGTTGTACTTTTGATCTTGGTCAAGGGCGGGGTGTTTCTTGGAAATCGAATTTGGGAAAAGGCTCAGCGTCAGTTTTCCTCAGGCGCATAATGTTGCCGAAGAGGCCGAACCTTCGTAGACTTACGAACGAAGCCTTGGAAGCAACTGACAATGAAAACTGCCAAACTCGCCAAATCCTACCGCATCGACAACGGCAAGCATTTCCGCCTGAAAGATTACGATCCCGCCGACACCGGGCACTGGCATTCCGTCGAGCAAGCCAAGGAACACTTGGAAAAAGACATTGCGCGCATGGCGGACTTGCAGGCCAAGCTTTATGCGCAGGACTGCTGGTCGTTGTTGCTGATTTTTCAGGCCATGGATGCGGCCGGGAAAGACGGCACCATCAAGCACGTCATGTCGGGAGTGAATCCGGAGGGCTGCCAGGTGTATTCGTTCAAGGTGCCGTCGGCCACAGAACTGCAGCATGACTTCTTGTGGCGCACCACCGAACATCTGCCGGAGCGCGGGCACATCGGAATTTTCAACCGGTCTTATTACGAGGAGGTTTTAATAGTGCGGGTGCACCCCAAGGTGCTCGAGGCCGAGAATCTGCCGCCGGAGCTCGTGACTAGGAACATCTGGGAGGAACGCTTTGAAGATATTCGCAGCTTTGAGCGGCACATGGCGCGCAACGGCACGGTCATCCGCAAGTTTTTTCTGAACCTCTCCAAGAAAGAGCAGAAGCTGCGCTTTCTGGCGCGGCTCGATGAACCGGAGAAAAACTGGAAGTTCTCCGACGCCGACATTCACGAACGCGAATACTGGGACGACTATCAAGCAGCCTTCGAAGACATGATCCGCCATACCGCGACCCGGCACGCTCCGTGGTATATCATTCCCGCAGACAACAAATGGTTTACGCACCTGGCGGTTTCGGCGGCCATCGTGGAAACGCTGGAGGAACTTGATCTTTCCTACCCGAAGGTGGATGCCGCGAAGCGCAAGGAAATCCAGGCGGCTCGCCGCATGCTTGAGAAGTAGCGAGATCCGGTGAGCAACGTGGCCGGAGCTTTGCATTCGGGTGGTGCGGCCTGAGCATAGCGTCTTGCCGTAACGACGATCTGCATTTGTCATCTGTACTTTTCCACTTCTCGGCACTGGGGGGTATTCGAACATGGGTGGGCGAAACACGTCTCGCGGGAACGAATCTGGAAGGACTTCTATAAGCTGGTGGCTGCCGCTGTTTATCGCGACCTTCGCACTGTGGGCGCAGGGCACGGCTTTCGCTCAGACCACGCCGGAACGTCAATCGAAGGCTGCCAAGCCTACGCAGCCTGCAACATCCACAGGTACCGCCGCCGAGCAAGAATCCGCGATCGAAAGCGAGCCAGAGAAGCCGGAAGAAAAACTGTTTAAGGGCATGAAGTATCGCCTGATCGGACCTTTCCGCGGCGGACGCTCGCTGACCGCGGCCGGAATTCCGGGTGATCCTACCACTTATTATTTTGGCGCGACCGGCGGCGGAGTGTGGAAGTCGACCGACGGGGCCATGACCTGGTCGCCGGTTTTCGATAAAGAAGCGACTGGATCGATCGGCAGCCTGGCGGTGGCCACTTCCGATCACAACACGATTTACGTAGGCACGGGAGAAGCCTGCATTCGCGGCAATATCTCTCAGGGCGATGGAGTCTACAAGTCGCTCGACGGCGGCAAGACCTGGAAGAATGTTGGTCTGCGCGACAGCCGGGCCATCGGCAAAGTCATCGTCAATCCCAACAATCCAGACATTGTTTTCGTAGCCGCCTTGGGACATCCCTACGGACCGAATACGGAGCGCGGCATTTTTCGCACGGTCGATGGCGGCAAGAGCTGGGAGAAAGTTCTCTATAAAGATGAGAACACGGGCGGCATCGACGTTGCCTTCGATCCGCACAATCCGAATATTCTGTTTGCCGCACTGTGGCAGGCGCGACGAACCGCGTGGAGCATGACCAGCGGCGGCCCGGGCAGCGGACTCTACCGCTCGGGCGATGGAGGCACAACCTGGAAGCGGCTGGAGGAGCATGGTCTGCCCAAAGGTCCTTACGGACGCATCGGCATTGCGGTCGCAGCGAACTCCGATCGGGTTTATGCACTGATTGAAGCGCACAATCCCGATGGCGGACTCTACCGCTCCGACGACGGCGGCGAGACCTGGGACTTCGCTAACCCGAGTCATAGCTTGTGGCAGCGTCCCTGGTACTACATGCACATCTTCGCCGACCCGCGAGACGAAAATGTCGTGTACATCATGGACGTGGAGAGCTTCAAGTCGACGGACGGCGGTCACCTGTTCAATAAGATAAAAGTTCCGCACGGTGACAACCACGGGCTGTGGATCGATCCCCGGGATACGCGGCGCATGATCGCGGCCAACGACGGCGGGGTCACGGTGACGTTGGATGGCGGCAAGAACTGGACGCGCGAAGACAATCAGCCCACGGCGCAGTTCTATCACGTCACCACTGACACGGCTATGCCTTACCGGGTTTACGGGGCGCAACAGGATAGCGGCACAGTCGCCATCGCCAGCCGCAGCGACGACGGCTCCATTGATCGCTCCGACTGGTATGACGTGGGTGGAGGCGAAGCGGGCTACATCGCGCCTTATCCGCCGGATCCGAACATTGTTTATGCGGCCGATTATCAGGGGAACATCACGCGATTTGACAAGCATATCGGGCAGGTGAAAGCGATCACCGAGCAGCCTGAACTTTCCGACGCGCATGGCGCCGCCAGCCTGGAGCATCGCTTCCAGTGGACCGCGCCCGTGCTGCTTTCACCGCACGATCCCAACACGCTGTATCACGCCGGCGAACGGCTGTTCAAAACCACGGACGGTGGTGTGCACTGGCAGGCGATAAGCCCCGACCTTACGCGCAACGATAAAAGCAAACAGCGCGTTTCCGGTGGCGATATCACGCTCGACGATTCCGGCACCGAGTACTACGACACCATCTTTGCGCTTGCCGAGTCGCCGATCACGAAGGGTTTGTTATGGGTTGGCACCGATGACGGCTTGATCCAGATTACGCGGGACGAAGGAAAAAACTGGACCAACATCACGCCCAAGGATTTGCCGGAATGGAGCCGCATCAGCCAGATCGAGGCTTCGCCCCACGACGCAGGCACGGCCTATGTGGCGGTGGATCGCCATCAGAACGACGATCTTAAGCCGTACATTTACAAGACCAGCGATTACGGCAAGACCTGGACGAAGCTCACCAACGGGATTCCCGAGGGTTCGTTCGTGCGGGCCGTTCGCGAAGATCCGAAGAAACGCGGTCTGCTCTATACGGGAACCGAGAATGGCGTCTACGTTTCGTTCAACGACGGAGCGGATTGGCGCCCGCTCAAACTGAATCTGCCGGCCACTCCGGTGCATGACCTCGTGATCAAAGGCACCGATCTGGTCGTGGCCACGCACGGCAGAGCGTTCTGGATCCTGGATGACGTCAGTCCGTTGCGGCAATTCAATGACGACATCGCGAAGAAAGATGTTCATCTCTACACGCCGGGGACGGCATATCGTACGCAAGCGGGAGCGAGCGGGGAGATGCACCCCTCCAAGCGGACGGGACAGAATCCGCCGGCCGGCGCGGTGATTTATTTCTACCTGAAAGATGCGCCCAAAGCCGGTACAGAAACCAAACTGGAAATCCTGGATGCTTCTGGAACGCCGATTCACAAGTATTCGAGTGCTGAAACGCAGTTGCCCGATGAGCCCCTCGATCCGGACGACAAGAAGCCTGAAAAAGAGATCAAGGTGGAGGCCGGCTTAAACCGCTTCGCGTGGGATTTGCGTTATGAGGAAGCCCATCGCGTTCCCGGCTATTACCTGTGGGAATACAACGCGGGCGCAAAGGGACCGGTGGCAGCGCCGGGACAATATCAGGTGCGGCTAACGGTGGGCGCGGAGACCCAGGTTGTGCCTCTGGAAGTGAAACTGGATCCCCGGGTCAACGTCAGCGCGGCAGACCTGGCGCAGCAATTCAATATGCAGATTCAGATTCATGAGGAACTGAACCGGGTTTACGACGCAGTCAATCAGATTCAGGATGTGCGCTCGCAAGTGAGCGGCCTCAAACGGCGTTTGCCGGAGAACGCCAGCGCGAAAGCGATAGCCGCCTCCGCGGATGATCTGGATAGGAAGTTGACAGACGCGCGCGATCAGTTTGTCAATTTGACCATCAGCGCGGATGAAGATTCGCTGGCCTACCCGCCGCAGCTTGACGCGAAGCTGGCCTATCTTGCGATGGACGTGGGCAGCGCTGATTCGGCTCCAACCGAGGCCGAGCAACTTCAGTTCGAGAAGCTGAAGCGGCAAGCCGGCGAGTTTCTCAGCCGCTGGGAAGACTTGCAGCGTCAAGATCTGGCGTCTTTTCGGAAGCTGACCTCAGAAAGCAATCTTTCCACCATTGTGGTCCCGCCCGCCGGTCGAACCGGAGAAACGGAAGATAGGGACGCTCATTGAAGAGGGATGCCGGCCGCTAACTCCTGCGTAACGCACTTGCGGGCTATGCCCTATTACTTCCGTGCCACCGAGATGGCACGGTTGTGCCTTGTACAAGCTCATGTCCACTGCTATGTTGCCGATAGTGATGCTGATCCTCCCCCTGAGGTGATGGCCGATTGATCTTGGGGGTGTCTATGAGGTTCATGCATCTGTGTTACGCGGCGCTGGGCTTTGCGGTGGCACGCTGGGTATTCCGGCGGCAGCCGGTAGCTGATCCAGTCTCGCGTTTGCGGTCTTCGGGCCTTCTGTAGAAAGTTTCAGGCCAGGGTCTTGGGCGTGCGTCCCGTTGCGCTTCCATTTCGTCAGCGCACGCCCATTTCTTTCCTTCCGCGCGGAAGTGCTAGCCCTTAGGTTTGCCCGAGTTATCTCTGCTTTGTCCCTGATTCTTACTACAATTCTGGATGAACCTCTGCGATGCAGGTGAATCGCAGGTTCGTGGATCTCCTGAATTCCCTTTGCGAGTGCTTCCATCAAACCGCACGAGGCTGGCCCTGCTGGTCTCTGGACTCCTGATATTAGCGGTGTCCCCGTACGTTTGCGCGCAGGAGGATGCCAATGACGCGCCACTGGGAGATGTGGCGCGCAGTCTGCGTAAGAAACCTGCTCCGTCCGAGGCGGTCATCGATAACGATAACCTCTCCCAACTAATGGACGATGCTGAGGCCAAGCACGCAGCCGGCACTTCGCTGGTGTTTTCGCTCGACCCCGCGGGAAAGAATTTTCAGATTTCTTCGCCCGACGTCACCTGCAGTCTTTCCTTTAGCGCGAAGACAAGTGTGCTGGTTACCGATCCAATTCTGCTGGACGAGTTGCCGCGCAGCGAACTGGCCAAGCTGGACGGCCCGGCCACCATCGATGGAGATTCGCTGCAGGTCTCGATGCACAACGGAACTTCATGGGAGTTGCGCGAGGTCGTGATCGGGCTCACGATCGTCAGACGCCCCGATCCTTCCGCTGCCGCTTCTTACTATGGACCGGCGCGAATTGTTCCCGCCGTCGCCGGCAACTCCTCTCATGAAGTGCCAGATTCGTTCCAGAAGCAGCCCGATGTAACTGTTCTGTTGCGGGTAAAAGGATCTGCCGCACCGGCAACGACGGCGCTGTTTCGGACGCAGCTGAATTTCGCTCTCTTTCCCGACCAGGAGTGGCACTGGGCGATCGTGAAGGCGAAAGGTATTCCGCCTCCAGCCTTGCCTGAGGCGACGACGATGACGCAACCGGGAAACGCGGACCAGCCTGCCGCTGCGCAACCCGACGCGAACACGAAGACCGCAGCGCCGACTCAGACTCCGCCGAACCAATTCCAGTAGTTCCGGAGATGGTGCCGCACTGAAATCAGACTTTGTTGTCATCCGGTGCGGCTGCTTCTTGCGGAGCGGGGTCGCGGCACGCTCTTCACACTTGACGGTGGTTTGCGGCGGATATTCTCCGGTGCGGGCTGAAAGGCGCTGGTGAGACGGTCTGGGCCGGACGCGTCTTCCTGCGGCGTGCTGACGTTGGTGAGGGCTGCGGCCTGGGCGGTGGAGATGGCGAATGATCCGGCGGCGGGCGGGGCTGCGGGGTATTCGGGAACTTCCTTGACCATGTCGCTTTGCCAACAATCGAAATGAGTCTTGGTCGCGTTTCTGGCTGCGATGCTGAGCGCGCGCAGGATGAGGCGCGCGCGGGGGACATCGATCTGGTTGCGGACGAGGGCGTTGACGACTTCCATGAGCGAGGCCTGGATGGCTTGCGGGTCCTCGAAATTGGCGATGGGATGGAGACGTGACTTGGGCGGGGTGCGCACGCCGCGGATCATGCGCTGATGGAAATAGCAGAAGACTTCCTGGCGCAGGGCGGGCGAGCCGCAGCGGATTCCGTTGACCTTGATGTGAGCACAGACACGAGTGTTTGGGTTGACTGCCATGGGGTTTGAGCCTTTCGCTGGTTTGGGTGTTGCGTTCCTGGGGGATTGATCTGGAGCGAAAAAATTTGCGGATCGAGTTTCTAAATCTTTGATAAGACTGGGGTTAGCGCCGTGGCGGCGGAAGAGATCCGCGTAAAATCTTGCAAGCAAAGGGTTTGCGCACAAAATATTGAAAAATAAGGTGTTACGGACGTCGAATTTGGTGCCGGCGGGAGTTTCGAAGAGTTTCTGGGAGATGATTTGGCGGAGGAGCATACTACTACTAGTTTAGGGGGTGGGTGCAAGGTCAGATGTCACAGAGGGGGTGTGGAAGGCTGTGGAAAAGTACGTAGCCTGGGAACAGACCCGAAAGCGAGGGGGTATGCGCGAAGGGCCCCACTTCTCGCGAAGAACACGAGAAATGGGGCACCCGGGCCGCTAGGCTTTTGGAGGCATGGGATACTCCGCCACGTAGTGGTCGCTGATTTTCTTGGATAGTGGCTCCTTATCTGGCGGATCGGTTGAGACAATCTGACACCACGCAATTGCCAATACAGTCAAATGCGCTGTTGTTGCTTTAACGGCCTCCAGCTTCTCACCATCATCATAGTTCGGTTTGACAGCGGTTCCGGTTGCGTCAAATCTGCGACCAAGTTGTTCCAATCCCCCGTGCGTGTAGCCGTGTAGCGCATTAATGTAAGGCGCAATGGAGGCAAACATCCCGTCAGCATCAATCTTCTTTTCAATCTCGGTCGCCATGTTGTTCAACCCCGGATACACGTTCTCGCCGTTCTTGATGCGTGCGACAATATCCGGCTTCGCACAGGAATATATCCAGTGAGCGCGATAAGCCCCGTCTATCAGCGGCCGCACGAGAGCAAAGGCGCTGCCATCGAACCGACCGGATTTGAACAGGTGGAGAATCGCGCCGTGGTGCTCCAATGTAAGCGAGTAGATTGCCGCAACGAGTAATTTTTGGTCCGTGTCCCCAACAAATTTGTCGGGCATGGTTGCAATAATGAAGTCGTGCATCAGTTCGGCTTTGTGTATTTCGTCCTGTAGTTGCTTGCTGACTGTGGGCGGCTGAATCATCGGCATGTTGGGTCGGTCCTTTTAAGTTACTTCTGGCAGGAGTCCTTTGCAGCTTGCAGATCGACCGTCTGGGTGCTCGGCACTACAACAACCTTGGTCGCTTTCTTTTCCAGTTTTTGCATGTCCTTCGCTGTGTACTGGTCCTTGATATCCGACGTTGGTACATTCATGGAGTCGATGTAAAGAAAGCAAGAGCGCGTGCCGTGGCATTCTCCGCCAGCATCTATTTTCATTGAGCCTTTTCCTGTGCGAACTATCACGCACGGCTTGACCGGTTTGTCTTGGGCACCCGCTGGCAGAGCGAGTGCAACGATTGATAACGTTAGAGAAAGTGCCTTTCTCATTTATTTCCCTTCTGAGCGTAGCCGCTCAACAGAAGGGCGATTCTAGCACTAGGAAACTCGGAGGAAGTGTCAAAGTTGCTAGGTCATGAGTCCATTAAGACCACGGAATGCCATTACTCGAAATGGATGAAGGGTAGGCAGGACCGGCTAGACAGTCTGGTGACCGCGGCGTGGGCTAAGAAGCGCAAGGGCCAAAGCGCGCTTCACATGCCACTCAGCTTGAGACATTTGTCTAGTTCCCTCCATAGCGAGGGGTGGCCGCTAGTTTTAGTGCCATCTTTTCGCACTAGAACGCGAAACGTGGAAGGTGCATCGGGGTCATTGGTGGCAAGGTGGATTGCAGTCCCGCCAGTGTCGCGCCAGAACGCCGCCTCCAGATATGTGCTACGCGCCTTTTGTCCAGCCTTGCCTTTGCTCTTTCGCATGGTCACCTTCTGAAATTGGATCGCTACCTTTTGCCAAGTATACTATTGAGAAGCGCAAGGGTTTTTTCGAGGCATAATGTCCAACCAAAAAGAACGAATCCCTGATGCCGAACTCCGTTTGCCTGAGGGAACGCATTTGACGCTCTACAGCAATGAGGGTTGGGCGGACGACGAAACGAAGGTCAAAATCCTGGGGGACCGAATGGTCGCATTAGAACCCGGTCAACCGCGCGTTGTCGTTTTCGTTTATGAAGAGAACGGGGAGCGGGTTATCCGGATGATTTACGATTCGCACACGTGGAAACACGGGGAACATACCGATCTACCTATGCCTCCCGATGTCAAGTATTGGTTGTGTAGCACCGACGATGAGCAGAAGAGGGGCCGATACTTGGATTGGTACGGCATGTTTCCGCGATTGGGAAGTTAAGGGCACGGAGGGCTCCATTACATCACTTGGAGGAGGGTGTCAGCGAAAAGCCCCACCTCTCGCACAGAACGCGAGAAATGGGGCACCCGGCAAAAACACCGACAGGATATTTTTGTCCTTGACACCGCCTTCGCTCTTATCGAGGGGCACCCGGCCGGATGTCAGAAAAACACCTTCCTGGGAATTGGGGGAAGTGTTTTTTCTTGACATCCCCTTTTATAGAACATCCCTTTTGTAGAACCCCGGCGACGACTCTACAAGGCTGTTCGTGTCGGTGGTCGGTACACAGCACAGGCTCCCGCGCTGGTCGGTGATCAGCTCGGGCCTACCACTTCCTCAAACTGGTCCAATACGTCGTGCTCTAGTGCGAAGAGGATCAAATCCTGACGCGCAATCAGCTCTCTGTCCTCACCTCGGAGGTGAAGGACAAACAAATCTTCCTTCGCTTCTCGCTGATAATACTTCTCGACTCGAACATCGTCGCGACGGTTGAGGCGAGCCATCAACGCTCGAATTGTGACCGGAGCCTTTCTCTCGATCCTTGCCGACGATATCTTCTTGCTCCGCATGTTCTTGCCTCCACGGTTATCTTATGCGTGGTGTATATATTGTGTCAAGTGGGTCGTTCGGGAGACCGAAAATCGACGGCTACTCCATTTTCTTATTTCGACTGCCGAATCCGCCGGGTGCCCCATTTCTCGCGTTCTTTGCGAGAAGTGGGGCTTTTGGCTTAGAGGTCACGCTGGCCGGAATTCGCACTCCGATGTTCATTCGTCGCAGAAATGGTTCCGCAGTCGTGTGTAGTGTTTCTTCATGCCTTGGGGCTTGAAGCGTTATTACGGCACGGGAGGCCTCCATTACGTCACTTGGAGTTGCTACGGGCGTAGGCCGTTGCTCGGTGCTGTCGCGCGCCGGGACTGCTTCTTGCTGTCCTGGAACGGATGCGCGATCGCTACCGTTTTGCCGTGATCGGATACGTGGTCATGCCCGAGCACGTGCATCTGGTGATTTCCGAGCCTATCATTGATCCTTGGCAATCCCTCAACGGTGATTCAGGGTGTGAAGCTGGGCGTCTCCCGGCGACTGGCCACGCGAGGTGAATTTTCCGGTCATTTCTGGCAACGTCGTTTCTACGATTTCAATCTGTGGAGCCAACGGAAAGAGGTTGAGAAGCTGAAGTACATGCATCGCAATCCGGTTGTGCGCGGGCTGGTGGCGAGTCCTGAGGATTGGCGGTGGAGCAGTTACCGGTCTTATGCCTACGGAGAGGCTGGACTGGTTCGGATCAACGACTGGATTTGGTGGGAGGAGAAGATTCGGAGGAGCGCAGGGTGAGTGTCGGGAGGGTGCCAGCGGAAAAGCCCCACTTCTCGCACAGAACGCGAGAAATGGGGCACCCGGCGTCGCTTAGCTCCGCTGACGGCCGAGGCGGCCGTCTCCACATGAGTTGGGGTGCTGCGGGCGAAACCAAGGTTCCTCGCTTCGCTCGGAATGACAAACGTGATGCAGGGCTTTCAAACGTGATGCAGGGCTTTTCGCTATAGCCGGGAAACCTGGCGTGCTAAACTGACCTCAAATCCCACACCAAGGACAAAGGACAGGCGATGAAATTTGGCGTCATCATCTTCCCAGGTTCCAACTGCGACCACGATGCCTTCTGGACGATTCAGCAAGTCGCCAGGCAGCCGGTAACTTTTCTCTGGCACGAATCGCACGATCTGGAAAACTGCGACGCCATTATTGTTCCTGGAGGTTTTGCCTTTGGGGACTACCTGCGGACGGGCGCGATTGCGAAGTTTTCCCCGGTCATGGAATCGGTGCGCCGCTTTGCCGGGGGTGGAGGGTTGGTGCTGGGAATTTGCAATGGCTTTCAGATCCTGTGCGAGTCGGGTCTGTTGCCGGGGGCTCTCATGCGCAACACCGGATTGAAATATGTTTGCAAACCGGTGCAGGTGCGGGTGGAGAATGCTGCGACTCCCTTCACCAACGCTTGTTTGGTGGGGGAAGTATTGACCATCCCGATCGGTCACATGGAGGGGAACTACTTCTGCGATCAGGAAACGCTGGAGGAATTGCGCCGGGATCACCGTGTAGTGTTTCGTTATGCGACACCCTTCGGCGAGGTTTCGCCGTCCGCTAATCCGAACGGCTCTCTGGACAATATCGCCGGCATCTGCAGCGCCGGGGGCAATGTCGTGGGCATGATGCCCCATCCCGAACGATCGGCCGAACCGGAACTGGGCTGCATCGACGGGATGAAGGTTTTCCACTCGATGGTGGGAGCGATGGCCGGCAGGTAGATTTTTCGGTTCTTAAAAGCGCCACTACATTTCTGCACAACAAAATCAGATATCCACAGCAAAATCTGTTTGATAATTCCGCGGTTTCCTGCTACTGTCTCCGCCAGAGCGCTCCTCAATTTCCCAACTGGAACTTAAACGTCCGAGACACGACAAGGGAGGAGTGTGTTCAATGACCGCGAAACAGATCCTCGACGCTTTTTCTGAAACGTTAATGCAGGATGACCGAATCTTGAGCCCGCGCGAGCGGGAATTGATGACGAGTCTGCTGCAAAATGCCAGGGCCGCATCCAGCGGCAGTCCGGAGACGCAATCCGCTGTAGCCGCGATCATAGCGCGCTCGGTGGGTGAGACGGTGGCGCAGCGCGCGTTTTCACTGTTGGGTGGCAGCATCGTGGAGAGGATAGTGGCGCGCGCTGCAACATCGGAGGGCGGACGAGAAGCTTTCGCCACTGGCGTGTATGAGCCTCCGCCGGAGGACGCGCCGAGCGGACCGCAACCCCCGGGTGGACCGCAGCCCCCGGGCATCCGATCCCTTCGGGTGAATGAGCCCCCGCCGGAGGATGCGCCGGGTGGACCGCAACCCCCGGGCGGACCGCAGCCCCCAGGCATCCGATCTTTTCGAGTGAATGAGCCCCCGCCGGAGGACGCGCCGAGCGGACCGCAACCCCCGGGTGGGCCGCAGCCCCCGGGCGTGCATCGTTCGACCGTAGTGGCGTATCGAGGCGCGGAACCAGGTTTCGATTCGGGTAACGGCGTTGCGGTGCTGGATGCGTCTGTGATCGCTGCGGCACAGTGCGTCGTCTTGGACGAGTTCCTCGCTCCACAAGAACTGGACGAACTCATCCAATACACGCTGCAACACGAGGCGGAGTTTCGGGGCAGCGAAGTGATTTCTCCCAGCGGAAACCCAGGGGTAACCGATTACAGCCATCGCCGGTCGCGAGTGCTGATGGATATGGGACCGCATGAGGAAGTCATTCTGGACCGGATACGGGGCGTGCTGCCGACAGTGCTGGATCAGTTAGGGATCGACCAGTTTCCGGTCACGCGGACCGAGGTGCAGATTACGGCGAGCAATGACGGAGACTTCTTTCATGTGCACTGTGATGACGCGCAAGAGAGGGTGGCTTCGCGGCGGATGACCTTCGTCTACTTTTTCCATCGCGAACCGCGGCAGTTCGACGGCGGAGAATTGCGCCTGCATGACTCGCGCCGGGAAAGTGAGCGCCCTTTTGGCACAAGTGGTTACCAGACGATTGTGCCGCGGCAGAACCAGATCGTGTTTTTCCCGTGTTCGGTCAAGCATGAGATAACCGCGGTAGAGTGTGCCTCCCGGACATTCGCCGACAGCCGCTTCACACTAAACGGATGGCTTCACAAGTAAGAGACACGGCGTGGCTTGAGTGGATTGCAAGCCTGATGGGGGCAGGGTCGCGGCAAACGCTTACCGCGGCCTTGCCTCCAGAACAATTCTATTGTCTGCTCGACGAGTTGCCGTTGCACCTGATTCCGCGGCGCGCTCTCGATTCACAACATCGAAAGCGCTTCCTGTCTCAGCCGCTATTCCTCAACCCTCAGTGTTCAGTTTTGAGTGCGGGACAGATGCCGGCAGGACTGGAATCGCATCGGGATTTGCTGGAAGGTTTCCACTTGCAGAGTGCGGTGGCTTGGGTGCGTGACCCGGCTACCGAATCTCTGCATCCGTTCTGGCTCGGTCCGCGACTTGAAGCGGATGTTTTGCGCCTTCGGGCGGGCGAACCCGCGCCCGCTTCACTTCCGAACAAAGAGCGACTCTTACTGGCCGAGGCCGGCATCTTGGTACCGGAAGGCCACGCCGAACTCCGTCTTTCGGAGTGGTCGGAAATCGTCAGGAAGCGCGCTTCGGTGTTTCGAGAGAAAGGTTACGTACCGCTCGAAAACTTGATTCACCCTTTTAATCTTGCCGCCTTGCGTCGCTACTACCGGCACGCTCTGCGGCGGGGAACAATTAAGCTCGGTGACGAGCAGAGTTCGAGGCGATATGTAGCCCACAACGAGAAAGTGGCGCGCTTCTTCCACCACCAGATTGCGAATGCGGTCAAGGCCATCGCCGGCGAAGCGATCAAGCCTTCCTATGTTTATCTGGCGTCTTATTTGAGCGGCGCCGAGCTGAAGAAGCACACGGACCGGGAGCAATGCGAGTTCAGCGTTACGTTGTGTCTGGATTTCTCTCCCGAACCGGAGTTGGAAACATCGTGGCCGATCCGCCTCGATACCGCCGAAGGCACGGTGACGGTTTATCAGGCTCTGGGAGACGGCTTAGTCTACCGGGGAACGAGGGTGCCGCACTACCGCGATGTTCTCGGCGCGGGACACACTTCAACGTCCATCTTCTTCCATTACGTGCCTGCGGATTTTGCCGGGCCGCTTAACTAAGCTGTGCATTGCCTCCGTGCGGCGCTAGTGCAAGCCGGAAATCACGTACAGCACGGAAAAGACCTGATAATAGCCATATGCAAACCGCGAGCCATCGCGGCTCATGACCACAGGAGCGATCGAAACCACACCTTTGAGCGTCTCGGGCTGCAATTCCTGGATGACCGTTTGTTGGCCCGTAACCAGGTTGACCCGGTACACCTTGGTTGGAACGTCTCCCCGACGATAGCCATAGACGGAAGCATCATCCTCCGACCACTGGACAGGAACAAAGCTTTGTCCGAGATCCGGGATGGGATGCGGGGCTCCTCCGGCGACGGGATAGACCACGACCCCGCCGGTTTCATTGGCCCGAAGCATGTATTTGCCGTCGGGCGAAACTAGACCGCCGGTAGTTCCCTCCGGTGTGATCGGTGTTAATTTTCCATCGTCCACGCCTACGAGATAGCAGCGCACTCCATGGCCGGGTTGATTGCCGTTGAGGGTGATTGTTTTCCCGTCCGCGAGGAAGCGGGAGTTGCCGTTTTCGATGCGCTCCAGCCCACTCACCGGAATCGTGCGAGGCTGACCCGGGCCGATGGGAAGCAACATCACGCGCCCCGGGCTGCCGGTGATAATGGAGATCGCCCATTTGCCGTCCGGCGAAAGCCCGCCTGCGCTCCCTTCTCCCAGAACAACGGGCGGAGTACCGTCGATTTTACGAATGGCCACCGAATAGTTAGTAGGAGCGGCCTCGCTTGCATCCTCGAACAACACGGACTGGCCGTCCCGCGAGATGTCTTTCGCAACATCCCAATCATGCGAGGAAATGTCGACCGCCTTGCCTTTCTGTGCGGAGGTTGCCATGACCAGGCGTTCGGCATCCAGGCTCACCAGCGCTCGGCCATCTGGAGCTATGTCCTGCAAGGTCATCCCCGCCGGAATTCTTAGAACGGTCCTGGCAGCCCCTGCGGTATCCACGGCGAGCAAGCCGCGCGTATAACCATTCTCAGCGGCCGTAAACCAGATTTCCTTTCCATCGCCACTCCAAGCCAGGCCGTCCGCGGAGTCATACTGCGGAGAGAGTATCTTGAAATGTCCGGTATGATCCAAGAGGCAAACCAGTCCGCGGTCATCCCACAGCGACGGATGGTTGATGAAAGCAATCTCATCGGCTCGCGGAGAAAGCCGGACATGGCTGATCCAGCCATCGCTTTGGTATAGAACATGGCCAATCGGGTATTCAATCCGGTCACGGCCCTCAGCGTGGTGCACGACCGCCAATTCGCCATTTGCGCCCCAATCCGCCCAAGTAACGCCTTCCAGAACCTCTCTGGGAGAACCTCCGGCGAGAGGAGCGCGAGCCAGCGTGCCGTTTTCAATTTTAAGATGCGCCATGTGGGCGCCGTGAAGCACCAGCGCCAGTTCGCCAGTCTTGGAAATGGCTAACAAGTTTGCATCCGTGACGTTGAGCGTTTGAGTCGATATAGAGTCCCCAACGGTCGCGAACAACTGCAGCGGTTTGCCGTTCCACGCCGCCCCGTAGACGACCGAGCGAAAGTCGGGCGCAAAGCGGGCCGCGTAGACAGTGCCCTCATCAAAGGTCAGGCGGCGGTAGACGGGCGGCATTGTTTTTTGCTGCGCCTGTCTGCCCAGAAGCAGGAGTGCCACGATCAGGAGCGCTCCCGATAGGGCCCACGGCAGGACCTTCGCTCGCAGCTTTGGCGGCCCAAAGCCTTTTGCCCGTCCGCCAGAAGTGTCTGAAAGAGTTTCCAACGCGAATGCCAGGTCACGCGCCGACTGAAAGCGCTTTTCGGGCTCTTTCTCCAGACTATGACCAACGATTTGCCGGAACGGTACGGGAATGCCTGCCTGCTCCAAGGGGACCTCGGGAGGATCCTCGCGCAGGACGGCAGTAATTGTGTCGACCTCGGTCTCGCCGCGAAAAGGCCGCCGCCCGGCCAGCATTTCGTAGAGAATCGTGCCTACGCTGAAGATGTCGCTGCGATGGTCCACCGTTTTGCCGCGCAGTTGCTCGGGCGACATATACGCGACAGTGCCGACGACCGCTCCACTCCTGGTTACCGTCGTCAAGTCTTCGACGGAGCGTCCGGATTCTCCCAGCGCAGATTGCAGCTTGGCCACTCCGAAGTCGAGGATCTTGAGCCGGCCATCCGTGGTTACAAACAGGTTTTCCGGCTTGAGGTCACGGTGAATGACGCGGCGATCATGAGCCGCGATGAGACCTTGGACGATTTGCAGCGAGTAGTCCAACGCCAGGCGAGCCGGCAGCGGTCCCTCCGAAAGGCTTTTGCGCAGGGTCTTGCCCTCGAGCAATTCGCAAACGATGTAAGGAGAACCTTCGTCTAGTCCGACATCATAGATGGCCACAATGTTCGGATGATTCAGAGCCGCCGCAGCGCGAGCCTCCAATTCGAAGCGGCGGAGATGATCAGGGTTGTCGCTGGAAGCCGGACGGATCAGCTTGAGAGCGACATCGCGCCCTAACCGTTCGTCCCGAGCCCGGAACACCTCACCCATGGCTCCCGAACCGATTTTTTCGACGATTCTATAGTGACCTATAACTCGGCCATTCATGTGCAAGCACGCCCCGCTGGCATGTTAGGGGTGCACGTCCATTGCAGTCAATAACAGAATCGGGCCACTGCGCACTGCCTGATCGGGGGATAATGATTCCAGCCGATGGTTTCGCCCTTTGGAGGGGAATAGGTAATCGGCGAAATCGGGCGTCGTGCTATAATCTGTTTTCGCCTGCGAACTTAACGAGGCAGTCTGTGATCTTTCTACGGGCGAATCCCGCGATCAAACGAAATTATCGGACAGAGGTCTAGCCATGTCTGGCCATTCAAAATGGGCCACAATCAAGCATAAGAAGGGCGCGCTCGACGCCAAGCGCGGTAAGATTTTTACCCGTCTCATCAAGGAAATCAGCATTGCCGCGAAGAACGGCGGCGGCGACCCTGATTCGAACCCACGCCTGCGCGGCGCCATCGTCGCGGCCAAGGCGGAGAACATGCCCGCCGATAACATCAAGCGGGCCATTCAGCGCGGCACTGGGGAGTTGCCCGGAGCCACGTACGAGGAGTTTTCTCTCGAAGGTTACGGCCCCGGCGGCGTCGCGGTCCTCCTCGAGATCAACACCGACAATCGCAACCGGACCGTCAGCGAAATTCGCCACTGTTTCGGCAAGAACGGCGGCAACATGGCCGAGGCCGGCGCAGTGTCCTGGATGTTCCACAAGAAGGGCGACATCATCATTCCGAAGAGTGCCGCGAAAGAGGACGACTTGATGAACATCGTCCTCGAAGCCGGTGGCGACGATCTGAACGACGATGGCGAGAACTGGGAGATCCTGACCGAACCCTCCGCCTACGAGACTGTGCTCGAAGCTGTGAAGAAAGCTGGGATTGAGCCCGCATCCTCCAGCGTGGCCATGATTCCTCAGAACTACATCAAGCTGGAAGGTCAGGCTGCCAACACCATGATCCGGCTGATGGAGGCGCTCGAAGATCAGGACGACGTGCAGAACGTGCACTCCAACTTCGATATTGACCAGAAGCTGCTGGAAGAAGTGGCTGGCTAGTGGAGCGGCGCGAGATTCGAATTAGGCCGCCCTTTCTCGGGCGGCTCTTCTTTTTTCTTCCAACAGTGCGGTCCGCGTCCAAGAAGTTTTCAACACATCCGTGGAAAATGCTGTGGAAAAGCACGACCGTATCTTTGTAAGTGATTCAGCGGGAGATGCTTCAGCACTTTGCACCGGAGCGGGGGCTGGCACTTTCGTGGTGCGATGGCAAACCAACGCGGGCCGTCGCTGAGCCATCTTGTAATGAGCCGCCTTTGAAACTGAGACTCGACAAACTTCTCTTCGCTCGCGGTCTAGCTGCCTCACGAGAACGCGCCCAGGCTCTGATTCTCGCGGGGAAAGTACTGGTCAACGACCAGAAGCTCGATAAATCTGGCGCACAAGTCGCAGACGATGTCGTAATCCGAGTGCTCGGCGAAGATCTGAAGTATGTCAGCCGCGGCGGACTCAAACTCGAGCGTGCCCTTGAACACTGGCAGATCGACGTCGTGGGCAAAGTCTGTCTCGATGTTGGCGCTTCCACCGGAGGCTTCACCGATTGCCTGCTGCAACACGGTGCGACTCGTGTCATCGCAATCGACACCGGTTACGGGCAGATGGATTTCAAACTGCGCCAGGATCCTCGTGTTCGATTGCTGGAGAACGTCAACGCCCGCTATGTGACCAGCGAACTCATCGGGGAGCTGGCGGATCTTATCGTGATCGATGTAGCGTTCATTTCCGCAACCATGGTTCTCCCGGCTGTTGTAAGCGCTGGCTTCCCAACATCCGTCGATGAACGCCGTGGCCGGCAGGTGATCGTCCTCGTGAAACCTCAATTCGAAGCGGGCCGGGAATTCGTAGGGAAGGGGGGCATTGTGCGCGACGAGGCTGCTCAGTTAGGCGCAGTCGAGAAGGTTAAGGGGGCCTTGCTGAACCTCGCCTGCGCTCGCACCGATGTCATCGACTCACCCATCCTCGGCGCCGAAGGGAACCGTGAGTTCCTTCTCTGGGGAGTGTTTTAATTTCCTGGCGCTTGTCTGGCAGTTAAAAGTTTTTGCTCGAATTCTGTACAATCCTTCTTTCACTCTTTCGAACATGGCAAGCAAGTCCTCTTCTCAATCCAAAGTCGCGGCCATCATCTCCCGCCCAACCCGACCAGAGGTTGCGAGTACGGTTCCGGAATTGCTGACCTGGCTTCACGCGCACGGCTACCAAATCATCGTCGATCCGGAGACGGCGAAGTATTCCAACGGCGAGGAAGAGGTGCAGCGCTCGCAGATGTCTGCGCGGTCCCTGGACCTGGTTGTGGTGCTGGGCGGCGACGGGACGCTACTCTCGGCGGTCCGGGCAACGGCCGCGACCGAAGCTCCGTTGCTCGGCGTGAACCTGGGTTCGCTCGGCTTCCTCACCGACGTTCCGCTTTCGTCGCTCTTCTCGATGCTGGATGCGATCGCGCAAGGCCGTTCTCCCGTGGAGCAACGCTCGCTGATGCAGTGTGATTTGCTTCGCGTAGAGGATGTTCTGGGAAGCTACCTGGTGTTCAACGACGCCGTGGTCAACAAGACAGCGCTGGCTCGGTTGAATACCTACGACCTTTTCGTGGACAAGGTGTTCGTCTCCAGTTTCCGGGCCGATGGAATGATCGTGGCCACGCCTACGGGATCGACTGCCTACTCGCTTTCGGCAGGCGGGCCAGTGGTTATGCCAACGGTCAATGCTTTTGTGATTACTCCGGTGGCTCCGCATTCGCTCACGCACCGTCCGCTGGTTGTGCCGGATTCGGCGGCGGTCGAAATTGTCCTGCGCAGCGATGAGGAAGTGGCCTACCTCAGCCTGGACGGCCAGCCCGGCCTCGATCTGCGGGATGGGGATCGAGTTCGGTGCCGGCGCTCCGAGCACCGAGTCAGCTTGTATCGCACCGATACCGATTTCTTTCACGTTCTCCGCACCAAGCTGAAGTGGGGAGAGCGCTAGGCCATTGCTGATTGTTGATTGTGGATTGCCGATTGTTGGTTGAAGTCCTTAGCGCTTCGATTGTTTCAATCAGCAATCAACAATCAGCAATCAGCAATTCATAACTCCGCCGAATACAGTTCGCGCACTTTTTCTCTCCGCCGGATGACTTTGGCTGATTTTCCTCGAATCAGGATTTCCGCGGGCCGCGGACGCGTATTGTAATTCGAGGCCAATGCCATTCCATAGGCTCCGGCGTCCAGAATGGCAAGCAGGTCGCCCTCTTCCACTCGAGACAGTTCCCGATCACGGGCGAAGAAGTCGCCGGATTCGCACACCGGTCCCACCACGTCGACGGTTTCTTTCTTGGCTGCCAAGTCCCCGAACTGCACCACGGGAACGATCTCGTGGTAAGCGCCATAGAGCGCCGGCCGGATCAAGTCGTTCATGGCCGCATCGACAACCAGAAAGTGCTTGCCATCGTTTTCTTTTCTGTAAAGAACGGAAGTGAGCAATGTGCCGGCCGGCCCCACGATAGAACGTCCCGGTTCGAGCAGCAGATGCACCTTCAAACCGCGCAAGGGCTTGGTCACGGCTTGAGCATATTTCGCCACATAGTCGGGAAACTTCAACCGCGGTTCTTGATAGTCGATGCCGAGTCCGCCACCGACGTCCACGTAGTCAATTTTGTGCCCGTTGGAACGTAATTCGCGAATCAGATCAGCCACTCGAGCGATGGCTTCTGCAAAAGGCGCAGCGTCGGTGATCTGCGACCCGATGTGTACGCTAACCCCCGCAACCTTCAAGGATCGTGATCCAGCGGCCTCGGCGTAGAGCGTACGGGCGCTGTTGATCGGCACTCCGAACTTGTGTTTACGCAGGCCAGTAGAAATATAAGGATGCGTATCGGCCGCCACATCCGGATTCACGCGAAGAGCCACGCGTGCGACCATGCGTAGCCGCTTCGCACACTCTGCCAGAACCCTCAGTTCCGATTCACTTTCCACATTGAACAACAGGATCCGGGCTTTCAGCGCCGCCGTTATCTCGTCGCGAGACTTGCCCACACCAGAAAAAACGACTTTACTGGCGGCGCTGCGGCCGGCGACCAGCACGCGCTCGAGTTCTCCGCCGGAAACCACATCGAACCCGCATCCCTGCCGCGCCAGCAGACGCAGAATGTTTATGTTGGAATTCGCTTTAACGGAATAGCAGATGGTATGGCGAACTCGGCGAAACGCGTGGTTAAAGGTGGCCAGCCGCTCGCGAATAGCCGTCGCAGAATAAACGTAAAGAGGCGTTCCGTAGCGCTCTGCCAGCTTGGGGAGCGGAATATCTTCGCAGTGCAAGACGAAATCCTGACCACGCTCGCGAAGAACGAACCCCGGAGGACGCTGGGAGTTGACTTGGAAAGGCCCCGCAAGCTCGTTGCGCCGCATCATTTCCGTTTGGAGTGTCCTACGCTGTCCTTGACCTTGATCGCCACCACGGTTTGATCGTCGAAGGTCTCAACCCCCGCGGAATGCTCGGCCGCAGCTTTGAAGAGCGAGTCCACAACGCAGTCGGCGGTTCCGCCCTTGCATTCCGCTACGATTTGCTCCACCCGCCCCCGGCCAAACATCACGCCATTGCGGTTGCGCGCGTCGAGAATGCCGTCACTGAAGAACACAAACATATCTCCAGGCTTCATCTTGAATCGAAACTCATCGTAATCGGCATCGTCAAAAAGCCCCAGCGGCAAACCCGTTGCCTCAATCACACGGTTTTTGCCCTCGTGTACGTGAATGGGGCGCGGCAGGCCCGAGTTGGCCACGGTGAGGAGCCGGTGCTGATCGTCCCAAACCGCATAGATGAGTGAAACGAATTGGGCTTCGATGCGCCGCTCCGCCAGAGACATGTTTACCGCTTTGAGCATCTCCGCGGGGCCGGGTTCAATGGGCGCATGCGAGCGCAGGATTCCGCTCACCAATGCGGCGTAAATCGCGGCCGGCGCGCCTTTTCCGCTGACGTCGCCAATCACAATTCCCAGCCGCGAAAGCGAGTAGGGAATGAAGTCGTACAAATCTCCGCCGATAGCTCGCGCGGGCACAAACTTTGCTGCCAACTCCAGATGCGCCTGCTTAGGAAGCGTTTGCGGAAGCAACCGCATCTGCAATTCCCGGGCGAGCCCTAAATCTCGCTCCAGTCGCCGCTCCTGCCGCGCGATCTCCTCATACAGGCGCGCGTTTTCAATCGCGATCGCCACTTGCGCCGCCAGAGTCATCATGGTGCGCCGGTGATCGTCGGTAAAAAATCCGCGGCGGGTGTGCTCCAAATCGAGGACTCCAATCACTTTGTCTTTATAGATCAGCGGGACGGCCAATTCCGAGCGGGTTTCCGGGTTGCCCTCGATATAGCGCGGATCTTTGCTTACGTCCGGCACCAATACCGCCTGCTTGCTTTGCGCCGCATAACCGACCAGCCCGCGCCCCACCGGCACCTCGTGCTTGAGATGAATATTTTCGTGAAAGCGCAGAGAGAAACGATGTTGCAGCTTCTCACCGGAAGAATCGAGCAAGAGAATGCTGAACATCTGGTAGTCGATCAGCTTCCGGAGCAGTTCCGCAACCCGGCTCAACAATTCGTCCAGATTTAGAATCGACGACAACTCGCGCGCAATTTCGTTGAGCAGCACCAGGATGCGGGCCTGCCGCGTCGTACGCGTATAGAGCTGTGCATTCTCGATCCCGCCCGCGATCCGCGAAGCCACCAGCGTCAGCAGGCGGCTGTGCTCTTCCTTGAAATAACCCGGGACTCGGCCTTCCAAATCGATGACGCCGATGACCCGGTTCTTGGTGATGAGAGGCACCGCCAATTCCGAACGAACATTGGGAATAGCAGCGATATACCTGGGGTCCCGCGTCACATCGTCCACCAGAACCGCCTGCCGCAACTGCGCCGCTTGTCCGGTCACGCCTTCGCCCACTTTCACCCGGGCGCGCTGGGCGAAGTCCGGCGGATAGCCTATCTGGAAGCGAAAGCGCAATTCCTGCGTCTTCTCGTTAAGAAGAAGAATGGCGAAGATTTCGTAGTCGATGACTTTGCGCACCACCTCTGCGACCCGGCGCAGGGTCGTATCCAGATCGAGCGATGTCGCCAGTACATCAGCTACCTCCAGCAACAGCGGCTCAACAGGAAGATATTTTGCAGGCTTGCTCAGAACAGATCCCATTTGTTTTTCTATGATAGCAGCCGCGCTTTCAGTACCCAGTACCCAGTACCTAGTACCCAGTACCTAGTACCGAGTTGCGAATACTGCAGTGATTTAGCTTGTTGGGCGATTGCTGGGTACTAGGTACTCGGTACTAGCTTTACTCCCGCGGCACGATGCAGATGTCGGCCAGGTTGCGATAGCGTTCGGCGTAGTCGAGCCCGTAGCCCACGACGAATTCATCGGGAATCGTGAAGCCGACGTAGTCGCCCTGCAGAGGAAGTTTGCGCCGCGAGGGCTTATCGAGAAGAGCCGCGATTTTTAGCGATCGTGGCTGGTGGGCCATCAACAATTTTTTCAGGACCGTGAGGGTCAATCCTGTATCCAGAATATCTTCCACCACGATCACGTTCTTATCCTTCATGGACTGGTCGACGTCCTTCGTCAACTTCACTTCGCCCGTGGAGTCCCATCCGCTCTTCAGCTCCTGGCTGGGGCTGGGACGGTTTCCATAGCTGGAGACCCCTATGAAATCAAAGGTTGCATCGAGGCTCACCTGCCGCGCCAGGTCGGCGAGAAATATGGCTGAGCCCTTCAACACGCCGACGAGGATTACCGGCTGGCCCGCGAAGTCGCGCGTGATCTCCGCACCCAATTCGGCGACTCGTTTCGATATCTCATCCCGCGAAATCAGCACCTTCAGTTCTGTCATGGCGTTTCATATTAAACTACCATCCGGAGCTTTTACTTATGAATCTCAAAGGTGTTCAACTTACGTGGCTGGGCCACGCTACGTTTCGCATCGTCACCCCCGGCGGCACAATCGTGATTATCGATCCCTGGATCATGAATAATCCGATGTGCCCGGCGTCCGAGAAAAAGGTGAAGGGCGTAGATATTCTCTTGTGCACCCACGGTCACGGCGACCACATCGGGGATGCAGTCGAGGTCATCAAACAGCACAATCCGCAGGTCGTAGGCATTCCGGAATTGTGCGGATGGCTGGAGAAAAAAGGTGCCAAGAAGATCGCCATGATGAACAAGGGAGGCACTCAGAAGCTTGGCGACGTCAAAGTCACCATGGTGCACGCCGATCATTCCTGCGGCATCCAGGATGGCGACCAGCTGATTTACGGCGGCGAAGCCTGCGGTTACGTTGTTGAGTTCGAGAATGGCGTTAAGATCTACCACGCCGGCGACACCAACGTGTTCGGCGACATGGCAATCATTCGCGAGCTGTACGCGCCTGAAATCGTGATGCTGCCCATCGGCGACCACTTCACTATGGGGCCGCGCGAGGCGGCCTACGCCTGCAACCTGCTCAAGCCGAAGGCCGTCATTCCCATGCATTTCGGCACTTTCCCGGTGTTGACCGGAACGCCGGGCGAACTGCAAAAATTGGTGCCTGGCGTCAAGGTTGTTGCCTTGAAACCCGGCGAGACCGTCAGCAATTGAGAATCGGCGATTGAATTGTTACGTTGCGAATTACAAACGAAACTGCAAGGGAGATATGCGTGGCCTCAAATAAACCGAAAAAAGAACGCAAGCCCAACTGGCGACATTATGACCTGGCCACCGCCGGGCCGGTCGACGATTACCTGTACTCCTTACTTCCCAAGCGCGATGAAGTCTTGGCGGAGATGGAAGACTACGCGACCAAGCATGACATTCCGATCGTTGGCCCGGCAGTAGCGCGGGTGCTGCAACAACTCGCGTTGACGATCAACGCCAAGACGGTTTTCGAGTTGGGTTCCGCGATTGGATACTCGACCATCTGGTGGGCGCAGGCGGTCGGCGAAAAGGGCCGCGTCATCTACACGGACGGCGATTCCAGAAATGCCGAGCGGGCTCGCGGTTACTTCGATCGAGCCGGCGTTTCCAATCGCATCACGCTGCACACCGGCGATGCCCTTGAAGTTCTTTCCGAGCAGAAGGAGCAATATGACATCATCTTCAACGATGTCGATAAAGAGGACTACCCGCGCGTGCTGCGCCTGGTTTCACCACGCCTACGCAAGGGCGGCTTGTTCATTACCGACAATGTTCTGTGGAGCGGCCGAGTCGCGGAGAAGAATCCTAAGGAGGCGCGAACCAAGGCCATCCTTGAGTTCAATCGTCTGCTCTATAATTCCGCGGATTTCTTCACGACGATCCTGCCGATTCGCGACGGCTTGGCGGTCGCGTTGAAGAAGTGATGCTCAGATCGATTTCACGGGAATCTCCAACAAGTCTTCCACCAGCCCGACTTCTTTCTGCAGAAACGGCTCGGCATAGGTCACGCCGCCGAGCATGCCGTAGTAGCGGGCCATTGCGTCCACACGGGCGCGAATCTCGTCATGGGCGGGGAAGAGGTCTTTTCCGGCTTGCTGGTCGCTGAACTGCGATTTGTAGGCCAGAATAGAGGCAAACTTCTGCTCGAACTGCTGGCTGATGTCCACCACAAACGTCGGACGCACGTCGTAATAAAGCGTGGCGTACAGGATTTTGAATGGACGATGCGGAGCGAGCGGCGTAGCGCCGGCATCCTGCCGGCTGTCCCCTCGACTAGATCGGGGCGGGCTCTGAGGGTGTCCCGCCCTCAGAGACGCATCCCCTGCGGTCTGAGTGCCGAATGCTGAGTGCTGAATGCTGAGTGCTTCTTGTGGGTCCAGTTTCGCCAATCCCGCCAGAAAGCAAGCCTCATATCCCAGGACGGAACAGGTGTAGTGATCCGGATGCCGTCCTTTCCAGTAAGGCAGAATCACCACGCGTGGCCGCGTCTCGCGGATCACGCTGGCAACTTTCAGCCGATTCTCCCAGGTGTTTTCGACGCGGCCGTCGGGAATGTCGAGCGCTTGGCGCCAGCTCACGCCGAGAATTCCTGCCGCATCTACCGCTTCGCGTGCGCGATCTTCCGCGCTGCCGCGCGTTCCCATTTCGCCTTGCGTCAGATCGAGAATGCCTGTCCGCTGCCCTCGCTGCGCCGCTTTCAGAAGAGTGCCACCGCAGGTCTGCTCCACGTCGTCGCGGTGAGCCGCAATCGCCAGAATATCGAGGGGAGTCGAGGACATGTTTGTCGATCTTGCCTTCTCGGAAACTGAACTGCTTCTACTTCTTCCGCTCCACCAAATACCGCGCCAACTCCTTCAACGTTTCTGCGCGTTCGCCAAAACTTTCCAACTCTTCAAATGCAGCGCTCACCAATCCGTCCGCCTTGCGCACCGACTCATCAATCCCGAACAGCGCCGGATAGGTCACTTTCTGTGCGGCGGTATCTTTGCCGGCAGTTTTGCCCAGTTGCTCGGAAGTTTGCGTGACGTCCAGCACGTCGTCCACTATCTGAAATGCCAAGCCAATCGACTGCCCAAATGCCCGCAACTTCTTCACGTCGCTGTCCTTCGCTCCGGCGTAAATTCCACCGCTCACCAGGCTCGCAGCGATCAGCGCTGCGGTCTTCGCGCGGTGAATATACTCCAGCATTTCTGCCGTCGGCTTGGTCTGCTCGGCTTCCAGGTCCACGACCTGCCCGCCGATCATGCCATCCAGCGTTCCTGTACCGCGCGCTATCTCTTCGATGATCCGCACGCTTGCTTCCGCCGGACACTGCAGCCGCGCCAGAACCTCATAGGCCTGAGTCTGCAACGCGTCTCCGGCGAGAATCGCAAGAGCCTCGCCGAACACTTTGTGGCAAGTGGGACGGCCACGGCGCAGATCGTCGTTGTCGAGCGCCGGGAGATCGTCGTGGATCAGCGAATAGGTGTGCAGCATCTCCAGGGCTGCTCCCAGTTCCTCGATCTTCGCGGGCAACGATCCCGCAACCATGCGGCCGGCCTCCATGCACAGCACCGGACGCAGTCGCTTGCCGCCAGCGAACACGCTGTGCCGCATCGCCTTGTGAATCGAAACCGGATGCTGGGTCTCCAGCGGAATCAGCCGATCCAGCGCCGCATCGGTTCGGGTTCGACCTTGTTCGAGAGTCTGTTGCAACATTAAGCAGTGAGTATAGCAAGGCGACTGTCGAAGCTGAAAAAGCGGGACGCCTCTTGGCGTCCCGCTTTTTCGAAGACTCGGCTGACTCCTAGGCTGCCGTATTCCGTCCGACAGCAACGCTGCGCAAGGCCGAGGTCAAAACGTTCTGCACGTCAGCGGCGCATACGTCGCTGGCCCCAGCCTCCATGGCGGCAATCCATAATTCTTCATCCGGCACGCGATAAGTGCACACGATCGGTAGCGAGGGGAAATCGTGGTGCAGGCTACTCACATCCGTAAGACGAGAGGCCTCCATATCCAGAATCACGACCTCGGGGCGGCTCCGGGCAACTCGCTCGCGAAGTTCCTCCTCGGAACGCGTCAAGTGGACCGTATGGAAGTGAGAGGAAAGCATACCGGCCAGAGACTGAGCGACCCTGGGATCGCTTTCAAGAACGACGACACTGAAGCCCATAGATCCTCCTGACGTACAACCGTCAGTTAACAGCGGATTAGGGCTGCGGGGAAGGGTTCGGAACCACCTACTCCACAGACATTACGACCTGACGAGCACCGGCGACGAATCTTCCGCCTACCCGCGGGCAGGGGTCTTTTCCGTCAAGGGCTCAAACGGCTCAGCCTGGAGCTTCCCGTTCTTCTTTAGCAGAATCTCCACCTTGCCTTCGGCCTGCTCCAGCTCCTTCCGGCAGGTGGAGGACAGATTCATGCCTTCTTCGAAGAGGGTAAGAGATTTTTCCAGAGGTACATCTCCCTTTTCCAGTTCCTGCACGATTTTTTCCAGTCGCTGGAGGCACTCTTCAAATTTGGCCAATGGCGTTTTGCTCCTTCTCTATTGATGCTACGATCTGCTCGAAGTGTCCAGTGTTTTTTTGTAAATAGTTAGTGCAAGTGAGTCGGTTCTCTCCACAAAGGGAATGCTAATCGGCTGCGGAACCGCTCGTTCCCAGCGCTTCCAGCACATCGACCGCCGAGCTGTAGCGTCCCTGCGGCGCGCTGATCTGCGCTCCTTGCACCGTGTGCCGGACTGCAACCAGCATCTCCCGGGCAATGGCCACACCCTCGGCTCTGGCCGCTTCCGGCGTTTGGGCCCGCGCCATACGTTCCAGGATGGAGTCTGGCACCGACACGCGAAGCTCGTTCTTCATGAACTCCGCATTGCGCACGCTGACCAGCGGCCAGATCCCAGCCACTACTGGGATGCGGCAGTGCTCGATGCGCCGTAGAAAGTTTTCCAGCAGGCGGATGTCGAAAACCGGTTGCGTCACCGCATATTCGGCTCCGGCTGCAACCTTGAACTCGAACCGGCGGATCTCCTCATCCAGATCGGTAAGCCCCGGATTCGCACCCACACCGATCACAAAGCCGGTACCCGCGCCGATCGGGTTTCCGCCGAGGTCCAACCCCCGGTTCAGGTTGTGAACGATGTTGACCAGGCCGATAGCGTCCACATCGAACACTGCCGTGGCATCCGGATAGTTGCCCATCTTCGGCGGATCGCCCGTGATGCAGATCAGGTTCTTGATTCCGACCGCAGCCGCTCCCAGGAGGTCGCTCTGAATGCACAGAACGTTGCGGTCGCGGCACGTGTAGTGCAGAATCGCCTCGATTTCCGCGTCGCGCTGAACCAGCAGCGAGAGCGCCTGATTGCTCATACGCGCGGAAGCGCGGGGACTGTCCGGAATGTTGACTGCATCCACGCCAACGGACTTCAGGAATCGCGAGCCCTCTAACTCCTTGCGGATATCGGTTCCCTTCGGAGGGACGATCTCCACCATCGTGACAAATTCCCCACGGGCCAGCTTCGCCCCCAAAAGAGATCGTGCCTCTAGAGGCTGCGCCGGTGTGGCCGTGGGTGTGGCGGCAGCTCCCGCCGCATGAGCCGAGGCCGCCTTTCCCCTGGCCTCCCCAACTCGCAGAGCGGATTTCATCACGCGAATGTGGTCGGGGGTGGTTCCGCAACATCCGCCGACGAGTCGGGCGCCGGCGGCGACAAACTTGCGCGCGTAGCTTGCCATGTACTCCGGAGAGCAAAGGTAGATGTTTCTGCCCTCCACCGATCGCGGAATGCCGGCGTTCGGCTGTGCGGCGAGTGGCAGGGAAGTGACCGCCCGCACGCGCTCGATCGCCTCCAGCATAGCCACGGGGCCCACGCTGCAGTTGCAACCGATAACGTCCGCGCCCCAATCCTCGAGCCGAGGCGCAAAAGTCTCCGGATCGGAACCGTCCAGGCAGTTGCCGTCTTCGTCGATCGTAACCTGCACCACCAGGGGCAGCTTCGCCCCAACGTCCTTCGCGGCCAGTACGGCCTGATGGAGTTCCTCAAGGTAGCCAAAAGTTTCGAACATCAGCAGATCGACTCCGCCCTCCGCCAGCGCCTCGATCTGCTCGCGGAATGCCTGGCGGGCCTCTTGGAACGAAGTTTTTCCGAGAGGTTCGATTCTCGTTCCCAACGGGCCAACCGATCCTGCCACCCAGACATCGAAGCTCTTGGCGGCTTCCCGCGCCAGGCGTGCGCCCGCCCGGTTAATCTCCGCCGCTTTGTCTGCGATGCTGTGCCGGGCCAGCCGGAAGGAGTTTGCGCCGAACGTGTTGGTTTCAACGATTTCAGCCCCAGCCTGCAGATAATCGTGGTGAATCGCCCGAATCAGGTCAGGCTGGGAGATATTTAACTCGTCATAGCAGCGGTTGATGAACACGCCGTTGGCATAAAGCAGCGTTCCCATCGCGCCATCGCATAGAATAGGAGACTGTTTGATCCGTGCAAGAAAATCACCCGCCATATGGACCAGAATACAGGATGAGCGCAGTTTCCTGCATCCAAGCACCAAGATTGGCAGGGCTTTCCGCCGTCGAAGCTGCGCGAATCACGATGCAGTTCCAGCGCTCTGTTATAATCCGCTATTTCGCACTTAAATCTCTGTTTTTCCTGCAGTTAGGAGCCCGACGTTTGACGAAATCCGCTCTTTTGCCTGCTGTGCTTGTAGTCGCAAGTATTACCTTCGTTTCGTGTGGGGGCAGTGGAGTGCCTATCACTACACCGCCCAGCAAAGATACTACCCGTGTTCTGGCCTCGCAGACTGTCTCAAGCCCCACCGCAGCGGCCGGTCTGGTACTCGTTGATGGCGAGATCGATACTCTGGGAAGGGGAGGGATCAGCGCAGGCAACGCGCCCGGCCTGATGGCCATATCTCCGGACCGGAGCACCGTGCTGGCCTTCGATTCGTCGAGCAACAAGGTTTACGTGACCAACACGAAGACCGAAGCTTCAACGGGGAGCGTACAACTTCCCGGCCCGACCTCCAGCCTGGCCATACCGGTGGACGGCAGCGGTTATGCGGCAGTGCCTGCCGCTCCGCTGACCGGCCAGACCATGGGCGCAGTTGTAGCGATGAACCTTACGTCCGGGGGCGTCCTGGCTACGATCGGCGTGCCCAATGCACAAACTGTCGTGTCCAATCCAGCTGGAACTCAGCTCTTGGTTTTCAGCAATGATTCGGATGCCGTGACCATCGTCTCGCCGTTTCTGCTGAACACCGGCAGCCCGGTCACGGTTACCGTCCCCGGCTTCGACCGTCCAGTCAACGCGGTCTATAGTAGCGACGGCAGCACGGCCTACATCCTGAACTGTGGCGCCCAGTGTGGCGGCACGCAGGCCAGCGTGCAGATCCTGAATTTCAGCACGACGCCGCCGACTCCCGGTGCGGTAGTTCCCGTAAACGGCGCAACAGTTGCCTTTCTCTCCGGTTCAACGCTCTACGTTGCGGGGCTAGGCACTCCGACCGGGCCCCTGTGCGCCTCGATCCCGAACGCTGCTCCTACCGCCGCTACGTATTGCGGATTCCTCGACATCGTCAACCTGACCACCATGCAGGATCCGAATTACAACAATCCTGCGGCTGAAATCGCCATCACCGACGGCTACCACAATCGCATCGACATGAGCAGCAACGGGCAGCTCTTCGTCGGCTCCTATGGCTGCACCAATGTCGGCAACGTGAACGCCCCTCTGGGAACAGTGCAGGCAGAAATCCGCGGCTGCCTCGCCATCTACAACACCACCAACGGAGCTGTGGTGATCCCTCCGGACAATGGCGATGTCACCGGCCTGCAGAGCTTCAGTACGCGCTACGTGGAGTATGTTGCCGAGGGCGGTAACCTGCGCGTCTACGACACGACCATCGATAGTCTGCTGTTGAACAGCTACATTGAAACCGGAACCATCGAGATCACCGGCCAAGTCATCGACGTAAAAGCCATCGATTTTTTCTGATCGATTTTCCGATCCAGCGCGGCGCGCTCTATCGTGCGGGCTCCAGTATCAGCCGATGTGATTTGGAAGCCTCGACTGCCTGAGGCGTAAAAGGCAATGTGAATGTGAAACCCTCATACCATGCTTTCCATTGGTCCATGTAGTAGGGACTGAGAAAGTTTCCTCCCTGGCCCGTTACAGTGTTCAAGGTCGATTGATCCAGGTCCGCCAGATTCGCGGTGAACCGCTCCGATGGTCCATGATGGCGGGTCACAGCTCTTACCGTGTAGCCGCTCCCCGATTGCTGCTGTACTCCCGGCGCAGTCCAGCGCCCAAGCAACGGGATTTTTCCCAGCACCGGATGCTCGATATCAATTGCGTTGACCGTGCCCCAGTGCCAAGCCGCCAAATCCTTCGGCGCGTCCTCGCTATTCACCGCGGCTTCCACCGCGGCGGTCAGCAGCTCATCGTAGTTCGGATATTTTTCGGGCAGCCAGCGCTTGGGCTGATGCAGCATCACGTTTTGCAACCACACCGTTCGCATCTCCCAGTTGTAGGTCTTCCAACTCAACGTGGTTTCCTGCTTTGAATCTTTGGGAACTGGTCCCAGCCGGGGTTCGAGCAGCAAGCGGGTCAGCTCACGAGCCGAGCGTACGGCAATCGTGGCTGCGGTCGAAGAGGCACCCATGCGCCCGTCCCAGTTGCGCATTAGATCCGCGGCCTGCTTGGCCCGCGCGGACGGTTTTGCAGCGTGATCCACAGCGTAGACAAAACGCTCGGCGGCAAACAGATCGTTTTCCGAGTGAACATCGTTCTCCAGTGCAAGCATATCTGCCGGCGAAAACTTTCCTCCGGATTCCAGCACATGATAAATGCGCGCCGTTCGCCATGGCGCTTCCCACTCGGCGCTGATGGAATAAGGATAGCCCTCGGGCGTGATCCGTCCGTTGGCCGTTGCGATCACTCCGGACGCGGGATTGTAAATGTTGGGTAGCTTGTCGAAAGGAATGTAGCCCGTCCACTCGTGGGCATCGTCTGCGCCGTTGACCGGCACACCGCCATCGCCGGACGCGCGAATCGGAACCCGCCCGGTTGTCTGGTAACCGATGTTGCCGTCTACGTCGGCATAAACTACATTTTGCCCCGGCGCATCGAGTTGCGAAAATGCTTTGCGGAAATCTTCCCAGTTTTGTGCGCTATCGACATCGAAAAACGGCATGTGCAGGCCGTCGTAGAGCGTCCAGCGCAGCGCGATCTGCCGCGTCTCACCGGGAATCAATTCACTGATAATGGGCCCGTGCCGCGTAATCTGCACATCCACCGTCACGTCTGGCTGGCCTTTAATGTGGATCACCTCTTCGCGGTGTTCCGGCTGCCGCCAGCCTTGCGGAGTCTGGTAGGCCCCCTGCGCGTTGATGTTCTCGATAAATGCGTCGGCCACGGTGGGTCCAACATTGGTGAATCCCCAGGCAATTCGCTGGTTGTGGCCAACAATCACGTAAGGCATTCCTGGCAAAGTCACTCCGGCAACATCCAGATTGCCTGACTGGTTGCCCGATTGGTCGGCCAGCTTTAGGTGAGCTTCGTACCACAGGTTCGGCATCTGGTGTCCGAGATGCATATCATTCGAGAGCAACGCCTTACCCGTGACCGTGTGCGCCCCTGAAACAACCCAGTCGTTCGAGCCGTTCACCGCTTCTGGGGCGTGCTGCGCCCAAATCTCAGTTGCACCTCGCCGCTGCGTCAGAGAGTTGTCCGGGCTGTCGTCATCATCGTCCTCGTCGTCGGAGTCACCCTGCTTTTCCTGATCGTTTATATCCTCCCGCATGACGGTGGGCGGGCGGTCGTGCCAGGAACGATTCACGTAGAGATCGGAAGTCAGCTCAGGACCCAGCTTGGCCAGGATCTTTTCACGGGCGAGCGCGTCGGGAAGGGAATAATAGTTGAGATCCTTCACCATCTGGTTTGCGATGACGATCGAATCCTCTGCCTGCCACGGTTTAGGCCGGTACTTCAAAATCCGAAACTCAAGCGAAAGGCGGTGTGCATGGGACTCGATAAATGCATTCACTCCCCGCGCGTAGGCGTCAAAGTAAGAACGGTCGCGCGGACTCGCCATCTGCAACGATTTTCCGGCCGCCGCGCGCAATCCCAGGATGCGCTGCTCGCGGTCGATCTTGAGCGTGTCCTCGCCGAGAATCTCTGAAAGTTCTCCGCCGGCGAAGCGCCGCATTACGTCCATCTGCCAGAGCCGGTCCTGCGCCGTCACGTAGCCCTGGGCAAAAAATAAATCTTCCAGCGTCGCGGCTTCGATTGCCGGAACTCCGTGGCCGTCTCGCGTTACCTTCACCGGCGCGGAAAGACCTTTCACTTGCAGTCTGCCGTCAAGCTGAGGCAGGGCAGAGCGCGCGATGAAGTAGGCGTAGGCGACCGCGCCCAGTATGAGAAGGACCAGGATCAGCAGCAGCCAGAGGAAAACGCGCAGGCCGGTCGAGCGCCGGGAAGTAGGAACGCCGGCTGAAGCCATTGTGCTCATAATTGTGCTCATGAGGAGATTTGATTGTAGGAGGGTTGGCGCTCGCGATACAAATGGAGCGCAGCCGTGAATGGAAGGAAAGAGTTGGCGAAGCGCCCAGACCCCGCGTCTTGCAAAGGTTTCGACCTAGATCCCGCTCGGTAGACGCGATTGACTCGCGATCGTTGACGCTCGCTCATCTCCGTGGGACAATGTCTCGCCCGCGAAGGAGGCAGCCATGCCACGCTCTCCCCGCTCCCGTAAGAAACAGAATCTCTCCCCGCCGCTCCACCATCGCCTCAACGCCTACACACTCGCCGCCAGTGCGGCAGGAGTGAGCCTGCTTGCCCTGGCACAACCCTCCGAAGCGGAAGTTGTCTACACGCCCGCGCATGGCTTGGTGACGCGCCACGGATCGTATGCCCTCGACTTAAACAATGACGGAGTTGTCGATTTCACCATCGCCGACATCGACATGCATTTTGACGGCGGCAGCCTTCAGTCTTTGGCGGCGGTGCCGGCGGAGAAGGGCGATGGCGTCATGTGCGGCCGTTGCGCTTCCCGTTTTGCCTATGCTGAAGCGTTGGTCCAGGGCGATGCAATTGCCAAGGGATTCAGTTTCATGAGCGGGCAGGCGCCCATGGCAAACGCCTATTTGATAAGCGGTGGAAGCGGACAATCCTCGTATTTCTCCTTGCCGTTTGCCAACGTGAATCACCGATACCTGGGCCTGAGGTTGCAGCTTCCTGACGGAATCCACTTCGGATGGGCGCGACTCAATGTCCAATTCGTCTACGATAGTTTCGAGACGCGAACATGGGTGGCGCGGATCACTGGTTACGCTTACGAAACCATCCCTGGGAAACTAATTAAAGCCGGACAGATCAGCGAGGATGAAGCCTCAGTTCTGCCCGATTCGGTGGGCAAAGCACGGCTCGCCCTCGGTGCCCTCGCTCTCGGCTTCATCGGCATCCCGATCTGGCGCCGCGAAGAATCCGAGAGCGAATCCCGGGTCGCGTAGCCGTGCTTGATTCGTGATGTTCGGCGTGGGACAATGTCTCGCCCGCGAAGGAGGCAGCCATGCCACGCTCTCCCCGCTCCCGTAAGAAACAGAATCTCTCCCCGCCGCTCCACCATCGCCTCAACGCCTACACACTCGCCGCCAGTGCGGCAGGAGTGAGCCTGCTTGCCCTGGCACAACCCTCCGAAGCGGAAGTTGTCTACACGCCCGCGCACGTTCTGATCACGCGAGAGGCTCCCTACGGTCTTGATCTGAATCACGACGGAATCGTTGATTTCACCATTTCGGATTTCGCCGACGCCAACTTCCAGTCTCTCGGGGTTAATGTGCCCAAGGGAAATGGGGTTAAATGCAGTCCGGGGTCGTGCGCCTTCACTTTCGCCTACGCTGGCGCGATGCAGGCTGGGAGCCCAATCGGGACAGCCATTCCTTTCTACGGCAGCAATCGCGTGCCGATGGCTATGGAAGGTCTTGCTCTGCCATGGGACAACGTCCGCGACCGTTACTTGGGTCTGGTGTTTGAAATTCAGGGTAAGAATCATTTCGGCTGGGCGCGCCTAAGTGTTCAGTTCTCGTCCCGGCAGAACACGTGGCGCGCCCAACTGACCGGATACGCCTACGAAACTGTCGCCGATAGGCCGATCAAAGCCGGCCAGATCCAGGAGCAGGGTGACGCTGCCGCCGGGCTCAATGTCCCGGCCCCGGATCCAGCTCAGATTGCATCCCTCGGCGGTCTCGCGCTCGGAGCCGACGGCATTGCGCTGTGGCGACGTGAGGAATCCGAGAGCGGCTCTCGGGTCGCGTAGCCGTACTTGATTCGTGATGTTCACCGTGTGTAAATACTCTCCCGCGAAGGAGGCATTCATGCCCCGCACCCGCAAGCGGCAAAACGTGCCCGCGCCGCTCCACCGGCGTCTCAACGCCTACACGCTCGCCGCCAGTGCCGCCGGAGTGAGCCTGCTTGCGCTGGCGCAACCCTCCGCGGCGGAAATTGTCTACACGCCCGCAAATGCGACCATCGGCCGCCAGGGCAGCTACAACCTCGATCTCAATCAGGACGGAATCGCCGACTTCGTGATCGGTGAACTAGCTTCGACGCGTAGGTTCAGCTCCGTTCAGCGATTGCTTGTAGGACCACTTCTGCATAATTCGGTTGAATGCATCGATACGCTTTGTGGCAGCGGCGGAACAGCCGCCGCCGCTCTGACGCGGGGAGCTGAAATTGGCCAGAAACCAAGACCGCACGGCTGGTTGCCAGGGCCCGCCTTAGTGGCGTTTGAAATACGCAACAACGGATCGGTCGGCTACTCCACCGGCTACACCTCTTGGCACAACGTGCGCGACCGCTACCTTGGTCTGAGGTTTCACATCAACGGCGAAGTTCATTTCGGATGGGCACGCCTCAGCGTTCAGTTTCAGCGCGAGTCTGCACAGGGGCCAACCTGGCTCGCCCACCTGACAGGATACGCTTACGAAACGATCCCCAATAAGTCCATCGAAGCTGGGCAAATCGGAAGCGACGATGCCACAGCCCAGCCCAACTCGACACGTCCGGATCGAGCAACGCCCGGTTCCTTCGCACCCGAGCCCTCCACGCGTTCAGCTCAATTCGCATCCCTGGGTGCACTAGCTCTCGGCTCCGACGGCCTTGCCCTCTGGCGCCGCGAAGAATCAACTGGCGAGGATCAGCCAAGACAAAACTAGAAACTCATCCCGCGCATGGCTACCCTGCCTGCAAACTCAAAGCTGAATTTCATTTTCAACTTCCCCGATGCTATCCTGACCTTTCACGCTGCAGAAGCGCATGCTCCAAAAACGTATCGATGATCAGCCTTCCATCTCGCGCGAGATGGTGCGTGAAGCCCAGGCGATCCTGCACCAACACCTCAAACGCGTCGGCCTGAAGCAGACGGCGCAGCGCGACACGATCCTGCGTACGTTCCTCGAAACCCGCGACCACCTCTCCACCGACGAACTCCACCGCTTAGTGCACAAACAAGACGCAGGCATCGGCTACACCACCGTCTACCGCACGCTCAAGCTGTTGGCCGAGTGCGGACTGGCCAGCGAAGTCGCTTTCCACGACGGCATTGCCCGTTACGAGCACCAGTACAACCGCCGCAGCCATCATCACATGGTCTGCACCGGGTGCGGCAGTTCGGTGGAATTTTTCTCCCGCGAGGTCGACCTGCTAGAGCAGGAAATCGGCCGCCGACACAATTACGCCACCACTCGCCACACTTTTCAGATTTACGGAGTGTGTGAGGATTGCCGAAAGAAACCCGCTTGAGCCGGCCCGGCGTGGAGGATGAGCCTGGGACGAACTCGACTCTAGGGCTTGGCAGCGCCAACCGGGGCCGCATCGCCACCGTTGTGCTTCTGGACCATCTTGCGATGAACATCGGGCCAGAATTCCTTGATCACGATCGTGATCGTATCGTACCCAACCTGCGTTCCCCACACGCTGAGCGTGTTCGGCAGAGTACGATCGGAGGCGTTGTGAATGTAGGTCAACATGTTCGTGGTCGGGTCGTAACGAGTCGTGATGAAGGCTCGGGGATGGTAAGTGTTTGTGGAGATTGCGGCCGACAAAGCGCTGCCAAGAATTTCCGAATAGTTGAATTGCGCACGGCCGGAATCGGTGCGGGTGACAACGATTCGGCTGACGGCGTAACCAGCCCTGTGCGCGAATCCGCCTTTGCTGGTCTGAAAAAATCGGGGATCCTGGTGAAGTAGCGACGGAAAAACCGCACCCACCATAATATTTTCGATGGTCCCGTCGGCAAACGCCGAGGCGTAGCGCTTGGCATAGCCTTCCGCGCCTTGACCGTAACCGGGCTCGCTGTTTTCCGCCTGGCTGATCCCTGACAGAACTCCGTACCACGGAAATTCGACCTTATCGAATGAACCACGCGCCACAACTTTGAATTTCTGTCCGGTCGTCAGCGGCGGTACTTTCCCGGCATTCTCCAGGGTCAGGAAATTAGGCAGCGCAAGAAAGAGCCGGTCATTCGATGTTCCGGAGGATGTTCCGGACGATGTTCCCGTGGTTTTTCCCTGGCCGCTCGTACTTTGCGAGCCGTTGTTCTTGTCTGATGGGGCTTGACCCGTAGGAGCCTGCTGCGCGCCTTGCGCCTTGGCGTCAGGGTTGCTCTGCTGCCCGGAGGTGCCGGCGGAGCTAGATTGCGGTTGTGAAGCAGTTCCATCCGGCGGCGCTGTTTGCTGGGCGGTCGAAACCATCGAAAGGGAAGTTGCGAGAACAAATCCAGCGAACCAGCGGGTGATGAACTTTATCGACAAGCATTTCTCCTTAAGAAGAGCGCATTCCGCAGCGCGGAGGCAATCTACCAATTCTACCAGCATGCCTCTTATCCCCGAGACGAACACGCTCTTTTGGAACTGACAAGGTTTGAAAATCGAAACTTTGTCACTACCCCCTCTTTTACATTCCTTTACAACCCGGAGCCTTTCCATGCGAGACTAGGTTTTGATTGCTCCGGGAAAGCTGTCTGGCGCAAGGCAATTGTGGGCAAGTTACTATAGAAGCGAGAAAAAGATTTCAATGCGAGGAAATGCATGTCAGAACCGACTTACGAAGAACTGAAAGCCCGTTTGTCCCAACTGGAAAAAGAAGTCGAGACCAAGAAGCGTAGTGGAGACCTGATATTCAAGGTCGGTGAAAAAGGCGGCGTGAGCGTGTACGGACTGGGCCGTTTCCCAGTCACGCTGTATTACGAGCAATGGAACCGTTTGCTCGGAGCGGCCGAGGATCTGAAGAAATTCATGGAAGAGAACAAGGGCAAACTTAAGCTCAAAGAGCAAGGCTAGCAAGGGAGTTCTCAGTTCTCAGTTGGTTACCCTTAGGGTTTGCTGAGAACTGAGAACTGAGAACTGAGAACTGACAACTGACAACTGAGAACTGAGAACTGAGAACTGGGAACTGACAACTGACAACTGACAACTGAGAACTGAGAACTGAGAACTGAGAACTGAGAACTGAGAACTGAGAACTGAGAACTGAGAACTGACAACTGAGAACTCGTTTTTCGCGCTATAATAAAGAGACTGTGCCCAAGTACTCCATCGTCGTCCCCCTGCACAATGAGCAGGAGAACGTTACCGATCTCTACGACCGCCTGAAAGCGGTAATGGAGACCGCCGGTGAGACGTTCGAAATCGTGCTGGTGGATGACGGCTCCAGCGATCACACCTTCGCCATGCTGCGCGAGATCGCGGCGGTGGATAGCCGCGTAACTGTGGTCAAGCTCCGCCGCAACTTCGGCCAAACCGCCGGACTGGCCGCCGGTTTCGATCACGCCCGCGGCGAATACATCATCGCCATGGATGGCGATCTGCAACACGATCCCGCCGACATTCCGATGTTTCTGGAAAAAATTGCGGCCGGTTATGACATCGTCAGCGGCTGGCGCAAAGTGCGCATCGATAACTTCTGGATGCGCCGCATCCCGTCGCGCGTCGCCAACTGGCTCATGGCCAGGCTCAGCGGCGTTGATATCCATGATTTCGGCACCACCTTCAAAGCCTATCGCCGCGAGATCCTGGAGCAGGTTCCGCTCTACGGTGAATTGCACCGCTTCATCCCGGCGCTGGCCTCGTGGTACGGTGCGTCGATCTGCGAAGTGCCCATCCGCAACGTGAACCGCGAGCGCGGAGTGTCTCATTACGGCATCACGCGCACCTTCCGCGTTTTCTTCGATCTCATCACCATTCGCTTCTTGCTTCGCTATCTCTCCCGTCCGCTGCACTTCTTCGGGACCTTTGGTCTGCTCAGTTTGTTCGGCGGCAGCTCCGTGGTCGCGTGGCTGGGAGTGGAAAAGTTCCTGCATCACGTTCCGGTCATGGCCTCTCACGGCCCGCTGATGATGTTGGCTCTCGGCCTTCTGCTCGGCGGATTAAACCTGCTCGCTATCGGCCTGCTGGGCGAGATGCAAGTCCGCCACTACCACGAACCCCGCCACCGCGCTCCCTACTCCGTCGACCGTGTTCTCCGTTCGCAGAACGAAGAGCACAGCGTCTCGGAATAATTTCGATTGCTGATCTGATTCGTATCAGGGCACGGCTTTAGCCGTGCCGCCCATCGTTCGTTGAAGGAGGAACGTGGGATTTTCGGTTGGACAATACACAGATCTTCGGCCTACGCTCTGGCATCTGACGCATCGTCAGAACCTCAATCTCATCGCAAAGGAGCGTGTCCTCAAACCTGCCGCGCTTTTGACATCTGCGAACCTTGACCGTCCACGTCGCGCACGAAGCATAATTCCCGGCATGCCTGTGCTCCGCGACCAAAAGCCTCTCTGCGAAAAATGCATCGCTCTTCAGGGGGGCCTCTCGTTTGCTGATTGGCTCCGCGAGATGAATAGGCGAGTATTCTTTTGGCCGGGACGGCCTGACCGACCAGCTGCCGGTTTAGGGGCTATTAAGCTCTACAGCAATTCCGACATCCTGATCCGCCTGCCGTTTCTCGAAGTCGTTAAAGATCACGTACCGTTTTTCTCGCGCTGCAACGCTGGCGCTACTCGAATGCAACATGGCAAGCCGGTTCCGCGCGGCTCTAGCACATTCGTTCAGGCGTTCGAGGCGGACTTCCCACGGTCGAAGGTTGTAGAGGTAACTTTTGTTCAACCGGTCAAGGTGCCACTGGGCGCCGAATGGGCACCTTCCCTAAGCGGGCCTTGGAAGATTCTATAATCCGGAAAATCGCCATCGAGCGGGGCGGAGAATCAGGGGGGCGCAGTGACGGCGGCAGACATGGATCGCTGGACTTCCGGTTCTCACTACGACCAATGGATGGGCCGCTGGAGCCGCTTGCTCGCCCACGAATTTCTAGCGTGGCTGGACCTCCCGGCAGACCTACGCTGGCTTGATGTGTGCTGCGGCAGCGGCATCATCACGGAAGCCATCGTGGAACGCAATGCCCCGGCCAGTATCGTGGGCATCGACGCCTCGCCCGAGCAAATAAACTTTGCTCGCCAGCATCGGGACCAACCCAACGTCACTTTCCAAACCGGGGACGCGATGGCCCTGCCATTCCCCGACGCCACCTTCAACGTCGTCGTCTGCGGCCTGGGATTGCACTACATTCCGAGTCCGGTCGAGGCGTTGGAACAATTCTGCCGGGTCACCGCACCCGGCGGCGCCATCGCTGTCTACGTTTGGGACTACGCGCAGGGCGCAAGATTCTTGCGTGAGTTCTGGGATGCAGCCATAGCCGTGGATCATGAAGCGGCCACCTTCGACCAAGCCCGCCGTTTTCCAATGTGTACTCCGGAAGGTTTGCAATCTCTCTTCGAGCAAGCAGGACTGAAGCCCGCATCCCTCCATGCGCTCGAAATAGTCACCCACTTTTCCAGCCTTGAGGACTACTGGGCGCCGCTGCTGACCGGGCAGGGCTCGGCCCCGAACTTCATGGCTACGCGCGATCGGCCCACCCGCGAGGCCATCCGCGAACGCCTCCGAGCGGCCCTGCCGGCAAATTCCCAGGGAGCGATCGAACTGCCGGCACGTGCCTGGGCGATTCGCGCGCGCAACTCCGGCGTATAATGTGCCGTTTAGCTTCTCAGGAGCGCCGGTCATCATGGCACAAACCACTCAACACGAATTGCAATTGGCCCGCCGCATGTCGCGCCTCGGCACCGAGACCGCTTTCGAAGTTCTGAACAAGGCGCGGGCGCTGGAGCGTCAGGGCAAGAGCATCATTCATCTCGAGATCGGCGAGCCCGACTTCGACACTCCTTCGAACGTGATCGAAGCCGCCGTCGACGCGCTGCACCAAGGTTGGACCCACTACGGTCCCTCCGCTGGCTTGCCCGAACTGCGCCAGACCATTGCCGATTACGTGAGCCGCACCCGCGGTGTGAAAGTTGCAGCCGAAGAAGTGGTCGTCGTGCCAGGCGGTAAGCCAATTATTTTCTTTACCATTCTCGCGTTGATTGATGAAGGAGATGAGGTCATCTATCCCAACCCTGGCTTCCCGATTTATGAGTCGATGATTCATTACGTCGGCGGGCGGGCCGTGCCCGTCCATCTCCGCGAGGATCGGGATTTCTCCTTCGACGTGAACGAACTCTCCGCCCTCATCACCGACCGCACCCGGCTCATCATCCTTAATTCGCCGCACAACCCCACCGGCGGCGTGATGCAGCGCAAAGACGTCGAGCAGGTTGCCCAGATCATCGGCGATCGCAACATCCTCGTGCTCTCGGACGAAATCTATAGCCGCCTGCTTTTCGAAGGAGAACATTTTTCCATCATGTCCGTGCCCGGCATGCAGGAGCGGACCATCCTGCTCGACGGCTTCTCCAAGACCTATGCCATGACCGGCTGGCGCATAGGCTACGGCGTCATGCGCGCCGACCTCGCGGCGCACATCACACGTCTCGCGACCAACTCCACTTCATGCACCGCCAGCTTCACCCAGATGGCGGGCATCGAGGCGCTGCGCGGCGACCAGACGTCCGTCGACCGCATGTGCGCCGAATTCAAAAGCCGTCGCGATGTGTTCGTCGCCGGCCTGAACAAGATCAAAGGCTTTTCCTGCCGCATGCCGAAAGGCGCGTTCTACGTCTTCCCCAACATCACCAAGACGGGATGGAAGTCGAAGCCGCTGGCCGACGCGTTGCTCGAGCAAGCCGGCGTGGCCGCGCTCTCCGGCACCGCATTCGGCGAGTTCGGCGAAGGCTACCTTCGCTTCAGCGTGGCCAACTCGCTGGAGAACCTGCAGCAGGCCCTCGACCGCATCGACCAATGGACCAAGACGAACCTGTGAGGCAGCGGCTCGCTCACAACCCCGGCAACGCCGGAAGAATCGGTGTGAATTCCACTCCCCTTGAGGCCGACATGAAAATGATTCCCGCGCTCTGTTGCTTGCTCTTACTGCTCACCATTGCCTTCGCCCAACCCCCGGGAGTCGACGCCCTCATCGGCACCTGGAGACTAGTGGAGTTCGCCGATCTCGATAAAAACGGCAAGTGGCAGTACCGCTTCGGGGAACATCCGCGCGGATATTTCGTTTACGATGCCACCGGCCACGTCCACATTCAGATCATGAAGGTTCCGCCGCTGGCGCCTTTTCCCGAAGCGAACGCCGTCGATGGTACGCCGCCCTCAGCCGAGCACGCTCTCGCCGCTTACGCCGCCTATGTCGCATACTTCGGCACCTACACCGTGAACGCAAACCAGCAGGTAGTGACTCATCATGTCGAGGGAAGCCTTGCGCCGGAGTACACCGATACGGACCAGCCGCGTCCCTTCAACCTGCAAGGCGACCGGCTGGAGATCGGCGATGGCAAGACCTGGCGCCGCGTGCTCGAACGGGTCCGCTGATCTTGCGGACTCCCGCGGCGTAGCCATCCGGTGCGAGAACCATGCTCCAGTCGCGGAGCGACGGCATTAGGATAGCCCGGCACGTGACTGACTTGACCCCGCGACCAGGGTGCCCCATTTCTCGCGCGTCCTTGGCGCGAGAAGTGGGACTGGCTGCTGATTTTGGGTGGCACAGCGCTTCAGCAGCCTGCCCTGAGCGAAGTCGAACGGGCTGCCATAACGACCTGTTTCCAGAGCCGGCTTTAGCCGTTGAGGCGCCAGCCCCGCAGGGGCTCCCGAAAATAGCCCGCCAGTTCACTGGCGGGTACAAGACCAGGGACAGGGAACCGCGCGCCGTAGGCACGCCTGAAAGATCGGGAAGGGCACGACTTCAGAGGCTGCGGAAAAACCCGATTCGCAGCCGCTTTGAAAGGGCGCGACTTCCAGTCGCGCCGCAAAAGCCCAATAAAATCAACCGCGGCTTCAGCCGCCGATGCTACGCTCCTGTTCGCACCATGCTTTTTCCGCAGCCTCTTCAGTCGTGCCGTGAACCTAGCCACACTCAGAGCTCGCTTCAGCTCCTGACGCACGCTCCAGACGCGCACAAGGGTTCCGCGCTTGCAGAGTTTTGTGAACGCGATGGCCGGAGAGATGAAGATCACGCCGCGGCTTCGGGAGGGGACTATGGAGATCAATCAGCTTGAGGATGCTGAGTGTGATCCCTCAAGACGTTGTTCCCATCAAAACCGAGTCGAATCGGACTTGGTTTTGGCATCGAGCCGTGCAAAAGACGGCGCGATAAGTCCGCGCCTTGCAAATCGTTACAGCCGATTTGCACTTTCGCACCGCTCCTGCGGCGACGGCGCTCATAGGGTTGGGAATGGGAACAACGTGTTGAAAGATCACAGCCACCCGCCGACCGTTACGGTCTCGACCGACGGAGGCGGAGGATACGTCCGTGGTACCCAGTCTTGCAAAAAGCGCAAAAATGGGGCAGCCCGCCACCCACCCCCGCCCACCCTACTGCTGCAGCCTGACTAGGCCAAGCGCATTGCAGGACAGCGCTGTGCTGGGAGCGGCGCCGACCATATCGTTTTCGATCGCGTTAATTACGCTCTGGGATATTGGGGCGGCGGGCCGTATGTCACCGTATTGATGACTGTGACCCCACCCTCGACGTCCTCTGGGGTGCCTGTGCAGTTTGTGACGCCATTCACCCATAGGGAGTTGCCCGCTTGGGACTGCGCCGTGAACTGGTAGAAGAAAAGCCCTCCCTCGGCCGTGGCGTTGTTGAAAGTAACGTTCGGGCCGGGGGGATACTCGCACAGCCAGGCGGATATCCCTGTATTCGGGTAGCTCAGGCTGGGCTGAGTGCCAGTCGAAGGAATAATGCTCATCGCCTGCCACTGGGCATCGTACGTCGTAGATAAGCCGCTCGAGTTGTTCATGCCGCAGGCGAGCGAGCCCGACGCCGTGTTCCCGGACTCCGTGTTCGTGTTATTCGCCGACTTACGAAGATTAATCTTGGAACGGCGTGGAACTGATGCTAAGCTTCGTAGGCTGGTGTCCGCCGAGGCGATGCATGGCCCGTCGAATCGTAGCAACTGCATCCGTTTCCCTTGTGCTGTGGGCAGCGTCGAGCCTGCCGTTGCTTGCGCAATTTGAGACGCGGTCGAACTCGCCATTCGGAGGAGTAAACGGCGACCACAAGCCCGACCTCGTTCTCTTGGACCTGGATGCTCTAAGTGTGATCGCTATGCTTAACACCGGCGTAGTTACCTTCTCACCCACCACGCCGCTGAATTTCAAGAAGCAGGCCGTCGGCAAAACCAGTGCGGCGCAGAGCGTCACCCTCACCAACACGGGGACTACGGAACTGAAGATTCAATCGATGAAAGCCAGCGCCGAGTTCGCCATGAAGTCGACCTGCGGCGCAAGGGTTGCACCGGGTGCAGACTGCACGATCAGCACAACATTCTCGCCGACGAAACAAGGCGTGCAGCAAGGCACGATCAGCATCATCGACAACGCCTCCTCAAAACCGCAGGTGATCGAACTGCTCGGCACCGGAACATAAGACGGGCACGCAGGAATCAACAATCAAACCCACAGAGCCGCGCTCATAAAATCCACAGCCCCCTTGTGACATCTAACCTTGCGCCCCACCCCGATTCGTATCAAGATTGTCCCAGCAGAGGCCGTGCATCGAGTTCGGCTGTCTCAGCCGGTACCCGGCAAGAGCGGGCTGCAACTCCCTTGTTCTCTATATTTTAGCTCTAAGTCTTTTATCCGCCGTATTTTGCGGGGAGCCCTCACGCTAACTCGCTGATTCCAAATATTTTGCAAAAAAGGGGGGAGGGGGGGTGGGGTTATTAAAATAGTAAACTTTCCCAGCTCGGGAGAGCTACGGGCCAAGCCAGCCGACTCATTCGGCATCAGCCCTCAACTTTATTTTGATACCCGCCGCAAGCCAGAACCGGCAATCGCGGATACTTCGGAAAACGCGGATCGCTGAGCGCGAGCCTGCACTGCAGAAACACGGATCCCTTTTCCGAGGTGATCCACCGCGCATGAACACAATGGGCACACAAGCCTGCGTTCCCGGGCGAATTCGATGGAGGAGGCAACACTAGAACCCTTGCCGCACCAGCTCTTCCACGGT
>Ga0302326_10000995_pt1 | contig 74469 bp, 64 predicted proteins | sample Palsa_T0_3_FD_202264 | JGI IMG/M metagenome (GOLD analysis project Ga0302326, IMG submission 202264) | Peat permafrost microbial communities from Stordalen Mire near Abisko, Sweden - Palsa_T0_3 | ecosystem: Environmental > Terrestrial > Soil > Palsa > Peat permafrost | place: Sweden: Abisko... | reverse complement strand
CCTGCAAGGCGAGTTGGACTTCCACGATGCTTCGGTCGCCATCCCGGATTCTCCGCCGGTGCGCTCGGCCCAGGCGCGCTTGATTTTCGACCGCGGCCACGCCAAGCTGGCGCCCGCCGTGGTGCGTACCGCGCAGGACGAGACCGCGCAACTGGCAGCCGACTACGACTGGAAAGCCCAATCCCTCGATCTGACGATCTCGACCGATGCCATGCGCGTGGAATCGCTGCGCGCACAATCCGCGCTGGCCGCCGTTCCGTGGCTGGACCAGGTTTCGAGCGGCACTTTTAAAGGCCAGCTTCGCTATCAGATCGCCGCCCCGGCCGCACCCGCGTTACCCAAGACCGGCTGGACGGGCGCCATCGATCTGCAGGACGCCAAGTTTCCACTGCTGGGACTGGCCGAGCCGGTGACGGTGGCGGCGGCCAGCGTGCACATCGATGGCACGCGCGTGACGCTTGACCACATGCATGCGCAGGCCGGCAAAATCGCCATGCAGGGTGAGTATCGCTATGAGCCGCAGATGGCCCGCCCGCATCGCCTGCGCCTCAGGATTGCGGAGGCCGATGCCGCGGAGTTGGAACGATTGTCGATGCCCGCCTTGAGCCACGGCCGCGGACTGATCGCGCGCGCGCTGAGCCTGGGGCGGGCGTCCCTGCCGGAGTGGCTGGCCGATCGCCACGTGGATGCCGTCGTACAAATCGGCGTGCTGCAGCTTGGCGGCGCGGAAGCGCGCGACCTCCAGGCACACCTGCTTTGGGACGGGACCAAGGCCGAGTTCACGGACTTGCGGGCCAGCCTGGATGGCGGCCGCGTCAGCGGCGCCCTCTCGGTGAACCTGCGCGGCAACCGCCCCGCATACCGGTTGCAGGCGCAGGCCAAAGGCGTGGCATGGAAGTCCGGCAAGGTGGATGCGGAAACTGTTTTGGAATCGAGTGGCACGGGAGTGGAATTGCTGGCCAGATTGCATTCCAGCGGCACTTTCGTGGCGCGCGGGCTGGAGATGGAGGCGCTGCCCGATCTCGACAGCGTCTCGGGGGCATATGACTTGGTCTGGGCGCAGACCGCGCCGGTCATGCATTTCACGGATCTGCAACTGGTGTCGGGCGAGGAAACCTATACCGGCCAAGGCGCCACGCAGCCTGACGGACGGCTGCTGTTTCAGCTCATCAGCGGGAGCAAGGAAATGCACATGAGCGGCACGCTGGCGGAGTTGCGGCTGGACCAGCCGGTGGCGCGGTAAGACGGGCGCCCTGGCCTGTCCGCTCTTCGCCTAGCCCAGCTCGGTCTGCCAAGCCCGCGACAACTTCTCATACGTCGTCTCCAAATCCTCCGGCAGCACCCGCGTCTCCCCCACCGAAGTCATGAAATTGGCGTCCGCCACCCAGCGCGGCAGCACGTGCATGTGAATGTGTCCGGCCACGCCCGCGCCGGCCGCCTTGCCGATGTTGATGCCCATGTTCAGGCCGTCCGGCTGGTAGTTGGCGCGCAGGTGAGTCTCCGCCAGGCGGGCCAGCAGGATCATCTCCGTCACCGTCTCCGCCGCAACTTCCTCGAGCGTCGGTGCGTGCTCGTACGGCACCACCATCAGGTGCCCCGAAGTATACGGAAACCGGTTCAGGATTACGAAATTGAGGCGTCCGCGGTAAACGATATAGTTCTGGCGGTCGCGGTGCTCGGCGGGCAACTCGCAAAAGATGCAGCCGGCCGCCTTCTCCGCCGTGGTCACGTACTGGTAACGCCACGGACTCCAGAGATGATCCATACCGCCGCTAGAGCGTGGGCGCAGGCTCGCCGGAAGCGGGACCGGAGGCGGGCGCCACGGCGGAACTGTTCACTACGTCCTTCAGTTCCTTGCTTGGCTTGAAGTAGGGGATCTTCTTGGCCGGCACCTCCACGCGCGCGCCAGTCTTCGGATTGCGTCCGATGCGCGGCTGGCGCTGCCGCGTGCGGAAGCTGCCGAAACCCCGAATCTCAATCTTGTCGCCCGTCCGCAACGAACGCACGATGCTGTCAAAAATGGCCTCCACGATGACTTCGGATTCCTTCCGCGTCATTTCCACTACCCGCGAGACCTCTTCAATCAGATCGGCCTTGGTCATGTGCTCTTCTCCTTGTGCTCTCAAGCCGTTACAGCAGTATCTCTTGAATGGGCGATTTTTGCAAGCCTATTCCGCGCTCCGATTCTTGAGGCTCAGCACCTCTTCGATGGTAGCAGCACCAGCCGCCGCCTGGCGTTGGTAGTCCGCCAAGCGTCCCTTTTCCTCGTCGTGGGCCACCGCCTTCAGGCTCAGCCCGATCTTCTTTTCCGCCTCGCTCATCTTGAGGATCTTGAAATCGTACTCCTGGCCCACCGCCAGGGGAGGTTCCGCCGCGCGCCGCCCGGAGTAGCCCGGCACTTCCGAAAAATGGCAAAGTCCTTCGACATTTTCCGCCAATTCCACGAATGCCCCGAAGCCCGCCAGGCGCGAGATACGCCCGTGTACGATATCGCCCGTCTGGTGGCTTTGCAAGTAGCTCTCCCAGGCGTCCGGCTGAAGTTGCTTAATGCCCAGCGACAGCCGGTGCCCCTTGGCATCGATATTCAGAATCACCGCCTGCACGAGCTGGCCCTTCTTCAATACCTCCGACGGATGCTTGACCCGCTTGGTCCACGAGAGATCCGAGACATGCACGAGTCCGTCGATACCCTCCTCGATCTCGATGAACGCCCCAAAATCGGTCATGTTGCGCACGCGGCCTTCCACTACCGATCCGATACTGTAGCGCCTGTCGATGGTCGTCCAGGGGTTTGCTTCGAGCTGTTTCAGGCCCAGGGAGATACGCCGGTCCCGCGGGTTCACTTCCAGGACCACGGCCTCCACCTGGTCGCCCACGCGCACGACTTTCGAAGGGTGTTTCATGCGCCGCGACCAGGTCATCTCGGTGATGTGGATGAGGCCTTCCACGCCCGCTTCCAATTCCACGAACGCTCCGTAATCGGTGACATTCACCACCTGGCCCACCACTCGGCTGTTCAACGCGTAGCGCCCGGCGACGGTCTCCCACGGGTCCGGCGCCATCTGCCGCAGGCCCAGCGAGACGCGCTCCTTGGCCCGGTCGAATTTGAGCACCTTGGTCGCGATGGTATCGCCCGCGTGCACGATTTCCGACGGATGCCCCACTCTGCCATAAGACATGTCCGTGACGTGTAGCAAGCCATCCAGGCCCCCTAAGTCCACGAACGCCCCGTACTCGGTCAGGTTTTTCACCACGCCCGTCACGATGGCACCCTCGTGCAACTGGTCGAGAGTGGCGGCCTTGCGCTGGTTGACCTCCTGCTCGACGGCCAGCTTGCGCGAAACCACCACGTTGCCGCGGCGGCGGTTCACCTTGACGATCTTGACTGGAACATCCTGCCCGATGAACGAGTCCAGATGATGCACGGGGCGCGGATCCACCTGCGAACCCGGCATGAAGGCCTCGATACCCACGTCCACCGAAAGCCCGCCCTTGACCCTGCCCATCACATGCCCCAGGATCACCAATTGATCCCCGAAGGCCTTTTCCAGGTTGTCCCACACCCGCACGCGCGCGGCTTTGGCGTGCGAAAGCAGAATGTAGCCTTCGGGCTGCTCGCCGTGATCGATCATCACGTCCACGACGTCGCCCACTTGAACCGTCAACTCTCCGCCGGGGCCGAGGAGTTGCTCGATGGGCACGAGCCCTTCCGATTTGTATCCGAAATCGACGATCGCGTCCTTGGCGGCGATCTTGAGAACGGTGCCCTGGAGGACCTCGCCTTCCGCGGGGGCCAGATGGGTATACTCGTCGAGCAAAGACTGATAGCTTTCGCTATCCGGCTGGACCCAGTCGTCCACCTGCGCTTTGCCCTGATCGACGGCCATTCCCCACGCCTCCGCGAGACACTCCGTCAGATGTTTGCCGGGAACTGATAGCCGCGAGACATGAGACAAGCGAGAGAAGTGGTGCGATCTCAATGAATTCCAGGAATTTGCATCGAAACCGGCCCGCCTGATTCACCAGCAAGGCACTGACAGATCAATATCTTAGCAAATGTGTGCCGGGAAGTCACGCGCTCCGGTTCACGCAAATCGTTACGATTCGGTTTAAGAGCCCGATGCAACCAGAGAAACGGGCGGCTACTCTCGCAACATCGTCAGGTAGAGGGCTGCGGGAATAATCAGGAGGATAGTCGCCATCCCCAAGAGCAGGGCGCCGTGCCCGGCGGCAAATGCGAGGACGGCGGGGAGCAGCGCCTGCGACCCGAGAGCGCCCAGGCTCGATACGGTCCGCCGCAGAGAGGACTGAAACCAGGCCGACGTGGCTCCGAAGCAGGCGCCCAGCAGGCCCATGGCGCAGGCAAACGCGATCACCTGGGCTACCGTGATGGGGCGGCCGGCGGCTTGCGCGGCTTCGCGGCGGGCGCGCATTTGAGCGAGCCACCAAACGCGGCCGGAATCCGGCACCGCCGCCCGCGCGCGCATTTCTTCGCGGTCGTTGTCGATGGCGCCGGCGATGGCCGCCACATCCGCGCAGATCCCGCAGGCCGCGACATGGTTTCGCAGGCTGTCATCCACTCCCGTGGGCCAGAGTCCCTGGAGAACGGCGGCCAGTACCTCGGATTCCAATTCGCACTCGATGGGCTTCATGGTTTGCTTCCTTGGGGCGCGCGGCCCAGCAGGGCGGCCAGCTTTCGCCGCGCGCGAAACAACATGGCCTTCAGGCTGGCCGTACGCAGGCCCAGGACATCGGCGATCTCCTGGTGCGATGCGCCCTCGGCATACGCCAGCCATAACATCGCGCGTTCGCGCGGCTTGAGGCGCGACATGGCCAGCGTGAAATCGGTCATGCGTTCGGTAGTGCCGGCGTCCTGGCCGGACGGAACGCGCTCGATGTCGTCGCCGGCTGAGACGGAGAACCCGCGCGCCATGTTTCGGCGGCGCACATCCCGCGCCAGATTCGTGGCGATGCGATACAAAGAGTTGCGCCGGTGGGTCTCGTTGTCGTAAACGGCAGAGGCACGCAGGAAACGGTAGAAGGTTTCCTGCAGCAGGTCTTCGGCGAGCTGGCGGTCTCCGGTAAGGCGAGCGAGATACGCCCATAATCCGCGTGCGCTCCGTTCGTAGAAAGCTCGGAACGTCTCCTCGTCCATCACGAAACCCGCAGATGTGCCATCGAGAGTGCTGTCGCGTTGGAAATCGTTAAAGGCCGCCTCACGAAACATTGGAGCGCAATCCTATCGGGCTAGCGTACTACCGGGCTGGCATCGCGTTACGGGGAGCCGAAGACGCCGATTCGATCAGCCCCAACCGTTGCGAGATCGCAAATGAGATTATCGCCGAGATCACAAAGCCCACGCCGAGCGCGATACCGATCACTCCCAAAGCATGCAGCGACTGGGAGGCGGGGGCATCGGCCACGCGCCCACCGACGATGTGCAGGCCGATACCGCCGGCGATCAGCACCACACCGCCTTGCACGGACCAGAGAATGCGGCTGAGCGGCGCGCCTACGCTGCGCGGACCGGCATCTAGCGAGATGGGCGAAGATTCGAGGAACTTGGCGCCGGCTGGCGACTGGATATAGGCCAGCAGGTCCTCGTTTGCGGTAAAGCGGTCTAGCAGTTTAGTGTGGGCGTCGGTCTGGACTTTGGCCAGCCGGCTCCACCTTCGGTAGTCCACCAGCGTACGGGTGAGCCAGACGAGCAGGCCGACCGCCAAGCCGAAGCCGGCGAAAATGCCCAAGCCATTGAGCATGTCCCGCCACATATCCAGGATCTGGGAGGCGGGGTCCTGATGGGCGCGCGGGATAATGCCTTCCCCGACGTAGAACGACGGATTGCGCGCGATTTCAGGGTGGGCATTCAAGAAGCTGACGAGAGCCGGATACGGCGCCAGATACGGCTGATCGCCGAGCAGGCTTGGGTCGAGCGCCAGGACGCCCCGCAAGGAAGGCGGATAGCGATCCAGGAGGGCGGACAGCTCCTCTTTGGCGCGTTGAGCGTCGGGTTGTTCAACGGTCACGATGGACGGAGATGGGGCGGTTGACGGCGTGCTTTTCGGAGTCTGCGCCAATGCGGAGGCACACAGCGTGAGCAGGGCAGCTCTCAAGACGAGACGGGTTCGGGTTGGGGTGATCATGGCATTCCTCTCTACCGGATAGTTACGCGGGGAGGGGAAGCAGGTTAACAGCGCTATGCTGGAGCAAAGATGCAGCGAAAGATTTTCTGGATCGTTTTCATGGTCCTGGGGCTGATTGCCGACTTGGCGTTGCCGATTTGGTGGGCGCTGGGCGCCACCATTCCAATTTTCTGCATTAGTTGGTGGGTGGCGTATCGGAGCGAGTGGTTTTGAAACGATCAAAGCCCAAGTCGCTGGATCTAAAGAAAGTGATGTGTTGGTGGCGGGGTCGGGCGGATTGGCAGCGCATCGCGCTGCCCCGCAGGGTCCATATTCGGGAGTGGTGCAGAGACAGGTATTGCGTACCGGCGGGGGCCGGCGGTAAGGTTGTCAAAGACCAAAGGGGGCAGACTGCTAACGGGTGTCGGTGGCGGCGGGGGCGCAGGAGACCGGATGGGCCTCGGCGCCCTCCGACATTACATAATCTGGCGGTGGGGCCTGCGGCCCGGCTGGCTTCGACACGGGCGCTGGCGCGGGCTTTGCGGATTGCTCCGATTGCGGGGGCTGCGTTTGGACGGCCTTGCGTTCCTGCAGCGACTGCTTCATGTCGGCGATGGCGGTGCGGAAGGAGCGCTCCAGTTGGGCGCGTTGTTTGTAGACATACGCCAACATTTTGAATTTTGCCTCGTTTCCCAGGCACATGTAGATGTCCTGTTCGCTCGCGGCGATGCGGCGGAGCAGCCACTGGGAAGTAACCATGGTTTCGAGGTAGATGCGTTCGGTGCGGGTTTGCGGCTGCCATTCGGCTTCCAACTCGTCCCATAGCTGGGAGTATACGGCGCGGTTTTCGCTTGGGAGGATGGTCTGGCGGGTGCGCAGGCCGTAGGTGAGAGCGTTGAAGCGGATGGCTTCGCGGCCCTCCGGGGTGGTGGGACCGGTAGATTTCTGTGCGTTTTGCCGGTTGGCTTGTTGCTGTTTGTCTGATATTACCATTGAGTTTCCTTTCTGGGGCCGAAGGAGGCGGCGCATGGCGCCACCCCACTCGCAGCCCTACTTCCGCCTTCAGGATAGAAGGCGAGCGCCGGAAAACGAACCTATCGAAAAGAGGGCGAGCGGTAAGTGCTTTGGTTGGTGTGACGTGCGAGGCAAGAACTTCTTGGCTCGACTTGTGACTGAAAAGCGCGATGCGGAAGGCTAAAGTCAGAAGACAGGAGACAGAAGTCAGAAGACAGAATGGCAACCCAGCTACGGGCGGGGCGGATTGAACGGCCAAACTCCAGCGGCGAGCGAAGCCCGCCAGGAGGCGGCGCATGGCGCCGCCCCACTGAGTGCACACTACCGGCGGCCGACGACGCGGCCTCCGCCATGGAATGCACCTCCGCGAAAACCTCCACCGACGTAGCCGCCGCCGCGATACACTCCAGCGCCACGATAACCGTAGCCGCCACGATAACCGTAGCCCCAGCCCCCATAACCGAAGCCAAGCCCTATCGCCGGGCCGGCGTAAGGATAACCATAAGCATAAGGTCCGTAAGCCCGCGGATAACCGTAGGGGTAACCATACGCGCCCGCGTACGGGTAAGAGTAAGCCGGCACTCCCACCCCGATCCCGATCCGTACGGCCGCCTCGGCCTTCGGGCCGGCGAACACCATCAACCCCGCCAGTGCCAGTGTGGCAAGTCCAACCTTTTTCAACATCTTTCTACCTCCAATTCATTGGACGCCACCCTTCCTCGCCGGACTGCAAATGTTTGTAAAGATATCATTTGGTAAGCTTGGGTTGTTTGCAGCAGGCTCACATTATGAGAAACCACCTTGCAGCCGCCCTCTGTCTTTCCGTTCTGGCGCTCGCGACCGCCGTTGCGCAACAACCCCCTTCGCCCTTCGCCGATCCGAACCTCCCGGCGGAGACGCGCATCGACAATCTTCTCTCGCTGATGACCACGGAAGAGAAGATCAACTGCCTGGGCACGCGCACCGGCGTCCCGCGGCTCGGCGTTCCCAATATCGGCAGTTCCGAGGGCATTCACGGCGTGGTGCAACGCGAAGCACGCGGCCCGCGCCAGCCTATCACCACTACGCAGTTCCCGCAGCCTCCCGGGATGGGCGAGACATGGGACCCCGATCTCGTGCGCCAGGCCGCCGCCGTCCAGGGCTATGAAGCCCGTTTCATCACCCAAACTCCGAAGTACGACCGCCAGATCCTCATGCTGTGGGGACCACAGTCCGACCTGGCGCGCGACCCGCGTTGGGGCCGCAGTGAAGAAGTGTATGGCGAAGACGCATTCCTGAATGGGACCATGGCGGTGGCCTTCATCAAGGGCCTCCAGGGCGACGACCCGAAATACTGGCAGGCCGCGGCGCTGCTGAAGCACTTCCTCGCCAACAGCAATGAAGACCACCGCAACGTCTCGTCTTCCGATTTCGACGAGCGGCTGTTCTGGGAGTATTACTCGGTTCCTTTCCGCATGGGTTTCCTGGAGGGCGGGGCCAAAGCGGTGATGGCTTCGTACAACGCCTGGAATGGCACCACCATGGCCGTCAATCCCATCCTGCGCAGTATCGTCCGCGACAAATGGGCCGTCGATGTCCTTTCGAGCGATGGCGGAGCCGTTAAGCTCCTGGTCGATTCGCGCCATCTCTTCCCGAACCAGGAAGCGGCCGTAGTCGCATGCCTGAAAGCCGGCATCAATCAGTTCCTCGACCGGTATGCCGACGAAACCAAAGCCGCTCTCAAAGACGGCTCCCTCACGGAGGCCGATATCGACGCGGTGCTGCGCTTTAAGTTCCGCATCGCCATCAAGCTTGGACTGCTCGATCCGCCGGATATGGTTCCGTACTCCAAGATCAAAGACTCGCCCGAACCCTGGAACACCGATAAGGATCGCGACGTTTCCCGCCGGATCGCGCTGGAATCCGTCGTCCTTCTAAAGAACGACAAGAACCTTCTCCCGCTCGATAAGAAGTCTCTCAAATCCATTGCCGTGATTGGCCCGCTGGCCGACTCCGTCCACTGGGACTGGTATGGCGGCACGCCTCCATATGCCGTCACGCCTTTGCAGGGCATCAAGGACGAACTCGGCCCCAATGTCACCGTCAACTACGCTCCCGACGAGTTGGGCAACGCCGCGCTTAACGCCGCACGCAAGTCCGATGCCGCCGTGGTAGTGGTGGGCAACGACCCCACCTGCGGTCCCGACATGCGGCATGACTGGTACAGCAACTCCGAGGGCGGCGGGGGCACGTTGCCCTGCACCGTGCCCCGCGACGGCCGCGAAGGCCGGGACCGCGAATCGATCGACCTGTATCAGGAACAGCTCGTCAAGCAGGTCTACATCGCAAATCCGAAGACGGTTGTGATCCTGGTTTCCAGCTTTCCTTTCGCCATCAACTGGACGCAGGCCAATATTCCCGCCATCCTGCATATGACGCACGCCTCCCAGGATGAAGGGACGGCTCTGGCGAAGGTCCTGTTCGGCGAATACACGCCGGGTGGCCATCTCGTCGAAACATGGCCCAAATCCATCGACCAGTTGCCGGCGATGATGGACTACAACATCCGCGACGGCCGCACCTACATGTATTTCAAGGGCGAGCCGCTTTACCCGTTCGGATTCGGGCTCAGTTACACGACGTTCAAATTTTCCAATCTGAAGATAGGTTCCCGGCAGGTTGCCAACGACGGAACGGTGAATATCAGCGTGGATGTGGCGAACACCGGCAGCCGCACGGGCGACGCAGTCGTGCAACTGTATGTGAAGCATTTGGGATCGAAAGTGGAGCGCCCGCGCGAGCAACTCGCAGGATTCCGGCGCGTGACTTTGCAGCCCAATGAGACGAAGACGGTGGAGATCGCGTTGCCGGCTTCGCGGCTGGGGTACTGGGATGTGAAACTCCAGGCCTTCCGCGTGGAGACCGAAACGGTCGGCCTCATGATTGGCGATTCGTCGGCTAACGTTGCGCTCACCGGCACGGTGGAAGTGCAGTAGGCAAGAGCAAGTCGACCGCACCTCTCGATCACTTCTGTGAGCCATTGATTTAAAGACCAGCTCGGCAAAACCGAAACGGCGCAGGCGAGTGTTGGCGATTCTCTATTTCGACGCACAGCTTTCGCTGCCAAATCGAGACAACACCAACCTTCAGCGCCCGAAAGCGCGTCCCGGCCTTTACAAATGTTCACGAATAGTGGTATGTTCACGATGTTGTGAACATGGCCAAGAACGTGAACACCGCAGGACCGGCCGACATCGAGCGCCGTCTCGCCGACGTACTCCGAGAACTCTTGTCACATGCCAGTTGGCTGCGTGACTGGGCAGTCAAGCCGGAAACCTCCCAGTCCAAGAGAGAGCGTCCCAGATGGGATCTCATTGCCACCGGACCGCTATCCGGAGGTGGGGCAGCCATGCTCTGCGTCGAGTGTAAACATCACTTCCAGCCGAGCCAATTCTCATCCTTGGCCGATAGACCCTGTCGTGCGGGTCGTCACGAAAGCACGTCCCGCGTCCTCGCGATGCCCTATATATCACCGCGGATGGCCACGCTCTGCCAACAGCATGGCTGGAGTTGGTTTGACCTCGCCGGAAACTGTCGTCTCGAAATACCTGGCACCCTCCTTGTGGAGCGCTCGGGACAGGAACCGATCCGGCTGTACCAGCAGTCTGGCACGAATTTGAGCAGTCCCGAAGCCGGCCGCGTCGTCCGTGCCTTGCTCGCGCCTGAGAACGCGGGCAGGCGCTGGACGCAACGCGAGATTGCCGCTCACTTCAGCGGACTCACGCCCCCCGTAGCCTCTCCGAGTCTCGCGCTCGTAAACAAAGTGGTCCAACACCTCCGAGAACAAGCTTTTCTCGAACCGTTGCCGAGCCGTGGTTTCCTGGTCCGCGATCACGAGGGACTACTGCAAGTTTGGCGTCGAGCCTATCGGCCCGATCGTTCTCAACGCCGTCGCTATTTTACGCTTCTGCAAGGCCGTGCCCTTAACGACTCGCTGCGTGCGCTGGATGCGGGTGCCCACGGCCGTCTTGCATATGCAGCTTTCTCCGCTGCCGATATCCAGGCGCCTCACGTTCGACAAACTCGCACCTGGTTGTATCTAGCTGGCGACCTTGAGGACCAGTTCACTGCGACGGTTGAGGCCAAGCTGGTCGAGTCGGGCGAGAACTTTGTGGTATCGATCCCGGATGACAGCGGAGTCTTCTATCACACCGACGTTCGTGAGAACAGGTTGGCCTGTACGAATGCCGTCCAAACCTACATTGATTTAGTGCACGTGGGCGGTCGTGGCGAGGAGGCGGCGGAAGCCGTGTTGCGGCAACGACTGGAGCCCGCTTGGTCAAGGGGTAAGGCATGAGCTCAGAGCCCCGACGCGAAGGCGAGTACTCAGAAAGGCAGGTACAAGCCGCCCATCGCGTGCTCGTGGATATTGGCCAAGTGCTTGCCGCATTCCATGACAGCATTGTCGTCGTAGGTGGCTGGGTGCCGGATCTCCTGGCCCCTGACGCGGAGCCAAAGCACATCGGCAGCATCGATGTCGATCTAGCGCTCGACGCAGCGAAGCTTAATGACGGCCGGTATGCAGAACTCCTTAAACTCTTGCTCGATTCCAGGCGCTATCGGATGGGCGACAAGGCATTCCAGTTGGTCACGGAAGTGGGCCTGGATGACGGAGAGCCTCCGGTCCGCGTGGAAGTCGAATTCTTGGCCCCTTCGGAAGTTAAGATGCGCAAGAACCATCCGAAGTTGGTCGATGATTTCCGGGTGCTGCAGTTTCCGGCGTGTGCCGCTGCGTTTCAGGCTCCCGTCGATACCGAAATTGTAGGCCGGACGACATCGGGCGCCGAGAACCGTGTCCGCCTGCGTGTGGCGTCTCTCCCTGACTTTATGATCATGAAGGCGCATGCCATCGGCAGGCGCGACAAACCAAAGGACGTCTATGACCTCTGCTACTGTCTCGATGGGTATCCTGGGGGAATCGCCGCGCTCGGCGAAGAGTGGCGACGGCGCCGCGGTGATCCGTCGATAGGACAAGCCGTGCAGATTCTTTGCGAGAAGTTCGAGACGGTGGGCCACTACGGACCAAGGCAACTGGCGATCTTTCACGATTCACGTGACCCTGAGCAGGATGCCGCACACGCTCGACGTTCTTACGAGCTTGTTCAGAAACTACTGAGCCTTTTGTAAAAACCGTGGTCCTTCGCCAGGCCGCAATCTGCGCCGCAACGGCCCGCGAAACACGTTCAAGGAGCCATGGGCCGATTCATGCACCAGATCGGCTTTGGGGAGCAAAACGGTTCGGGTTGCGCGGAGTGGCGTGTTTTGCGAGGAGGGTGCTTTGAAACCAACGTTTATGTTTTCTAATCTGAAGACGAGTTCCCGGGAGGTTGCTAAAGACGGAACGGTGAATATCAGCAGCGTCCAACTCTATTTGAAGCATCTGGGATCGAAGGTGGAGCGCCCGCGCGAACAACTCGCGGGATTCCGGCGCGTGACTTTGCAGCCCAATGAGACAAAGACGGTGGAGATCGCCTTGCCGGCTTCGCGGCTGGCTTACTGGGATGTGAAACTCCAGGCCTTCCGCGTGGAGAGCGAGACTGTCAGCCTGACGATCGGCGATTCGTCAGCCAACATTGCGCTCACCGGCACGGTGGAAGTGCAGTAAGGAACGTGCTAACCGGCTGCTGGAAACGCCGCGTGATTTCGCACCTGCCGCGCCTGCCACAAGTGCCGCCGCTCATGGGCGGCGATCCAGGCGAAGGTAAGGTGCAGATTAAATCTGAGCAGCCGAGCTTCTGGCGCGGGCACTTTGATGTGCGCCAGATCCAATCCGCTGGCTTGTTCCAGTTGCAACGCCAGTTGCTCCTGCAGGTGCCTGAATGTTGGGAGCACCGCCGATATGGGCTGGCCGTATGCCGGCGTGAACGCGCGGGGAGCCTTGTATTTGTGCTTGGACGGCGGCTCGGTGTTGGCGAGAATCCACTTTCCCAGCCAGCCGTACTCAAAGGGTCCGTGCCCCACCATCCCCCGCGTACGAGCGTCCGCCAAGGCCTCTTCGAGCGTTTGTATACAGCGGGCACCCACCATGTTCAGGTGCAGCAGGCATTCCCCTATCGACCAACTGTGAGGGCCCGGACGCCAGTTGAATTGCGAGTCCTGCAACCTGCTCACCAGTGCCGATGCTTCCGCTTTCACCGCGGTGAACTGGCGGTCCAGTTCGGCAAGCTCCGGAGTCAATGACGACGTGGTCAACATGCTCTTGAAGATTATGAACCGAATCGGAGTTCGGGGTCAATAATGCGTTTACACTAATACCCCGCGCGAGGAATTCTACTCCCGCTGGCCCAGGACAGCCTCCACAAAGTCGCCCAATTGTTCCGCGGTGAACTCGCTGCCCTCGAAATTGGCAGCCAGCTTCCCGTGGCGGTCGATAATCACGGTATGCAATGAATGCGTGAGGGATCCTTCGTCCGGCCAAAAGTTGACTCCGAACCTGCGGCACACTCTGGTGACGTCGGCCTCCGGTCCCGTGAGAAAATGCCACGATTTTGCATCGGCCTTCCAGGTGGCAGCGTATTTGGCCAGCACTTCCGGGGTGTCGTGTGCCGGATCGATGCTGACGCTCAGCAATACCAAGTCGCGTCCCATGCGGTCCGCAAAACGCTTTTGGAGGCGTCCGAGGTTGTTCGACAACCGGAAGCAATAATTCGGCAAGGGGCAGCTTGTATATATGAATGAGGACACCAATACTTTGCCCGCCAGTTGCGACAAACTGACGTCGTGCCCGGTCTGGTCGGCCAGCGTGAAATCCGGAACAGCCGCGCCCAAGGCCAGTTCGTCGGTTGCCGAATCCGCGTGCCCCAGGCCGGCCAGCAGTTGCAGCCGGCGCGCCTTCAGTGGCTCCAGTTCCGCGCTCCGATATTGACGAACGCGGAGGTTCTCGGCATAGGCGTCGTCTTTTGTGACCACCAGCGTGAAGTCCACCAGTGCGCTCGGCTCTAGCGCGTCCAGAGCTTTTTCGTCGCGGACGGGAATCGGCATCACCATGGCGTCCATGTATCCGGGGATCGCCTTGCAGGACGCCACGAAGTTCCGTTGCGGCCGATCTATCTTCAACACCAGACCGGTTACGGGATAGCGTTGGGCCGCCCAAGCGTTTCCGGCGCCAACGCCGAGGAACATCACTGCCGTTATGTTTCGTATCATTGCCCGCTCCCGAGTTCTTCTTCTACCGCGCCTGCGAGGAATGTTTCGCTGCGACCCGAGCCACGTCCGAACGGTTAGCCCCGCCCAGACGATACGGGCGGTAGTCGAGTTTCGTATATTCGGTGGCGAACTCTTTGATCTCGATAAACTGGTTCTTTCCAACATTGGAGAATACTTGCGGCGCCGGATTCCCCGGCCACCGTATTTCGACCTGCTGGATCTGCGCGGGCTGGCCCAGGCCGATGTGCTGCCGCAACGGCGAGCCTCCGAACGAGCTTTGGCTGCCGACGGTGGCATATATGGCCCGGGTGCGTTGTCCTTCGTTTTGCACCGTTACTTTGATGCGCGCGCCGATTGCGGACCGGTTTGCCTTTACGCCCACCAGGCGCAGCACGATCCAGTCGTTCCCGTTGCCGGGGTTTTCGAATAGGCGGAAGGCATGGCTGTCACCGGGCGTGGCGCCGCCAATGGAGGTCAGAATGTCCATGTCGCCGTCGTTATCCAGGTCGGCTATCGCGACGCCATGCCCTTTATGCAGCTCGCCGGTGCCCGAGGAAGCGGTAATATCGACGAACGACTTGCCCTCCTTGTTGCGGAGCATGACATTCGGAAGCAGAGAATTATACGAAGGGCTTCCCGTTCCCAGATAGATGTCCGGATATCCAGAGTTATCCAAGTCGCCAAAGTTACCGCCCATGGCCATGAAGACTTTATCCAGCCCGGTCTCCTGGGTTACATCGCGGAACGTGCCGTTCCCCAGATTCTTGTATAATTTCAAGGTTCCCGCGTTATGGGGAAGAGCCAGGTAGGTCCGCATGCTTTCATCCACGGACGGATAGAGACTAGCCGCGAACAGATCGGGCAAGCCGTCGTTGTCGTAGTCGAAGAACCATGTGGCGAAGCCTCGTCCCACACCCGGTACGCCGGCCTGTTCGGCAACCTCTGTAAACGTTCCGTCATGATTGTTGTGGTACAGAAAGTTGCTGGCGCCCATGTTGGAGACATAGAAATCCACATAGCCGTCGCCGTCATAGTCCGCCGCGGCGACGCCTTTCGAGAAGGCGGTCCGGTCGATGCCGGCCGCGTGGGAGATGTCCTGAAAAGTCCCGTCGCCTTTGTTCAAGAAAAGCTGAGCCGGGCCGCTTTCGTTAACCACAAACAGGTCCAGCAAGCCGTCGTTGTTTATGTCCGCCCACACCGCGGATTGGGTATTCGTGGCCGGAATCGCCAAGCCGCTCTGTTTCGTAACATCCGTGAACGTCCCATCGCAATTGTTGCGCAGCAGCGACTTGCGTTGTCCGAGTTTCTCCCAAGCTCCGCGCAAGACCAGGATGTCCAGGCATCCGTCGTTGTTGTAGTCCGCCTGTATTAAGTTCAGCCCGCCCAACTGATCGCTCAACCCGGCCGCTGCCGTCCGGTCCGCAAAAGTGCCATCGCCATTGTTATGGAAGTAATGCATCGGGGCGCAGGTATCGTAGCTGGAAGTCACCACGTCGAGGAATCCGTCATTGTCGAAATCGTCCACTATCACCCCCGAGGCCATCGCGAATAGGTTCAGTCCCGCGGCGGGGGCCACGTCGGTGAATCGTCCTATGCTCTCGGAGGAGGCGAACAACGACGGCGGCAACAAATAGCGCGGCGGAACTCCGCTCGGATACGCCCCGAGGGTCATTTCGGCGACGTTCAGCAGCCATTTCACCTCAATGCTGTCGGGTTGCAGCGCCAGGAATTTCAGGAAGTGCTGGACCGCCTTCTCGGAGTTGGCTGTTTCCCGATACCGCATCGCGGGGCTCATCGGGAAAAGGCATCTGTCTCCTGGATTCCGGTAAACGTCGTTCTCCATCTCCGCGGCATGCAGGCGCAGGATTCCGAGGGATTCCTCCAGCGTGGGCAGCATCTGGGGAGCGTCCGAGGATGCCATCCGGTAGGCCGTCTCCCATTGTTCGATGGCCTTGGCCATCTCGCCCTTATATGCGTGCAGTTGCCCTCTGGCTATGCGCATCTGTATCCGGTCGAGGGGCGCCGCGTCTCCGAATTGCGGCTTAGGGCGTTGATCGGCCGGGTCCAGCATGCGGCCAATCCAATCCACGATGGTGCTGTACGAGCGCGAATGGACTTCACAGATGGCTTGCAGGTCTTGGTCCCAGCCGTCTGGCTTGTGAATGGCCGCGATCGCCGACCACGCTTCCTGGACCCCATCCACGTCGGGCCCGTATTGCACGCTGCCGGGAGCGGCGAGAGCGGTCTGCCGTGCCCGCTCCGCGCTATCGACGCTCGCGGAGCCGGGCTCCGCTACGATCTTAAGAATGGCGTAGCCGGATGGCAGCTTGACGATGCGCGAAAGCTCTCCGGGCCGCAGATCGTGCAGTGCGTCCCGCAACTCGGGCCGGAGCGTCGCGGGGTCTACACGCCCGAGAAGCCCTCCATCCGCGGATGTGGCATCGGTGGACTTGTCCCGCGCCAGCGCGGCAAAATCGGCGCCGCTTTGCAATTGGTGCAGGATTCTCGCGGCTTCATCCGCCGCGTCCACTACGATGACACGCACCGCCACCGCGCGGCCTGGCTCGGCCGCTCCCGAACATAACAACGCCGCGCAGAAACCTATGGCGATAGTTACCCACTTATCTCTTGCGACACGCACCGGCAGGCTGACCCCTCGACAGACCAAGTATAGGGAGCAATGCCAGGCTAAACAATATTGCAGATATAGTAATGCTCGATAACTAGCTGGATGGGTCAAATGTTACAAGGCGGCATGACAATCAAACACTAATCAAATCGCCCTAGAAAAGTAGCTGCACAACCGGTAACAGATCCAGGCGCTGGCCTGCAGAACGTCGAGAAGCGCGCCAAAAGCGGCCGTAGAGAGTACGCCGCGCGGCCGTAACCGCGAGTATAGGCCGTTCATGGTCCAGGCGGCGAAAGTATAAACCGTGGCCGCCCGCGTCAGGCCAAGACGGTCTCTTACCGGCCAGTCGTATACGAACCGTTCAATGCCGCCGTTAAAGAATTTCCCCATCCGCAGAACTCGTCTGTCATATGACGCTCTGGCCCCACGCGGCAGCTCCGACCTTCCTCTGAACTCCGCGAGGAGTGCGGACGCTTCCTCGGCGTGTCTCAGGGCCGCGGTCACACCATTTGACGTGATGGGATCTACCATGGAGGCTGCCTCGCCCACAATTATCCAATTCGGACCGGCGATTCCCCGATAGGTACGGCAACTGAACGACGTTACGCGGGGAAGGCCGTCAGCGGCGTTCTGTGGCGTCTGCAAGATAGACGCGAGACGCGGAAAGCGCGCCAGTTGCAGCCTGAGAATATCCTCGACTGTCAATCCCCGGTCCCGCCCTTTCTTTATCGCTTCACCCGTCGTGACGTAACCGACGCTCAGCGTATTTGGGCCGATAGGAATCTCCCAGACCCAATCCTGGTACGCCCCCCGCGCGCCATCCATGTAGATGGTCGTGCCTTCCTGGGCCAACGGGGCATTGAAATAGGTCCACAGGGCGACTTTTCTAGGGCCATAAGCAACCGCGGGAAGACTGAATTCCCGAGCCAACAAACCGGTTGACCCGGAGGCGTCAATGAACCAGGGCGATGCGAATCGCCCGCCCGATGCGGTGTGAACCGAGGCGATCCTCGTTCCGGCTCTTTCCACGGTAAGGGCTTTATCGTGTACTACCGTGACACCCTGGCGAGCGACCAGCTCTTGGATCTCGCGGTCCAGGCGCATGCGATCGACGTGGATCGTGCGCAGCTCGACGTTGAACGGCGGACGGCCGAGCCACGGACCGGGCCGATACTTCTTGGATGTGGCGTCGCTCAACTGTAGAGTGACGCCCCGTTTGTAAGTCGCGATCGCGCGATTGACCAGATCTTCCATCGGCAAGCCCAAGGCGCCCAACAACCCGGGGGAGGCCCAGTCCAGCGACTCGCCGACAGGTTGGCGAACCTGGGTTTCAAGTTCGATGCACACGACACGGAAGCCCGCCTTCGCGAGGTGCAGCGAAGCCGCCATCCCGGCCAGCCCGCCGCCGATGACGGTTACATCGGATTTGTGGACGGCGCCTGGCTGCATATCTCGCGCGACGGTAGTTCTATTGGAACATTTCGCGGGCGGCCAGTTGGGTGCCTTCCACGCGCGCGCGGATCTTCGCAAAGGCGATATCGCGCGACGTGGAGGTGTCGTCGGCGAAAGGCGCGAAACCGCAATCGTCCGTGGTGCCCAATTGCCGAGCCGGCAGGCGCCGCGCTGCCAGCAGCACGCGGTCGCGCACCTGCGCGGGCGTTTCCACCGCGGGGTCGATAGGATCGATGACGCCGACAAAGACCGTTTGACCGGGTTGCAGATGCCGGCTGATAATCCCCAAGACTCTCTCCGGATCCTTTTCGCTGGCCAACTGTATGTAAAAGCGCCCAACGTGCAATTGGAAAAGCGCCGGCAGCAACCCGGCGTAATCCACAGCGGCGCTGTGAGTGGCATCGCGGTCGCCTCCCGGACACGTATGCACGCCGATCCGCTGGCGCTCCAGCGGCGGGAAGTGGTCGAGCACGCGGTTGTTCAGCGCGACGAAGTTGTCCAGCAAGCCTCCGGATGGGTCGAGTTTAAGGGAGAGCCGTCCTTCCGTGAAATCGATTTGCACGCTGTCGGCGCCCTGCTCAAGACAGCCGCGGATATCCGCTACGGCTTCGCTCACCAAGTCGGAGAGGAACGCTTCGCGCGGGTACCCCGGAATGTCCGCGCCCGGGTAAATCAGGCTTAAAGCGGATGCCGAGATCACGGCCTGCTTTACCGGCAGACTGGTCAAACGCTTGGCCGCCGCCAGATACGTTGCCGCGTGGACGCCATAGCGGAACGGACCCGAAGTCAACCGCGGCAATTGCCGCGTGTGCCCATCTTCAAAAGGGATGACCACGCCATCGGGCGCCAGGTTTGATATGCCTTCGAGCGGATACGTCGCAAAGCTGGACTTGGTCTGTTCTCCGTCGGTAATCACCGGAGAGCCAGTCCCCTCAAAGAGGCGGATGGTATCGCGCAGCGCGCGCTCCACGACGCGCGCGAATTCGTCCGGCGGCATGCGGCCTTCCTGCATGGCCTGGCGGGCCGCAATCAGTTCCGCCGGCCGCGGAATGCTTCCGATCGGTTCGGTAGGTATTTGCAACCATCCAAGCTAACCGAACCGTGAGCCGGCGCGCAATACTCGAAAACAATTAGTTAGGCTTGTGGGGCGGCCAATCTTGGCCATTTAGGCGCCCTCGTGGGGCGGGCCTCCAGGCCTGCGCCCAGGCCTGCGCGGGTTCTCCAGAACCCGCTCTTGAGCGAGCGAAGCTCGCCTAAGCCGGCTCAAAGCCGGCTGCGGGCAGAATTGCCCGCCCCACTATTTGGTCCGATTCCACAGCGCGTTCACAAATCCCTCCGGCGTGACGTAGCGGGTATGAAAATCCTGCCAATCGGCTGGATGCAGGCGATAGGCTCTATCCTGCTCGAGCGACGTCGGCGGCGCCGTATAGAGCTTCATCGCGTGATAGGGCAGGGGCAACACGGTCCGGGAGAATTGAAAATTATAGTCGCCTTCCTTCATCCATCCGTCGCCAATGAAAACAAAGTCGCGCGTCCAGCCATCGGCCGGCGGCGGGACGGCGCGAAACCGCATCCGCAGCTCATCGCCCGAGTTGACAATTACGATGCGGTCGTCGATCTTTTCCAGTAGCTCGCGCACCCCGCCATACCGCGTGTAGTAACCCTCCAGGTTCCGCCATTGCTGGCCGGTCCCTGCAATCGTGTCATAGTGCGCCAGCTCCGGCGACGAGGGGCTGGCCTGTGTAACTAACGAGAATCCGCGATAGCGAAGCTCCGCGTCGGACAAAGTCGCGCGCGCCGTCCTTACTTGCGTATCCGGCAGGCCGACGGCCCACGCCAGTCTGTCCCAATACACCTCCATGCTCGTACGCAAACGAAGCTTGCGTGGCGCGCCTGCCCGGAATATTCCGGTCAAATCGAACACTACGGTCTTCAGGCGCCCTGCCGGAATGCCGAGGTGGTTCCGCGCCATAACCCAGTGCCCGGCCCGGTCCGGAACTTCGATGCTCAAATCCTCGGGTGCAGGACTGTTTCCCTGGCTTCGTGCCATCGTGATGGTATCGTCCCACGGATGCAGAAAGCCGTCGCCAATCAAGTACAGAGGCCCCGTGCGCGGCGCATCGTCAGGCAACTCAAGCTCCACCCAGTGATCGCGAGTCAACCCTTGATACTGCCCGGCGCCAAAAGTATTCAGATAAGTGGCATCCATTTTCCGAATTGCGGCGCTCACGTCGCGCCCCATATCGTCTCTTGCGCTAGCGAAATGTCGAGGTTCGACCGTGACATACAACTTCAGCGGCGCCGGAGGATCGGCCACGCGCTCGTCCACGTAGACGTGCGAGTCTTGCGGATGATCGACGGCCAGCAGCGAGTAGTAATCGATATAGTACGTCTCCCAGTATTCGTCCGTCAGCCGCAAGTCGTAGTACCCATCTCGCGGTTGAAGCTGGTCCCCGTCGATTTTGAACCATTGCTGCGTTTGTTGTATCGGTTCCAATTGCGTAGCGCTGAGGTGCGCTCCGAGCGGCGCCGACATGGGAGCCACGTCCTTGAGGAACCGCATGGCGTGTCCATCCCATGCAAAAAGAAATGGACAGGAGCCTTTGAGGCGCTGCTGCGCCAGCACGGATTGATCCGCTTTCAGGTTGAATTCCGCCTGAATCAAGCCATTCGGCCAGACGATGCGGGCGAATTGAACGCCCGTATGCTCGCCCAGTCCGAAATGCAAGATCGGCGAATCGATAATCTGTTTCTGAGTCAGCAGGTCGGACCGAATCTCTATCTCGCCGCCTATGCCAAATGGATTGATGCGTTGATCTCCGTTCGCGGTGGCCGCCCTGGTGCGAATCACTTGCCAGTTATACTTCTTTTCGCCGCGATTGGTGAATTGAACCGCGGTTTGGCTGCTCGACAGGCCGATTCCATCCAGACGGCCATCCCGATTCAGATCCGCCAGGGCCCAACAACCGGAAGACAATCCGCCGGAAAGCGGCACGAAAGCCTTTCCATCTCCCAGGAAAATCCGATCGCCTGCGACAATGTCCAAGCTGCCGTTGTTATCCAAATCCGCCAATAGAAGATTCGCCGGTCCGGGGCCGTGGTCCGGTTTGGCGTTGGCGATCGTTGCGAAATCCCACGCTGCACCTTGTTCCCGGCCGGACAGCCGGACAATGCTGAAGTCGCTTCGCAGCAGAACGAAATCGATCAGCCCATCTCCATTCACATCCCCCGCGGCGATAGCCAGATTGCCGCTGGCCAGTTCAGGCGGCACTTCACGCGGCCGGTAGACGCCCTGCCGCTCGTTTCTGAAGACCTGCAGCTTCCCGTTTCCGTCAATGAGGGCCACATCCGGCACTCCCTCGCCGTCCACGTCGCCGTACGTGAAGCCTGCCGTCCCATCGACGCCCTTAAACGGGTGGACGGCCGCGAACGTGCCATCGCCATTATTTCGCAAAACTACCGGCTCGCCGCGCGTCACGCCCAGAACCACGTCCAAATCGCCATCCAGGTCGAAGTCGAAGGCCCACGCGCCCGTGTATGACCCATTGACGATCTCCGCCGGTAGCTTAGCCTGCGCCGTCACATCCACGAAGCGCTGTGGATTATCTTGCCGGTAAATTCTAACTCCGCCCGGCGTGGCGAACACCAAGTCGGTCTTGAAATCGTAGTTCAAGTCCGCGCCTAGAATCGCATTCCTGCCAAGAGTCGCGCCTGCGCCCTTGCCCCGCGCCACGGGCAAAGGCAACGTGGTTCCGCCTTCTATGTGAACCGAGGCCGCGTCCGCCCACACCATCCGCGAATCGCCTTCTCCATCGAGAACCACCGATGCGATCCAGGCGATATTCCCCGCGGGCACGCCCTGCAACGGCTGCTGTTCGAAGTGCAGCCGCAGGTCTGGCGGGGCCGGCTCCGACCTCGGCGAAGGCAGCTTCAGAAACTTCAAAAACGGCTCTCCCACGGTGGTGGCGGGGGCTTTCACCTCATCCAGGCTCCGGCGATAGCTGGGCGCCCGAACCAGGGTGTTGCGAAGAAACTGAACCTGGATGCCCGCACTTCGGAAATCGGAAGCGGCCGCGGCTTGTTGCAACCGCGCAAATTGCTGCGTCGCGGGCTCGGGCCAATTCGCGTTGGCCCGCCCCAAACCGGCTGCCGCCTCCCGCAAGCGTGCCGCGTCGTTCCGCTTCGCAGCCAGATGCGCGATGTCCAGCAAGACCGCTTCATTGTCCGGCCGGACTTTCAGTATCCGCTCCAGCAGTTTCTGTGCGTCCGCATCGCTGGTTGCCGTTTGTTGGCGCTCCGTCTCCACGGCCCACGAATACAGCGCTCTTAGATTCGAACCGTCGAGGGAAACCGCCTTCTCATAATGCGCCAGCGCTTCAGGAAGTTTTCCGCGCTTGGCCTCAACCAAGCCCAGGAGACTTTCGATCCTGCTATTATCCGGAGCAAGCCCGCGCCCTCTCTCGAAGCTTTGATACGCCGCGTCGAATTCTTGTTCGCGAGCCTGCAGAAGGCCCAAATTCACCCAGCTCGCTGGCTCATTCGGTGCGATCTCGGTGGCTCGCGTTAAACCACTTCGCGCGTTCACATCTTCACCGGACTGGAGCGCCGCCAGGCCAAGGTAGAAGGAGGAACATAGGTCGCGATACTCTTTCGAACCAACCTCGGGAAGAGACGCGCGCCGGCTACAACCCAAACAAAGCGCGAACGAGACCGCTAAAACAAGCTTCCGATTCATCCGTGGAGTAACCCGCTGTCAAAGCAAGTGTACCAGACCTTTCTTGGCTGCCCACAGAATCAAGTCGGTGGTGCGATGGATGCCCAGTTCCGCCATCACGTTGGCGCGGTGCACGGCCACGGTATTCTCGCTGAGATGCAGCAAGGCTGCGATGGTCTTATTCGATTTCCCTTGCGCTGCCAATTCCAGAATCTGTTTTTCGCGGGGCGTGAGACGGTCGTATTCCGGATCGGGGGCGCGGCTGGCGGCCAGTACGCCGCGCCCGATCACCTGCCGCCCTGCCGCCAGGGCCTTGACCGCGTCCGCCAGGTCCACCTCCAAGGCTTCCTTCAAGATATAGCCGCGCGCGCCGGCGTCCAAGGCATTGCGCACGTAGTTCTCCTCGGAATACATGCTCAGGATCAGCACCGCGATGTCCGGCTGGTGCTTCAGGATTTCGCGCGTAGCTTGCACGCCATCCAGTCCGGGCATCGCCATATCCATCACAATCACGCGCGGGTGCAGTTCCCGCGCCAGCCGAATGGCTTCCTGGCCGTTGGCCGCTTCGCCCACTACCCGGATTTCCGGATCGTCTTCCAGGATGCGCCGGAAGCCCTTGCGGACCAAGGCGTGATCGTCCACCAACAGCACGGAGATTTCGTTCATCGGGAGATTGATCCAAGCTAACGTGACGGGCGCAGGCGCACAATAATCGAAAACAACTACCCTGGCCGCACTGCGGCTGCGGCTTTCTGCAAGGTTAAGCCCTAATACTTATTCAGTATTGACCCTCTTAACCTCGCGTGTGATAATTGTCAGGTTCCTCCGTGCGCCCCCAGGTTGGGATGCGCGTTCTCGGGGGGAGGGAAAATCAAATGGCTGCATCCAGTTCCAGCATGGATTTCGCGCCGGCCGCGGGTCCGACCTTTTACGAAAAACTGAATTCCCAGTGGCACGAGCGCGCGCTATGGATCTTCATGGCGGTCGTGCTGGCGCACTGGGCAGAACACTTGGCGCAGGCCACGCAAATATTTATCATGGGATGGCCCCGCCCCCAAGCCAACGGCGTGATTGGCTTGTGGTATCCCTGGCTAATTAAATCGGAGACGCTGCACTACGCCTACGCCCTGGTGATGCTGGTGGGCATCTGGGTGCTTCGCAAGGGATTCACGGGCACTGCCCGCACCTGGTGGACGGTCGCCCTGGTGATCCAGTTCTGGCACCATATCGAGCATCTGCTGCTGATCTGGCAGGCCACTACGCATCATAATTTTTGGGGGAAACCGGTCCCGTTCAGCGTACTGCAGTTGGTGTTTCCGCGCGTCGAACTGCACCTGTTCTATAACACGGTCGTGTTCATCCCAATGGTGATCGGGATGTACTATCACATGTTCCCGCCCGCTGGCGAACAGGCGGCGGAGTGCACCTGCGCATGGAAGCCGCGCACGGCGTCGGCCAACGCGTACTAACTGTCTTGCGGCGGCGTTGGGTTGTTTGGCCATCTGGCATCTGGCCGGTTGCGGCAAACCAGCCGAAACACCATCGGCCTTCGTCGTCGAACCGGAAATCGCGCCGTGGCCGGTGCGCGTGGGTGCCGCAACTGTTACCCTTAGAATTTCGGACGCCGGCGGCCATGCCCTGAGCGGGGCGCGTATCGCCCTGGAGGCGGATATGTCCCATGCGGGGATGCGCCCGGAGTTCGGCGAGGCGCGGGAGATAGCCGCCGGACGCTACCAGGGCCGCTTGACGCTTACCATGGCGGGCGATTGGGTGGTACTCATGCACATCGCTTTGCCTGGTGGCCGGAAGCTGGAACGCCAACTGGAAGTGAAGGGCGTCCGCGCGAATTAAGGAATTGCCCAACGCACTCAGTTCGTCATCCGTCCCGGCTGAATCGCCGGCATTCGACCTGCTCCGGGTTCCCGTCATCGGCCCTTTGTTCGCCTGGAAGCACACCCGCACCTTCCTGCAAATTCCAATGCTGATCGTGGCGCTTGCCATGATCGTCCACGGATTGTTCGGCCCCACGCTGGCGCCCAAGAATCTGGCGACCACCCTCAGTTGGGTGCATTTCCGCGGCGCCTTGGTGCTGGTGCTGCTTGCGGCCGGCAACCTGTTCTGCCTGGCATGCCCATTCATGCTGGTCCGCCAATGGGCGCGCCGCCTGCTTCATCCGCGCCTCACGTGGCCCCGCAAGCTGCGCAATAAGTGGCTCTCCGCGGGCCTGTTCGTGTTGATTCTCTTTATTTACGAACTGTTCGATCTCTGGTCTTCCCCGTGGTGGACCGCGTGGCTGATCGTGGCCTACTTCGCCGGGGTCCTGATCGTCGACGGCATCTTCAAGCACGCCGTGTTCTGCAAATTCGTATGTCCTATCGGGCAGTTCAACTTCGTGGCATCCACGCTCTCGCCCCTCGAAGTGAAAGTCCGCGACCAGGACGTGTGCGTTCCATGCCATACGAAAGACTGCATCCGCGGCCGGCGCGACCCCTCCGGCCTCGTGACCATCCAGCGCGGCTGCGAGTTGGCTCTGTTCCAACCCAGCAAGGCCGGAAACATGGATTGCACCTTCTGTTTGGAATGTATCCAGGCCTGCCCGCACGATAACGTAGGCATCCTGAGCCGGCCTCCCGCGAGCGAATTGATGACCGATCCTCGTCGCTCGGGAATCGGGTTCTTCTCGCGCCGCAAAGACATCGCGGCGCTGGCCATGGTATTCACCTTTGGCGCGCTATTGAACGCGTTCGGCATGGTCAGTCCGGTCTATGCGGTGGAAAGTTGGCTGGGACGCGTGCTGCATGTCAGCCGCGAAGCGCCCGTGCTAGGCCTGATCTTCGTTTTCTCGCTCGTCGTGGAACCCGTGCTGATGCTGGGCCTCGCGGCGTGGCTTACGCGGGTCTGGGCGGGCAGCCGGCGGCCCGTGCTGCCGTTGATCGTACGCTATGCTTATGGGCTGGTTCCGCTGGGTTTCGGCATGTGGCTGGCGCACTACAGCTTTCATTTCCTGACGGGGATTTTGACGTTGATCCCGGTCACCCAGAGCGCCGTGGCCAGCCTGGGGCGGCCTTTCCTGGGCGAGCCGCTCTGGACCTTGACCGGCATGCCCACCCGTTTCGTGCAGCCGCTCGAATTTGGATTCTTGATCCTGGGACTGACGGGATCGCTGCTGGTCACGCACCGGCTGGCGCAAGACGAAGACGCCCCCCACCCCGTGCGGGCCTTCATCCCGTGGGCGGCCGTCTCCCTGCTCCTTTGGGTCGCGGCCGTATGGCTGATTTTGCAGCCCATGGAGATGCGCGCCACATTCATGGGCTGACTCATGCGCTCTCCTCGTACTGCTGGAATCTGGCTGCTCCTGGCGATGGCTCATCCGGCCGCCGCGCACAACGGGCCGCCCTTCCCGATCATCGTGGACCGGCGCGTGGGTCCTTGTGTCATCTCCCTCTGGACCCATCCCGATGTCGGTATCGGAGCGTTTTGGATCATGGTGGACCCTCCGGCGGGCGGCGCCATCCCGAAGGGCTTGCGGTTCGAGATAGGGGTGCAGCCGGTGAGCGGCCGGCTCCCGGAAAAACGCTACGCGGCGCGGCCCGACAACCAGCGCGGACAGGTCCAATACTACGTGGAGGCGCCGTTCGACGCGCAGGAGGTTTGGCGCGTGCATCTGCTGCTCGACAGCGCCGCGGGCCACGGTGAAACTGCCGCGACAGTGTTGGTCACGCCCCCTGGGCTCGGGCGATGGGACCTATTGTGGTACGCCTCGCCTTTCGCCGCCGTTGCATTCCTGTGGTTTCGGGCGCTGCTGCGCAGGAGAAATGCCAGTTAGCTTTCCAAATAGGCTGTAGGGCGGACCCCCTGGTCCGCACGGATCCCCCTGGACCCGTATTTCATAAGCGCTAAGCTAAGCCAGGACGAGTGTTTTTTTGCGCTGGTCCCAGCCTCGGACAGGCCACACGCACTTGTGCCCACAGTCGGGCGCCTTCGGCGGTCCCAAGTGCGTTTATCGGGAGGAACGTATCAAACTTCCGAATGGCGGAAGGCCCGTGATTTGCGGCTGGTCCCCCAGGAACATACGCAACACCCAAATCGTGAGGTACGATGGTGGGGAGCGGTAAACCGCGACAAAGAAGACAAACCCAAGGCTGACGAGGCTAAAAAGGTGTGAATCTCGAATTCCTGATCCCGAGACGTCCCCTATCGTTGCAGGCCAAGCGCACGAGTCTTAGGGCTTGGCAGGCTTTTGTTCGGACGGAGGCTGCAAAAGTGTGGAAAGAACCCACGATTCAGACTGGTGACCTCCACCTCACCTTGGTCTATTTATGCGACATTTCGCCTCCAGATACTGACAACATCGTGAAGCCGATTCAGGATGCTCTCATTGGCTTAGTCTTCTCTGATGATGCACTCATCTCGGATGTTGAGAGTCACAGGAGATCTTTATACGGCACTTTCGACCTCACACAACTTCCCGCGTTGGTGCTTAGCGGGCTCACTTCAGGGCAGGAGTGTGTTTACGTGAAGGTAAGCAGTTCGAAGTCCTTAGAGGAGTACCTATGAGCACGTCAACCCAAGTGCAGCATGAAGCGCTGATGAACGCAGTAGCGGAGCGATACCGCCGTGCCGGCTATATGGTCACTGCGGAGCCAGGATCGACGGCCATCCCGTTCGATTTGGGAGCCTATCGCCCGGACTTCATTGCCAGAAAGGGAGAATTCACGACAATCGTGGAGGTCAAGACTCATGCACAGAAGACCTCCTTCGATCAGTTGCGCGCCATTGCCGAGGAGGTAAACCGCCATAAGGGCTGGCGGTTTGTGTTGGTTACGGATGAGGATGTCTTGGCCTCTGCATTGCCTGCCGAAGATGGGGATGGAGACGAGTTCTCTTGGGAAGAAATTTCACATCGCATCGAGGAGGCGCAGCGCCTAGTGGATCTGGGCGAAAATGAGGCTGCGTATTTGATCCTGTGGATTGCTTTCGAGCGCATGATGCGTTTCCACGCGCGACGAGTTGCATTGCCTGTCGATCGACTTGCACCCTCGATCCTGATTCGTCAACTGTATTCACAGGGCGAACTCAGCATGGCGCAGTTCGAGACCGCACTGAGCTGCCAGGAGGTCCGCAATCGCATCGTTCATGGCTTCCGTGCCTCCGACCTCCGCGATGCCGTCGCACGCCTGGGCACGGTTGTCCGCGAGCTCCTGGAGGAATGGTCAGCACCGAGCTATCGAGATTAAGTCCTACAAGTAGGCCTTTAATCCTACAATCAGTGCGCTGTGTGCGCAACAGCGGCGTCGGAAAGCCGTCCGGACCCTTGTGTTAGCGCCTATTCCTGGACCCGTCCCCCGCCACGGGCAAGCCGGCCAGGGGGCCGGCTGCGGACCAAACTGCGGACCAAGGGGTCCGCCCCACAAGCCTAATAGGTTCATACTATTGTGCAAACACTCCGTTACGGCTATGCTCACCTAAGCGGGGGGAGAAGTGTTTCCATGTCGGATACCGACGTAATTGCAAACCAGAAACTGATCATTGAGAACCAAGCGACGATCCTGGCTAACCAGGAGATCATTAAACAGAACCAGGCTACGCTGGAAACAATCGTGCTGAATCAGGAGCGCATCCTGGCCTTTTTGCAGAAGTAGATGAAGCAGAGCAATTCTCTTCGGCAGTTCCTGTTGATTGTCTTTCTCGCGGGGCAACTGGCGTTTCCGCTGGTTTACAAGCGCGTGGAAGCGCGCGCCAAGGCTAACGCGGCCGCGGATCCATCCACGGCGCTGGCCCGCTATGGCTTTCGCTTTCAGGAATCCGCCAAGGCCGCCGGCATCGATTTCCTGCACACTGCCGCGACCTTCGATCCCAAGCTCCAGCACATCATGCCGCAAGTTGCCTCCATGGGCGCGGCCGTGTCGATCATGGATTTCGATCGCGATGGCTGGCCGGACATCTACGTGACCAACAGCGCCGAAGGCAGCCACAATGCGCTCTACCGGAATCTAGGCGACGGCACGTTCCGCGATGTGGCCGCGGAAGTGGGCCTAGCCGACGTCAACCAGCCGGGGACCGGGGTTTCCACAGGCGCGGTCTGGGGGGACTACGATAACGACGGCTACGAGGACGTCCTCATCTACAAATGGGGCAAGCCGGAGCTCTTCCATAACGACGGCGGCAAACATTTCACACGTGTGACGGAGCAGGCCGGGCTGCCGCCCTGGGTGAATGCGAACTCGGCCGTCTGGCTCGACTACGATAACGACGGAAAGCTCGACCTGTTTCTGGCCGGCTATTATCCCGAAGACGTGGACTTATGGCATTTGAAGAACACCAAAATGATGCCGGAGAGCTTCGAATACGCCCGAAACGGCGGGCGCAAATACCTGTTCCACAATTTGGGTGGCGGACGTTTTGAGGAAGTCTCCGCGCGCATGGGCATCGACTCGCGCCGCTGGGCGCTGGCGGCCGTGGCGGCCGATTTGCGCGGCACCGGCTACCCGGACCTGTTCGTCGCCAACGATTACGGCGTCTCCGAGATCTACTTCAATGAAGGCGGTAAGCGGTTTCGCGAAGCCGGCAAGGAAACGGGTATCGGCGCCGCGCCCAAAAGCGGCATGAATGCGGCGGTCGGCGACGTGCTCAATCAGGGCCGCTTCGGCGTCTATGTCTCGAATATCTCCGAAGAAGGCGTGCTGGTGCAGGGCAACAATCTGTGGATGCCGCGGGCAGGCACATCCGTCGCCAACATCCAGTACGACAACATGGCCACCGCCATGGGCGTCGACCTGGGCGGCTGGAGCTTCGGCGCGCAGTTCGGCGATTTGAACAACGACGGCTTCCTGGATCTCTACGCCGTGAACGGGAACGTGTCGCTCGACCGGAATCGCAGCTACTGGTATGACTACTCCAAGGTTGCTGGTGGTAATTCGGCCATAATCTCGGACGCGGCCAACTGGCCGCCGCTCGATGGCCGCAGCTTGTCGGGATACCAGCAGAAGCGCGTCTGGATTAACGATGGCGCGGGCCAGTTCAAAGAGGTCGCCCAGTTTGTCGGCGTGACCGACGTTTATGACGGCCGCTCCATCGCATTGGCCGATTTTGGAAACCGGGGCGTGCTGGATGCGGTGGTGGCAAACGAACGTGGGCCGCTGCTACTATACCGGAATACGGTGTCGGCGGACAACCGTTGGATCGAGTTTGAACTGGAGGGCCGCCAGAGCAATCGGAGCGCGATCGGCGCGCAGGTGAAGGTGACCTGGAACGGCCAGCAGCAGGTGCAGGAGGTCTCCGGCGGCAGCGGCTTTTGCGCGCAGAATCAGCGGCGGCTGCACTTCGGGTTAGGCAAGACCATGCGTGTCGACCGGATCGAAATTCGCTGGCCGTCGGGCAAGACTGAAACCATCGCCGCGCCGTTGCTGGATCATATGCATAAGGTGGTGGAACCGTCGTGAGCGCGGGACTCGCCACCGCGCCCCCCCAGCCCAGGTCCGCGCTGGGACGCTTCTTCAGCGCTGAGAATCGCTATCTCTCGCCGCTCTTCATCACGCTGATCCTGTTGGTGGGCAATCTGTCGTTTGGCCTGCTGGAAAGCTTTTCGCGTACGCTGCTGGCGATCGGCACGGCGTTGGTGCTGGAGGTTGCGCTAGGGCGCTGGTTCTGGGGCCGGATTCCGAATCTGGCCAGCGCTTACATTACCGGAATCAGCGTAGGGATTCTGCTGCGCTCGCCGGAATACTGGCCCTATGCCCTCTGCAGCGCTATCGCCATCACTTCCAAGTATGCGATTCGCGTGCGTGGCCGGCATATCTGGAACCCATCCAACTTCGCGATTTGCGCCATGCTGGTGCTGGCGCCGGAGTTTGTCGCGGCGCTGAGCATTCAGTGGGGAAATACGGTCTGGCCCATGGTGGTGATTTGGGTACTGGGAGCTTTTATCGTTTACCGCGTGCAACGCTTCCATATCACCGCGACCTATGTGGCCTCGTTCGTGGCGCTGGCGCTGCTGCGCACCCTGATCACCGGGCACCCGTTCCTGGCGGAGGTCGCACCCATCACCGGACCGATGTACCAGCTTTTCATTTTTTTCATGATTACCGATCCCAAGACCACGGTGACGCCGAAGTGGGCGCAAATCCTGGTAGCCGGCCTGGTGGCGGTAGCGGAGATGATTCTGCGCCTGGCGCATGTCGTCAACGCGCCATTTTTCGCCCTGGCGATTGTCGGGCCGGCGGCCATGCTCGTGCAGATCTGGCGGACCCCATCGCCAAAACGAGAAAACTGAACGCATCTCGCAAAACTGCATTGTCTTCTGACTTCTGTCTCCTGTCTCCTGACTCCTGACTCCCGTCTTCCGACTTCTGTCCGCGTGTCCTGCATTGTTAGTGCCACTGAACCGAAAAGCTTGTTCCATCCGCGGACAGAGCGGTGGGCACGGCCAGCAAGCTTCCCGGTTTAGATCCCACCATCGTGATCGCGTGGTAGCTGGGAAACCCTCCAATCGCAGCCGTCTTTGTCTTCACCTTCGCATCGCAAGTCGCGGCGACTCCCGTTTCATCCTGCCCGAAGAGAACCGTGCCGAAATCCGTGAAGACGTAAGCGTTGTCTTCCGCAATCCACTCGGCCGAATCGCGCTTTGCGCTGGGAACCGCCTTGGAAGCCGTGAACGTTTCCTGGGTCCGCTCATCAGTGATCGTGGCGGTGAATTCCGTTCCGTCATAAACCACGGAAGCCGACATCGCATCGCCCGGTTCCACCGAAATCGTCTTGATCGTAATGCCCGCTTCCGGAAAAAACTCGTACCAAGCGTAGTATCGCGGAGTTCCCTTCGAACAATCCGAATCCGTCCCCGTCTGCTCCACCGTCGCCGACGTGTATCCGTCGATTCCGACCCAGAACGACGCGCCCGAATTCTGGGGTCTTCCGTCACAGGCGGCGGTGGGAACCACCCATGATCCTTGGACCGCCGTGACCGAACCCACTACACCGGTTACGGCATAGCCGCTCCAGTTCGGGCTAGTGACGGACCCATCCGCGTACTGTTCGAGAATCCGTAGCGGCCCGTGGGGAGGCTGCGCGAACAAAGGCAGCCCTATGATCGAAGCCAAAAAAACAGAGAAGAAACCCGTCAAACGCTTTCCGGTGCTCATGGCGTTCATCGTCCTAAACGATTTCAGAGTACCTCAAAAACGTCTCCAAAATATCCCTTGACTGGGCGAACGGAATCGGGCATAATCTTTTTGCCGCCGAGGAGCACAGGGAAGAAGGCAAACAGGAGGAGAAATGAAAGACAACCCTTTCGCCGGGAAATGGACTTACCGCAGCCTATTGAACGACCCCGGCATCGACACCGATTTCGACAAACTGGAGTTCGGCCGGGGAACAATCGCCATTGAGGAGGCGCCCATGGACCTTCTCACCGGCACTATCGGAGGACCGGGATGGTCATTAAAGCTGCACGGGTCTCGCGCCTACGGCTCGCCGATGCAGGTGCGGTTTCAGGGTAAGGGCACTGTTTCGGGGGCGGAGTGGATCTACGACTACATCGGCTGGCTCGTGCCGATGTGGCCGAACAGCGACTCGACGAAGCAGCGCGCGGCCATCGTGGGATCGGTAACGCGCACCATTCCGCACCCGTCGAACGGGGGGACGGCGCCAGCGGGCGTGGTGGCGTCGTTCTACGCCGTGCGCGCGGACTGACCAGAGCCTCCGCCGGCTATGGGTTCCCCGTGTTGGAGATCGTGGCCGTGGTTCCGTCGAATTTGGTCAACTGCACGGTGAAGGGCTCATTGTAGGTCGCAGCCTTATGCCGCAGGATGCTGAGCGCTACGGCTTCGCCCAGCAATAAGGATTGGTCGGTGTCGCTGCGCCAGTGGATGCCCGCGTGGATTCCGTGGCCGAAACTGATATTATGGCCGAGCTTGTTGAGTTCTCCGTTGACGGTCAGTTGTCCCGCATCGGAGCCGGTGTAGGGTATCAGCGACAAGCCATCGCTGGCGGGCGCCACCGGGTTCGGAATGACGAATGTACCGTCGAAGAAAAACTTCAGAACGGTGATGCAAGCCCCGGCCACCGTGCCGTGACCAGTAGGGTAGGCCGGATGCACCGGCGACCCTTCCGGAAACGCCTGCGAAAGCAGCCACGACTTATTGGCCCGATAACTCTGTTGAAGTCCCACGGAGTTCAAGATCACCGGGTTCGGTTGCACGTCGGTATGCGAGCCTTGTCCCAATTTGACCAGAGCCACTTGTCCGCCCGCGGCTTCCGGACGGGGACGCAGGTGCACCCACCACTTCTGGTACCACACGGCATTCAATGCCTTGGTGGCCACCTCCCCAAGTGTCGACGCGAAGTCGGGCCCGCCGAAGGTGCCGAAGCCGTTTTCGGTCTTCGAGTTCAGGTAGGGATTCCCGGGGTTCAGGGGCGCATTGGGCGGCACCGCGGGGTTGTAGGGTGAACCGGGGTTCAAGGGCGCAAGCATGGTGGCAAGCACCAGGAACGCCACAAAATATGCCTGATAAAGCACGTCTACGTGCGTGAACGCTGCCAGATCCCGCCCATCGCGCCTATAACGCAGCACCGGGTCGGTCTGGTTATCCAGGCCGGTGAAGTTGCCATTCTGGACCGTCGACCAATCGGAAAAACTGGTCAGTAGTCGATGCCGGGCAGATAAGTTACTTGCTGTTGGCCGATCGGCTGGGCGCCCAGGTAGGTCGGTATGAGCAAGAACTGGGAGATATAGGGTCCCAGGGTTTCGCCGGGGAAACCTCCACGAAAAAGCAGGTCCGGAGTGACTTGGCCGCTGCTGTTCCGAGGGCCAGTGTAATAACTCGGAGGCAGCCCACTGAGTTCTTGCGCGGCCATCGCGGCCAGTGAGCTTGCACCATAATCGGTGAAAGCGACATCGCGCAGCAAGGATGCCCAATAATGTTCCAGCAGTTCCGTGGCGCTTTGGGGGCCGGCGATAGTGGGCGCCGGAGGTACTTGCGGCTGGCCGAATTGCACGTTATCGGCGGCCTCCAGGTCGAATGCCAATCCGCCTTGCGGGCCGTTCAACGTGCGCGTGCCGCCCATCGCGATCTTCTCGAAATCGGAAAACGAGCCGGTGGCCAGCGCGGTCTTCAGAGACGAATACGCGGCCAGATTCACTTGCCCCCACTGGTTGTGCGGGAGACCTTTGGTGAACGATCCGCCCTTATCCGGATACAACGCTTCGTCGCCGTTGTTGACATTCGTCGCAGGCCCCGCGCCGGCGTCCTGAATCGCCTCGTTCATGCGCATGTCCATCACCTGCTTTAGCCGCCCGGCTGGCGGCATTACCATTCCATCGGTGGTACCGCTCCCGGAAGACTCGGCGGAAGCACGGGACGACGTGAGTGCGCCCGCGGCAAGCGTGGCCGCAGCGCCGCTGAGTTGACCGAGAAAATACCGCCGATTCGGTCCTTTGATACTGTCCTTTTCGTCCATCATTGGCAAGTCCCCTTTCTCCGCAACTCGCATTAGCATACTCCAATTGGCTTGGTTTGGGAAGGCCATGTGTTCGGGATATTGGCGCGGGCGTCGAGTATGGCACCATATTCAGATGGCGTCAGCGCTCCGGCCCGTCTGATCGTTCCGGATGTTCCGCCAGAATGGTTCCGCGTGCGACTCTATCAAATCTTCGTGCCCCCGCATGGCCTGGCGCCTCTGATCGCCGAAGCCTGCGCCGTGGACGATGAGCGGACTTTCATCGCCCGCGTCGCTGAGACTCCGCTGGAACCCCGCCATCGGCAGTTGTGGGCCGTTGTCCGCCAATGCGCCGCCCAGTTTGCCGATCGCGCAGGTGTTCCGGCTGTTCAGTGGCCCGACGATGCCGGGCGCCTCTGTTTTGGAGGCCAGCAGCCGTACGTCGACTACTATCCCGCGGTCCTTGCGAAACTGGATGCGTTGGCCACTTGTGGCGGAGCCTCCTTCTATGGGTTCGGCGACTATGCGGCGCTGGGCTCCGACCCTTGGATGGGCCGCACCAAGCTGCCCAGCGCGGCCGCCCGCGATGGTTTGCTGCGCCTCCATTTTCAAGCTTCGGTCCGCGCGCACGCGGGCAGGGACCTGCGTTTTGTCCCGCCGCCAGGGAAAGCGGCTATGGCCACAGTCGCCGAAAAGCTCAAGGCTACTATTACGCTGGCGGGCAAGCATGTGGGATGCGAATCGTTCTCGAAGAAACAAGCGTTCGGCAGGATGCGTCTGCTGCTCGACGACTATGAGCAAGCGCGCCAGCGGGCGCGGCACACGGGCGAATTCAACAGCATCTGGTCGGCGCGCGTGTTTCACCGGCTCGGATTCACCTTGCCCCTGGTCTCGCTCAGCGAGTTGTTGTCGCGGCCCGAACTGCTACCCAACATTGCCGCCACGCTATCCGTCTTCATTCGGCACAACGACCTGTTTCTAGAGAGCGTCCGCGAAGCATGCTGCGTCGATGGGGCGGAACAACTGCACTTCACGCGCAAGGAGGCGGGCCACGTTCCGCTGGCGCTTGCCGATCGCGACACGGGGTTTCGCCTACCGATGAGATGCCATCGCACGGGAGCGGACCATCTGCTTTGCAGCTCGAACGGCGAGGTGTTCAACGTTGGTGCGGCAGACGCGGGCGCACTGCAGGATCTGCTGCACCGCTTGGAAGGCCGCTGGTCGCTCGACGTATTTTCTCCCATCTTTCTGCAGCGCCTCGGCATGATGGGGATCGTCAACGGCCGCGGCTCGATTCGCTATTCGCTGGTCCTGGGGCACGTGATCGAACGCCTTTTCGATATGCGCCATGTGCCGAATCTGCTGTGCAGTTGCAGTCCGGCGCTGGAAGGCCCGTTTGTGGACGCGGTGCGTAGCGCGCGCGGCGGCCTTCCCGAATCCCTGCGGGGATGCGAGCCGACGCTGATCATGCGCATGCTGTGTTCTTCGGAGGAAACCATCCGCCAGGAAATCGCCGTATCATGGCGCAATACGCCATGAAGCCACGCGCGATTCACGCTTATCCGGCCGCGCGGCTGCGCCTGCTTGCGCAGTCTCCGAATCGGGCGATGGCGCGGGCGATAGAATTCGCGCCGCATCTCTATAGCTACTCGCGGGACGCACTGCAAGCCTGGTTTCACGCGCTTGGTCCGCGCAACGCGCCTGTGTGGATGCCCGCATTTCATTGCGGCATGGAAGTGCGCGCGGCTGTCGACGCCGGGTTCACGCCTCGTTTTTACGGAATCACTCCCGAGTTGCATGTCGACGAAGATCGCTTGGCGGCCGGACTGCGCGAACATCCCGGCCCCGTGCTGCTGATCCATTACTTCGGATTTCCGCAGCCCTCGATCGTGCGTATCGCGGCGCTGTGCGGCGAACACGGCGTGCCGCTATTGGAAGATTGCTCGCATGCGCTTTTCTCCACGCTCGACGGGCAACCGCTGGGCAGCTTCGGGCAGGCCGCCTCGTTCAGCCTCTACAAAACGCTGGGCACCGTGGATGGCGGGGCCTTGCGGGCCGCAGCCGCGACAACGCTCGCGCCCACGCTGGCGCCACAAACGATCCCGTGGGACGCTTACCTAAGGGCGTTCCAGCGGCGGAGGCGCGGCGGGTCGGACTCGCCGGCGGAATTCGCGCAGCGCGTGGCCCATGCGCGGCAGCGGATCTTCCAGGAACCCTGGCGCTACGGGTGCGGCATCTCCCGCCTCTCGCTGGCGCTGCTGCGCCGCATGGACCCGCAATTCGTCCTGGAGCGCCGCCGCGCCAATTACGAACAATTGGACGCGCTGTTGCGCGGCCTTCCCGGTTATCGCCCGGCCTACCGTGCGCTGCCGGCTGGAACGTGTCCGCTGTATCTGCCGGTGTTCGTGCGCCACCGCGACGATCTGCTGCTGCGATTGCAGGCGGCGCACGTGGAAGGATTCATCTTCGGCATGTTCCATCATCCTGCCATGGATCCCGCTGCGTTTCCGGAGAGCGGCACGTTCCGCGAGGATCTGCTGTGCCTCCCGGTCCATCAGGATCTTGACCCGGGGGACGTGGACCGCATGGCCTCTCTTCTGCGATCATGGCTGGTGACGGGGGCGGTTTGAATATGCAGCCAGACGAGCAGACCCGGCTGTGGGAAGAGCAGGGCTTCCTTTTTCTTCCACAAGCGCTGCAACCAAGCGAAACGGCCACGCTGCTCCGCGCCGTGGACGCAGTGCTCGAATCCAAACACGGCCGGATCTTCTCGCAGGATAGCGGCGTCGGCGAACGAACGCGCGCCTTCAAAGTCGCCAACGCCGTCACCGAAACCGATGCGCTGGATGCACTGATCGATCATCCTTCCATCTTCCCCTTGTTGCTCGCGTTCCTGGGGCCGTATCTGCAAACCATGGGCACCGAGATTTTCGTGCGTCTGCCGGGTTCCGGCCAAGAGCCTCTGATCGACTGGCATCGCGACGGCGGCGCCGCCATGGGCAACTTGGCCGCCACGCCCGCCATACCGATCTTGCAACTGAAGGCGCAATTCTTCCTCACCGATTTGGGCGAGCCCGACGCCGGCAATTTCATGCTCGTCCCCGGCAGCCATCGCGTTCCGTTTCCCGCGCAGGGGCTGGCGCCCGGGTCGACACCGCCCGGCGCGATTCAGCTAATGGCGCAGCCGGGCGACGCGGTGCTTTTTGCATGGTCGCTGTGGCATGCCGTAGCGCCCAATCGGGTTGGCCGTGCGCGCAAGAGCATCGCCATTCGGTACGGGCCGATGTGGAGCCGGCCCTACGACTACGAACGTCTGCCGCGCCGCGTGCTCGAACGCATGACTCCCCGGCGGCGGCGGTTGTTCGGCGATCTCGGCAAAGGTGCGCACCCTTCCTCCTATTTCTACCCGGACGACGACGAGCAACTCGCCATCATGCAGGGAGACCCGGTTTCGGAATGAACGCGAGCCTGGTCTTCACGGTGGATACCGAACCCGACGACCAGTGGGCGCCAGCGCTGGCGGACGGTTCGCTGCCGCCCTTCGCCTTCGCCAACACGCGCGGGCTCGGGCGCCTGAAGGATTTCTTCCGCAAACATGGGGCGCCGGTGACATGGATGGTTTCGTATTCCGTGGCGCGAGACGCCGAGAGCGCGCGCCTGCTGCGTGAAGCTGCAACCGGGGGCGACGAAATCGCCGGCCATTTGCATGGCTGGGAGACGCCGCCGTTCACCGCGGTGGATCGCTACAGCCGGCCGTTTATCGCCGAGTATTCCGATAGCGTTCGCTTGGCCAAGCATCGGTCGTTGGTGGCCGCGCACCAGGATGCTTTCGGAGGGCGCCCGGTAAGCTACCGCGCGGGCCGCTGGGGAGTCGATTCGATCGAATTGCAGCATCTTGCGGAACTCGGTTACACGATCGATTCGAGTATCGCGCCGGGGATCGATTTCCGGGACCGCCGGGGGCTGCTTCTTCCCGGCCCCGATTTTCGCGCGCACTTGACGAGCGGCGGACCGCGTCCCTATCGGGCCGGGCCGCTGTGGGAGGCGCCGGCTTCGATAGTGCCCATCGGGTGGTTGGGCGGTGGAAGCCGTGCGGTGTCGATCGCCCGGATCGCCGCGCGGCGCGACAGCGGCTCCTGGCCGGCGCGCGCGTTGAGCCGCATGCTGGCCGCTGGCGAACTGCAACGCTTGGTTTGGATTCGTCCGCTGAGACATCCGCGGGCGCAGTTGGTGCGCGCGACACGCACGCTGCTGGCGCGCGGCGCTCCGATGGTGAATGTGATGTTCCATTCGTCGGAGGCGTTCGTCGGCACGAGTCCGATTAGCCGGAGCGCGGAGGATGTGGCGCGGCTTTATGGCGATCTGGACGCGATTGTCGAGGCGGGGCGTAGGGGAGGGGCGGGGGCGCGCACATTGCGGGATGCCATTACGGCGCTGGCATCCGGCGCGACGTAATAATCGCGTCTGTAATGGGAGGTATCCACTCGATCAGCCATCGGCGCCCAGGTGAAGCAGCCCCAGGACGGTCCCAGCCGGAATCAGTCTCGCTCCCCGTTCTACAGCAACCTCCTAGACGAGAACGCCGTTTCAAAACGACCACTTCCAGATCGGTTGTCGGAGGGGCTGTTCTCGCGGGGAATCGGCCCTCGACCCGGCTCTCTGTCGGGGTGGCGCGTCACCCGCCCGGACGCAGTCCTGGCCACGTCCCCTCCGCCCGTCGGAGCAATTCAGGTGGAGCAGTAAGGGTTGCGCGCTCTAGTGTTAGCACCGATCCAAAGACGATTCCCACGTCGCAGAGAGTTTTGTTCCTCAGGTCCCAAGCGGTAACACACTTGCTCTTCTTCTGGCCCGGGGCATGCCTGTCGGGCTCTTCATCGAGATCGTGCTGAGGACTTGGACACAGCGAAACGTGCCAGGTATGGAGAGCGGTCGGGTCAATGTCGCCAAGCACCTCGACAAGGACCTTCCGCAACTTGGTATGAGGTTTCATATAGAGGGCCCTACGCACGGGCTCCCGCTCACTCACGCTTTCAATACCATCTTGGGAACTCAGATCACTCTCGTCCACCACCGTCCAAAAGCGAATTAGCCTCGAAGTTACGAGCTCTCCCAGATCAATCTGATGAGCAGTCAGGTTTAGCATTACTTGAGGGCCGACGTAAACAACCATTCGCAACCTACTGCGTTGTCTGGCAGTCCACTGGCCGTAAGCACGCACTGCTTCAATGAATCCATAGACTGGAGGGACTGTCCCACCTTCGGCCGGAAGATAGAGATGCAAGACCTTGCATCGACGATCTATCTTGTCCAAAAGCCGTTTCATCGCGGTGCCGATGGAATCCTTTTCATGCGGGTCCCCGGTTAGTGCTCTGACTGCAAATAGCCCTTTAGCTGGTGAAATTACGTGGACGCCTTCACTAAACGTTTGCCCGGCGAATTTCTTTCGCAGCTTTTCCTGATCCGAATTAACCAACACCGTACCGTCTTCGGCCGCCCTGACAATCAATGCCACGGCATATCCGCAAAATTCCGCTTCGGGTATCGGCAATTGCGGCTCGCTGGTAACTTCAAGGCTGGCCCCACTAGCCAGATTCAGAGTCAACCGGGAGAGGCCACCCTGCGAAGCGATGATCTCGCGGTGAAGTCGTCCAAGTATTACCGGTAAGCGGGCATGATCCCGATACTGCAAGACGGTTATGTTCATCTCCTCAGCCAAGAAGCGGATGTCGACCTTCGCGTCTTTCCGAAGAAGGGCGAAATGTGGAACAGGACTTGGGCCGCACAACTCTAGCACCTCTCCGAACAGGTTCCAAAAATACTCCTCCGAGAGGCGGGTGCCAACAAAGAGAAACGAACGGGTGCGAAAGACTTCACCAAAACAACGGCGAAAGTGAACGGCCGTAGTCGTGACCTTGCGATATTCCGAATGGCCGATGACCAATTCCTGCTGCAGCCTTGAAAATGGCGCGTCGGGCCCAGAAGTCTTCGCGGGGCAATCGGGATGTAGCCCACCGACGAATCCTTGAATATGCCAAATAATTTCTCGATCAAAAGGGCTGACCAGTGAGGACATAATCCGCTTACAGTCGCTGGCGGATCGTCCCAGAACCAGCGGCCGGAGTCGCCCCTGGGATGCTCTGATGGAGGCGCCGTACAGAAGATCATCATAGTTGGTAGAAATCGTCAGCGGCCAAAAACTTCGCGCGAACGCTGCGGTCTGAGCAGGGATTCCCAGATCATTGTACTTTTCACCTTTAAGCGATTCGCGAACTGCATCTATAAACTCGGCGTCGTTGCCGCTGTGTCGAAGTTTGGCGGCAGCCCGTTGCGCTCTGATTTCTGGGTGATCGTTTCCGACGCTATATACGTTCGCTTTCTTCTCAAGGTTCTGTACAAATCCTTCCCATCCGACGAGCTTTTCCATACTCATCCCAGCACCCACAAACGGCACTAGTCGGCCCATGTTGTATATGCTGGTTAGGAGTGGAAGGATTTCTTGGAACGACTGGATGGACCTATAAGGCATCAGGTCAAGTATACACCCTGAAAGCGCGCTTTGTTTCCCTGAAACTGCAGTTTTTTTCCATCAACATGGCCACGAACGCTGCGCTCCTGCGTGCCTGCGGGATCAACAGAAGAAGCCAGCCGAAACATCGTGAACGACCGGATCTGTTGCCAAACCTTCCGCCGTCCGCATCGTCGGCCGCTCGGAAAATGGCCGACGCGGCTGCTCGGCCCACACTCGCCAGTCCTGTTGCGGAATCTCCTTCGCGCCACCAAAGCTCCAAGTGGTCCCGCTCGGGGACGTTGCACCCAACGCCGCCGGAAACCCGATCACGCGCAAACCTATGCCCCAATCACCCGCCCCCGCCGCATGGCCCGCGTCGCGATCTCCTTCACCAACCGGTCGAAATCCACGCCCGCCCAGCTCCCCGAAAACGACCGCTGAAACGGCGCCAGGGCCGGATTCGGATTCGCCTCCAGGAAAACCCAATCGCCCGACGGCGCGAGCTTGACGTCCAGCCGCCCATAGTCCCGCATGTCGAGCGCATCGAACGTCCGCAGCGCCAGTTCGTTCAGCGTCCGCTGTTCACCGCGCGTCAATTCGGCGAAAACCATGCGCACGCGCCATCGCCGACGGTACGCCGCATCGTGCTTGAAGCGCTGGCACGCCAGCACCGGCGCGCCGTCGCCCTTGCGCCCCACCACGAACTCGCGCACCGGCATGGTTCGCAGGCCCGCGATCGCGATCACCATTTCCCGGCCCGCGATGTATTCCTCGCAGATCGCATCTTTCACGCCGCCGCTGCCAAGCGCACGGATGCGCGCCATCAAATCCGCGTGCGACGCTACCAGCGAATTCTGCCCGATACCCTCCGAGCCGTCGCCAAAGCGCGGCTTTACCACCAACGGGAACCGCACGCCCGGCGGTACGCGCGGCTGCCACGTCTGGGTCGCGAACCAGGCGGGCACGCGGAATCCGGCGCGTTCCGCCATCACTTTGCTCAGCGCCTTGTCGCGGCACAGCGCCAGACCCGTCGGTCCGGTACCCGTATAGGCGATGCGTTCCAGTTCCATCAGGGCGCAGATATGGCTGTCCATTCTGCGATCTCCGTAGACATGCTCGGTCAGGTTGAAGACCAGCGACGGCCGCTCGTCCTCCAGCATCTTCAAGAACGCCGCCACGCCGGTGAATGGATGGATCGCCACGCGCCCCGCGAACCGGCGGAGAGAACGTACCACAAACCGCTCCGGCTGCCCGGCATTCAACCGCAGGGTGCCCGGGCGCAGCACTTCCGGATCGACCAGCACCACAGCAGTCTCGCACTTCATCGTCCAGTCCCCGCCAGCTCGCGATACACGCCTTCATACCGCTCGAAAACCGCGGACCACGTATGCGGCAGCAGCTTTTCAGCCAAGGCGCGCCGCCGCTCGGACGCGTGCCCGCGTAAAAGCTGCGGCTCGATGGCGCCTGCCAGATCGGCGACAAAGCGCGGCACATCGGCTGGAACCGGCAGGTCCGCGAGCGTAGTCTGCAATGGCGCGACCAGTTCGATATCGCCCGCCTCGCGCCACTCTGCCGGAATCCAGCTTTGGATCGTCGGCAGCCCGCTTACCACCGCCGGGCAGCCGCAGGCGAGTGCCTCCAGCATGGTCAGCGGCAACCCTTCGAACAGCGATGGCAGCACGAAGACGGCGCTCCCTTGCAGGATGCGCGCGATCTCTTCCTGCGGCTGTGCGCCCACGTGCCGGACGCGCGGACCGGCCGCCGCCACCAGTTCGTCCATTTTCCGGCCATCCGCACCGCTGCCGCTCGCGCCCACGAGCAGCACTTGAAATCGATCCGCCGCCTCCAGCAAGAACGGGATGCCCTTCGAGGTCGAAAGACGGCCCACGAACGTCACCGGATTCTCCCCCTCGCGGCGGCCATCCGCGAAATGAAACACGTCGTCGCGGAACCCCGCGCCGCATACCGCAATCCTCTCGGGCCGCACACCGAAGCATTCCACCGTATCGGCGACGGACTGGGGGGTCAGGACACACACTTTGTCGAGCGCCCGCACCCCGCCCAGCACGAATGGAAGAAGGTGCGGCGCCTTCACCGCCTGCCGCAATTCGGCGTTGTGCGATGTGGCCACTACCGGCACATCGGCAAACACTTCGCGCGCCAGCGCCGTCATCAGCCACAGATGATGCGTATGGACCATCTGCGGGCGGAATCGCTCGCGCACCTCTTCCATCACCCACCGGGACCGCGCCAGGTACTGCTCCACCTGCAGCGGCGTCATCTCCGAAAATATCGTGGTGGGATACGGCATCACATCGCTGTTGCCGGGAACCGGGAATGGCGCATCCGGGGACGGAAAGACGATCGGCGAAAACTCGTCTTCGTCGACCGACACTTCCGCCGCCGACGTACCCGGAGGGCCTCCGGCGATCACATGCTGCTCGTAGCCCCGGCGCGCCGCTTCTCGCACCATGGCTACCAGAAACACCCCGCTGCCGGAGCGCCCAGGCCGTTGCGAAAGAATGTGCAGCAGCCGCATCAGCGTGTCAGGGCGACCAAGTTGCTATGGAACATGGATTCTTCATCGTGTTCCAACACGCGCAGCCCGGTGGCTGCGATCAGCGCATCCATCCGGGTGCGGGTCATGCGCGAAAAACCGGGATTTTCGCGGGCGATGGCCTTGCGGATGTCCCCGTAGTGCACCACGGCCACTCCGTCGGGCTTCAGAACCCGCTCGATCTCATGCAGGTACGCGCCAATTCCCTCGGGCTCCAGATGCACGAAGACGTCGAATGTGAACACCCGGTCGACCGACGCGTCCGCCACGCCCGTCATCTCGAACCCACTGGTTTGGTAGGCGTCGAAGCGCAGTTCCGGAAAACGCCGCCGCAGGCTGTCGAAGGACTCGCGATTGAACTCCACCACCGTCAGCCGCGCCGCGCGCTGAAAATATTGCGTCCAGCGGCCGCCGCCGCTGCCGATTTCAAGCACCGCAAGGCCCGGCGGGAAATAAGGGTCGATGAACCGCCGCCGCACCTCCAGCAATGGCGGGAAGCTTTCCGGATCGCCCCATTGGTCGCCGAAATACTCCTCTTCCGGACCAGCGGATAAATCCGCCAGCATGCCTCCCCATTTGCGATTCCATTCCAGAGACGGCATCGTCTCACTCCAGCGTACTACGCACGCGGGCGGCAATCTCCTCCGGTTGGTATGGCACGCGGGGCGCGTCGCCATCGGCTTCGGGCGTCACCTTCACCAGCAGGAATGAAGGGCCGCGCTCCTCGATCAGCGCGTCCAGACCCGACTCCAATGCGGCGGAATCGCACGCCCGATCAACATGCAGGTAGCCCGCCGCGCGCGCCATGGCATCCAGCGGCACATGCGTCGAAATCGAGCGCTGCCCACCCGTGGAGCCGTACATTTCGTTATCGAAGACAATGTGCAAAAAATTGGGCGGCTGGAGTTCCGCCACCATCGCCAGCGTACCGAGGGTCATCAACAGATTCCCGTCGCCATCGAACACCACCACTCGCCGGTCCGCGCGGGCCAGCGCCAAGCCGAGGCCGATAGGTGCAGCCAGCCCCATCGATCCCAGCATGTAGAAATGCTCCCGGCGATCGCGCGCGGCGCACGTCTCCCGGCTGATCCAGCCATTCGCGGCCACCACTAATTCATCCCGCAGCCGCCGCACTACGGCGGCAATCGCATCCGCCCGGCGCATCACTCAACCACCCCCGGCCGGCACACCAGCGCGAACGGCGTGCGTTCCGCCTGCATCGTTTGAGCGGCCGTCCGCAGATCGCTCTCCACGGTGGCGCGCTGGGGCACCAAGTAGGGCAGCCGCAACGCATCCAGCAGAGGCAGGGTCGCCGCTCCTGTGAGCTTGTGTTCCGGCGAATCCTTCCCGTCATGCCCCCGCCACCCCACCACCAGCAGCATCGGAATCCGATAGATCGCCGCCAGCGATGCCAGTGCGTTGATGGCCAGCGCCAGCCCGGAGTTCTGCATGAAGGCCACCGGCTGCCGACCGCCCAGCCAAGCGCCCACGGCAAGCCCCACCGCGACGTTTTCCGACACTGCGGGCACGTAGCCGAATTCAGGCGCCGATTCCAATCGCCGCAGCAGCTTTTTGAATGTCGAATCCGGCACGCCCGTGAAAAAGTCGAATCCCTGCGCGCGAAGCAACTCCGGAAAGTCCGCGTCAGGATTCAACGCCGGCCCCCTTGGCGCGCGCACGTTCCGGAGCAGGCTGCCCGTTGGCATGTCCCTGCAATTCGAAGATAGCCTTCATGGGCCACAGGCGGCCTTCGACAGAGGCCGTCGAGCCGGTGCTCCGGATTTCCGCGTATACCTGTTCCATCGCCTGCAAAGCGCAACGCAAGCCCTGGTTGGCATAAATCACGATTTTGACTCCCAATTCGGCCAACTCGTCCGCCGTGGCTGAATAGTAAGTGGTGGGCACGGCCACCAGGGGCGTGGGCCGCTTCCACTGCCGCGCAACCCCGGCCAGCTCCCCTGGGTGCGAGGCCTTGCTGTGAATCAGGATCGCATCGGCCCCCGCGTCGGCATAGGCGTGGGCGCGCAGCAGGGCTTCCTCTTCACCGCGGCCGGCAATCAGGGCCTCCACGCGCGCAATGATGACAAACTCCGGATTCCGCTGCGCCCGCTTGCCGCTCCGCAGTTTCTCCACAAATTGGTCGACGGCGGCCAACTCCTGCCGGCCGGACAGAAAGCTATTCAGCTTGGGGAATTGCTTGTCTTCGATGCAGACGCCCGCCACGCCGGCGGCTTCAAACCGGCGGACGGCGTAGGCGAACTGCAGTTCGTCTCCGTAGCCGGTGTCGCAATCGGAAACCACCGGGATATCCACGGCGGCGCACATCGCCTGCGCCGCGGCCAGGTGCTCGCTCTGTGTGACGATACTGGCGTCGGGCACGGCGTAGGCGGCCGAAATCTCGAAGCTGCTGGCCCAAATGCCCTCAAACCCCGCGCGTTCTGCGATCTTCGCTCCGATCGCGTCATGAGCTCCCATCAGCCGGACGACTCCGGGCTGCGCAAGTAGTGCCCGAAGAGTGGCACCCGCCATCCGTTTCTCCTCCTGTAGAGTTTCAAGTGCGGATTATGGCACACACGCATGCTGTAATCAACGTGCGAAACCGCCATCCATCCAGGCTTTGAACCGATCGATCTGTTTCTTCGTCAACGGCGGATAGGGCGGAGGCGGCATCGAATTCGATGAGATCTGGCCGTAGATGGCCGCTGCATTCGCCTTGACGTCGTCGAATTTCGTCAAGTCGAACCGCCACGTCATCGATCCTCGAAACTGCCGGAAAACCGGAACAATATCTTTCTCGAAAGAAACCGGCGAATCCATGGTCTATACCTCCATAAGGCTGGGTCGAAGTTTCCAAAGGCTGCCACTCCCGGCACGCGCCGCCACGCCTTTGTCCGCCGCGATCTCGAACTCTCCAAAATCCAGAACGTAAACCGCTTGGGAACACGGGCAGAATGCCACATCGATGGGACGCGCGAGCGGCAGCGCCGGAAGCGGATGCGTGGACCAGTCGCGCAGTGATACTCTGACCACCGCCCGCCCCACGCGCGGCCCTTGGGGCGCCGTCATGGGTTTCTCGTCCCCAAAAAGCGCGACGATCAAATCGCCCGCATGCGGCAGGCCGTCCGGAACGATGGCGAATTTCACCGCGCTCGAGTTCGGTTTGAATTCGACCAGCGCGCGCGCGGGCGGCGGAAGCTCATGGTGATTGGCGAGCACAAACCCGGCGGGATCGGTGCCGGGCCGCCCGCCGTAAAAATCGGGCCAACCGTACCAAGCGCCCAGGCAAACTTCATACAGGAAATCGGGGCAATTCGCGATCGGCCGGCTGCCGCGCATATCTGCGCCTTGGTCGGTAGCGAGCAGCCGTCCATCGGGCAGGAAGCCCAGCCCATAGGCATTGCGGAGGCCCCAAGCCACCAGTTCCAGATTCGAGCCATCCGGATCGCAACGCATCACCGCTGCCGTACAGGGGACCCGCCCCGCGATCCGGCGATGCTTGGCCGATGTGCCGAACGGAGCGAATGCGCCAGTTCGCACCGTCGTTCCGCACCGGCAACGCGGGTCGCGGGTCTCGGCTTCGAAACCTGCGAGCGTGATATCGTAGCCGGGCACGTCGCAGTTATGCGGCACTTCGCGCAACCATGCCAGATCCTGCGAATCGAGCCCGATGACGCCGCTATTGGTCATGGCGCCCTGGCTGAAGTAGAGCTTGCCGTCGGGACCAACGGCCACCATATTAGTGTGATAATTCCCGAACCCCGGCAATCCATCCAGAATCGTGCGGAGTTCACGCGTTTCGGGATCCAGCCGGCTGATGCGGCCCGGATTCCCGCCTTCGGAGATAATCAGCGATCCGTCGTACCAGCACAGTCCGTTCACCGGAAATCTCAGGCCATCGGCGAAGCGCGCCAGGCTGCCGTCGGCGAGCAACTTGGAAACCACGCCTCCGGCAGGCGCGCCATCGAAGGGCAACCCGGATTCAGCGATAAAGACCGCGCCTTCGGGATCGAGCGCGATGCTGGTCGGAAAGTTGAGACCGCCGGCAGCCTGTTCCATGGCTATAAACGGCCCGCATCCGCCAGCAACATGCGCACAGCCAGCACACATAAGTATGCGCCCATCAGCACTTCGACGCGCGCAGGCACCATCCGGCAGAACCAGCGCCGCAGCCATGCGGCCCCATACAGGCCGGCGCACGACATTCCGCCGCTCACCAGGCCGATCGCCAAAGCCGCCACCCAAGCGGGACAAGGCAGTGACCCGATGCCCACGCCCGCCACCAGATTGTCCAGGCTCAGCGAAAGGGGCAATCCGAAGAGCGCGCGCGTATCTCCCGCGGGCCGATCCTCCCGTCCGCCCAGGATCGCGCCTGCCAGAACAGCCGCGCCGCAAACGATGGTGGTCAACGGCCCGGCGATGCGAGTGTAAGGCTCGATCAGCGCCAGTGCGGCGCGGCCCACCAGGATCCCCGCCAGCGGCGCAGAAACCTCGCAAACCACGAATCCCGCCGCCAGCAGGCGCATACGAGCGCGCGACATGGGCAGCAGCCCCACCGAAGAGCAAACCTGCAGATTATCCAGGCCGGCGAGCACGCCGAACAGCAGCATCGCCGCGATCATTGGACGTCTTCTTTGGGCAGCGAATAAATCCGCAACACCCCTCCGCGTTTTCCGAAAACGAGCGCGCCGGCCACCACATAATCGCCCGCCACAGCCGGCCCGAGGCAGTAGCCATACCCGCCGTTCATCCCGCCCGTCTGTTCGCCCAATTGATCTTCCCAGAGCTTCTCGCCACTCCAGGCGTCGAAGGCATACACCGCGATTTTCGACGTGGAACAGAACACCACGTCGTTCACCACCGCGGGCGAACTCAATCCGGATTCGCCGGGAGTGCGGTACATGGGCGGTTGCGCGTGCACATACAGCCGCGGCTCGCCGTCGTCCATCTCCCAGGCGTCGGCGAGCGTTTGCCAGTCCATGGCGCGCAGGAACGGAGTGGTCGCATAGTCGATGCCCGCCTGCACGGTGTGGTAATTGTTGCCGCCGATTCCGATAAAGATGCGCCCGAGATCGTGGTGGATGGCGGGAGTGCTGTAGGTTCCGGAATAGTTCTCCTGGTCCTCGCCTTCCGACATGCGATTCGGCACGAAGGGATCGAGCCGTGGATCGTTGGGGCCTACATGCGGATCCACGGACGGAATCCGCCTGCCATCGTTGTAATACGGCAATAATTGCCGCCAGTGCAGCAGCTTCAGGGTGGCCGCATCCAGCACGAAGAAGCCGCCATTCTTGCAACCGGCGGCCACCACCCGCCGTCCGTTCACGGTGAACAGCACCGGCGAACCGCCGAAATCGACGTCGACGTCGGTGTCGCGGTAACTGCTTTCTGGGGGCGCCTGGAAGAACCCCCGGAATTCCCCGCTGGCCGCGTCTAGAGCCAGAATGCCGTTCGAAAATCCTTTGGAGGGCAACGTGGAATCGGGTACGGGATTGCCGGTGGCACAGTAGAGCCGATCGAGCAAATCGTCGTACGCGATGGACGCCCATACGGAGCAACCGCGAATCGCCGGATTATTTGGCCCGATGGTGAATGGCGGAGACAGTTTGCCTTTGACCACAGCCGGCGGCAGAACATTCGGTGCGTTAGGGATGTTCTCCTGGAACTGGCAGGTGCAGTGGATCCAGACGACGTTTCCGGTCGACATGTCCAGGCAGAAAACAAAACCGAAAAGATCCGGATTCTCGCCTTCCCCCATGCCCACGAAGACGTAATTAGACGGAATGCCGAGGGCATTCGGAATGCCTGTGGCGATCACCGGCGAGCTCCAGCCTGCGGCGGGAGGGCCGCCCGGTCCGAGATTCGATACCGGCTGGTTATGCGCGGGGTCCGCGTGGCGCAGATCCGTGACCCAGACCAGACTCAGGTCCTCCGCCGCCAGGCAATACAGTTTGCCGTCGAAGGCGCTGAAATAGACGTAAACCTTGTTGTCATCCGGGTTGGTGACGACAGCCGGAGTGCAACCCATGCCCATGAAACCGTGCGTATCGCCTTCCGCCGGATCGATGTCCCATTTGAACCGGGCGGCGGTCAGCCCGGTGCTGACGTCGATTTTCAGGAATTCGCCGCCATTGGCGCCGGCCGCGCCGTGGCTATTCGCGAGTCCCACATAAACGAAGCCATCCACCAGTGCCGGCACCGACAGAACCGGCCCCGCGACTTCGATATCGTGCACCAGTTTCAGGGAAGCGGCGTTACGCGTATTGATCCGGCTGCCCTTCACCAGCCCCGTGTGGGCCGCGTCGCCATGATACATCCACCAATTCGTTTTGTGCATAGCCCGCCCTATTCATTCACCGGTGTGTATTCAAAACTGGGGCCCGCCGTCTGGCCCGGAACCGTTTCGGTGGACATCAACACTTGCGCCTGCTCTTTCATCGATTCCATGAGCCCGATGGCCGGGCCGAGGCGATCCGGCTCGCCGTTGAAGACCAGGTGCAGGGATTTCAGCAGACTGGTGTAAGTGTAATTGAACGTCCGGTTGAGATTCGCCGCTTTCGATCCGGCAGGGTAACTGGCGCGGCTGGGGTTCGTAATCACAGGCAATACACCCGTGGGATCGAATTCGATCTTGTGGCCGCCATAGACGTATGGCGGGGCGCAGGGCTGGGTATCCGGATTCGCGATCAGCTTGCGGCCGTTATAAATCTCCGCGAACCGGTAGTAGTGCGCGGGTTCGTGCTCGGGGTCGAGCGGCGATGTGGTGGTGCCTTCGCCCTGTTCCACGATGAGGTTGATGGCCCTGATCGCGCTAGGGGCGTCATGCACGTGCATCTTTTGCAGCGGCTTGAACCCGGTGGTCAACTGGTTGCGGTCGCTGGCGAAGTCGTCTTTCGGCAGATGGTTGATCTGATCGGCGATCTTGGCATAAAACTGTCCGATGGTCTCTGGTAATGCAGCGCCCGCGAGTTCCGCCTTCAGAACCGGGAAATGCAGCGGATCCTCGGGTTCTTCGATGACCATAAAAGTGTCCTGCACCAGTTGCTTCGAGAACGGGGCCAAGGGTACGATCAGATCGCCTTCCACGCCGCCCGGCAGAGGGCCGGGATATTTGGGCAGGAAACAAGGGCCGTCGATCTTCGGTGTGCCACAGATGGCATTCAGAATATTGCAATCGAGCGACATGTGCAGCATCTCTTGCGAAACGATGGACTTGATCAGCCCGGCGATCTCCAGGTTGGTTCCGGGTTTGAGCGAGTAGAGCGCGTAGAGGTACGGGGGAATGGTGGCGTGCTCGAGTTCGATGGCGTTCTGCAGCGCGCGGCGCACCCCTTCCACGCTGCCGTCGAGGTCTGCGAATAGTTCCGATTTCAAGCGGATCATGGATTCTATCTCCTATGTCTCAGATACAATCGGCGGCTGGCCGCTGCCGCTTTGCCGCCGCGTTGGGGAAGTTCGGTAACCTGCTCCGGCACAGGCGCGGGCGGCGCCATGGGGGCAGCCTGGGTTGCGGCGGCCACTCCCTTAACCGGCTTGCCATCGGGTCCGGGATGGCTCAGCCAGCGAATGATCGCCGCGCGCTTGGCCGCCGAAAGGTCGCGCGTCACGGGCATCGAGTTCGGATCTCCCGGCGGCAGCCCGAAGGCCAGCAGCAAAAGCTTCACGTTGGCGCTGGCCGATTCGTAATCCGCCATATCCAGGAAGTGCTTCATCACCGGATACAGATTGGCGTACTGCTCGAATATGGGCTGCAGGCAACCGTGCCAGACAACCGGGTCGGCGGCGGCGAACCCGCTGAACGCAAGCAGGCTGACGAAATCCCATGGGTTGTATGTATCGTTGGTTCCGTAGGCCAGCGTTTCTTCGAGAAGCGGCCGAATACCGTATACCTGCCCATCGATGAACTGGCGCGGATTTCCGGGATCCGCAACCCGGATCGGCAGCGTGGCGACGCCGTCCGGGCCGGTGGTCAAACGCGCCGGGAAATCGAGCGCGCTATCGGGCAATGCCACCGCCGGCGCCGGTCCTAGCGGGCTGGATGGCTGCAACTGCGACGGATCCAGAATGTTCACGATGCGCGCGCCCGCGTAAGGCCGGCCATAGCGCGTGGCATAGATGCGCGCCTCCGCTCTATCGCCGGGATTGGCGCGGAAAACAAACTGGTCCGCGCGGGCGTAGAGGCCGTCCGCGGGCTCGTTGATGCCGCCCGTGGAATTTCCGTTGGCATCGGTCAGCGCGAGCACCAGCGGATTGGAGGAAACTTTCTGAATCTCCTCGCCCGTGAGGTTCCGGCCGGCAGGTAGCGCTACCACGCCCGCCGTGTTCTCGTACCAGTGGTCGCCCAGATAGGGAATGGTGTCGATGGTTTCGGGCGCGGCTCCCGCGTAACCTAGCGCAAGCTGTCCGACCGGCGCGATGGCGCCGCCCGAAGTCGTGGTGGGTAGGGAGTTTCCCAAATCGAGATAGATCTTTCCTTCGCCCGCACTCACCACCGCCGGACAGAAATTGATTTTGCCTTGCGGAACGAAAAAGTTGCCCCCACCCGTGGCCACGGCCATGAAATGCCGCCCCACGATCAGATGGTCCGGTTCGCCCGGAAGGCCGGGCCCGATGCTGCCCACAATGCGTCCGCGCGTAAAGTCGGCGGACTTCGGATCCATGTTGTAGCCGTCTACGTTGAACTTGATGGAAAGCTTTCCCGATGCGGCGGATGCCACGCGCAGTTTCAGAAGAAATTCGGACGACTCGATAGGACCCCATTCCAGCCCGTACAAGACGGAGGTGTAGGCGGCGCCCGCGATCAGATCGCCTCCTCCCGGCGCGCGGTCCCAGATGTCGATAAATGCGGCGGTCTTGTAAAATCCGCGCAGCAGGTTCACGCCGTCCTTATCGCAGATGCGCACCTGCATGCCCCAGATTTCCGAAACCATCTGCTGCTCGGGATCGAGATCGACCAGCTTGGCCGCCACCGTGACATCCGAATCCGCCACCAGATAATTTAGGATCGGATCCGCCCGCGGCGCGGGCTGGTTGTTTATATACGCGCCCGTTACGCGGCAACCGATCAAGCGCCACGCGGCATCGCCATTCGGATTCCACCATCCATTCAGTTGACTCGGCTGATTGCCCGTCTGGGGTTCCTGAAACGACGGTTGAAAGGTCTGGTTATTGTAATGCAGCGGGTCGTTATTGACGGTCGATGGAGCCGCTTGGAATTGACCGGCGAAATGCAATCGTAACGAATTCAAGTAGCTCATTTTGCGGCCAAGAAAGATACTGTATCGAATTTGCGACCGGAAAACAACAAAACGGCAGCGGTGCCCTGTGGGGCAGCTTGGTAAGCCGCGGCCGATACCGCGGGCGGCACAAGCACCACGACAGCCACTTTCACGGTGCCATCACCACGCCCAAGGTGCTCCAAAGATATCTCGGAGGAAGCACCATGAACATCAAAAAGATGCATCCAGCCTGCGCGCGTCCTTAACGCCTCATAAACACACCTGGGCCGCCATGGCACAACTTGTCTGCACCGGCGCAATGTTAGAATGGGCCACATATGCATCGCAGGCTTATCCTTCTTCTGGCCGCCTCCATCTTCGGGGCCGCGGCGGCCGATGTACACGTCGTCGAAGAAATTGTCGCCAAAGTGAATAACGACGTCATCACCCGCGGCGAGTTGGTGCGTGCCCGCATGGAGATCGAGGCGGAGCTTCGCCAGCAGGGGTTAAGCGGCGCCAAACTGCAACAAGCCCTCCAGGAGAGAGCCGCGGACGCATTGCGCGAACAGATCGACCAGCTCCTGCTGGTGCAGAAAGCCAAGGACCTCAACATCAACGTGGATTCGGAAATCAACAAGCGTTTGGCCGCGATGCAGGTGCAAAGCAAAATCACCGATCCGGACAAATTCCACGACTTCATCCGCGAGCAGATGGGCATGCCCTTCGAGGACTTCAAGCAGCAGGCCAAGAATCAGATCCTGACGCAGCGCGTCATCAGCGAAGAGATCGGCTCGCGCATCAACATACCGGAGCCGGACAAGCGGAAATACTACGAAGAGCACAAGAACGACTACGTGCGCGACGAGCAGGTTTTCACGCGGAAGATTTTCATTTCCACCGAAGGGAAAACGCCCGACCAGGTGGCCGCGGCCGAAAAGAAAGCCAAAGACCTAGTGGCGCGCGCGCGCAAGGGCGAGAAGTTCGGAGACCTAGCGGCCACCAATTCCGACGATCTGGAAACCGCGCGCAACTTCGGTGAAATGCCGGCGTTTAAGCGCGGCCAGTTCCTGAAGCCGATCGACGACATCCTCTTCAAGGAGAAAAAGGGTTACGTCACCGATCCCATCCGCATACCGGACGGTTTCGTGATCTTCCGCATCGAGGACCGCTACGAAAAGGGACTGGCCACTTACGAAGAGGTCGAAACCGAAATCAACGAGCGCCTGATCATGCCGCAGATGACCGCCAAGGTGCGCACTTATCTGACCACGCTGCGGCGGGACGCTTTTCTGGAGATCAAAACCGGCTACGTGGATAGCGGCGCGGCGCCCGGCAAAGATACGTCCTGGAGAGATGTGGCGCAGTTGAAGCCGCAGACCATCACCAAGGAAGAGGTGGCGGCCCACCGGCCCCTGAAGCGGCTGCTATTCGTGATTCCCGTTCCGGGGACCGGCACCAAGAAGGTGGTTTACAAGCCTGCGCCGGCCACCACGCCCACGCAGCCTGCGCCGTCCACGGCCGCCCTTCCGCCGGTCGCGGCGCCTCCCAAGCAGTAAGCGCGCGGCGCTGCCATGAAATCGCCCTATGTGAACGAACTCAAGCCGGATCGGATCGTGACCGGCAGCTTTCTGGTTTGCTCCAAAGAGATCCGGCAGAAGAAGAAGGGCGATCCTTATTTGTCTCTCCTGCTCGGCGACCGCACCGGCGAGTTGGATACGAAGATGTGGGACAATGTCGCCGAAGTCATGGAGACCTTCGAGCGCGACGACTTCGTCAAAGTCAAAGGGCTGCTCCAGATCTTTCACAACCGGCCGCAGTTGACCTTGCACACCATCCAGCGCCTGGACGGCCGCGAAGTGGATTTCACCGATTACTTCCCGGCATCCACGCGGGATCCGGAGGAGATGTGGCGTGAATTGCGCGGATTCGCCGCGTCCATCGGGAACCCGCACCTGCACAGGCTGGTAGCCGCCTTGTTGGACGACCAGGACATCGCGCGGCGCTATCGCGTAGCGCCGGCGGCCAAGCAGATCCATCACGCCTATCTGGGAGGGCTGATCGAACACGTACTCTCGCTGTGCCACCTTTCGCGGATGGCGGCCAGCCACTATGCGGCCATTGACGGCGACCTGCTGTTGACGGGCGCCATGGTACACGATATCGGCAAGATTTACGAGCTGAACTACGAACGCGGGTTCAGTTACAGCGACGAGGGGCAGTTACTTGGACATATGCTGATCGCGGTGCGGCTGATCGGCGACAAGCTGCGCGATCTGCCCGATTTTCCGCCGCGGCTGCGGTCGCTGGTTGAGCACATGATCGTCAGCCACCACGGGCGCCTGGAATTCGGATCGCCCAAGACGCCTGTATTTCCGGAAGCTTTGATGCTGCACTATCTGGACGATATGGATTCCAAGATGGAATGCATGCGCCACCTGATCGAGACGGACCGCCAGATGGCGGGCAACTTCACCAGCTATAGCCAGAGTCTGGAGCGTGTGGTGCTGAAGAAAGACCTGTATCTGGGGGAGCCGGTTTCCGGAGCGCCCAGCGCACCCGCGAATCCCGCGACAGGGGCGGCCAAGCCCGCACCGGCGGCCCCGCCGCCTTCCGGAAACGGTTCCCCATTCGGCGACAAACTGCTGCAGGCGTTGCAGCCCGCGGCGGCGAAGCGCGAGGGCTAATGCGCAAAGCCGCCTCGCGCGCCATCCCGCCGCCGCTGGAGTTGCTGTGTCTGAACGCGCTGTGGTCGCGCGGAGAAGGCAGCGTGAAGGAGGTGCGGGAACTGGTGGCGCCCAGCCGCGCACTGGCCTACACCACGGTGATGACGGTGCTCGAACGGTTGGCGCGCCGGGAGATCGTCACCCGCCGCAAAGCCGGCCGCGCGTTTGTCTACGCACCCGCGGTCACGCGCAACGCCATGCGGCGACTGGCCTTGCAGGAATTCCTGGATTCGTATTTTGAGGGCTCCCCGCGGCGGTTATCGCAGTTCCTGCAGGACGAATCACGTACGGAGATCGAGGGAATGGCGGGTAACGGCCTGGATCCAGCACTTCTATAAGAAGATTGAACCAGGTGTGACTTCTCAGAATGTGGCGCGGGCAATTCTGCCCGCAGCCTGGCTTTTCCGCCTAAAAGGCGGCTAAACACGAATTATAGATCGCGAATCGCGCGTCCCGTCAACGCGAGATGGCGCCGGATTAAGAACGCTACCTTGACACGGTAGCGCTCCAACCAGGACGCCGTGCGCCGCCCTGCGCCGCCTTAATTAAAATGACGATGTAGACAGCCGTTTTGCTCCAAGCGTGGCTCGCGGCCCAAGGTGGCCACGGACTTTCTGGAGCGCCCGCAACGCGTCCGAACGGATTCGCTTGCGTGACCTGGATGGGACCGGTGGTGGCGCCATCGGGAACAGTGGCCGTGATGGCTGAGCCGGTCGCGTTGACGGTAAATGATGCGGCAGGCGAACCGTTGAAGGAGACGGCGGTAGCGCCGGTTAGGTTGTTGCCGGGAATGCCTGCCTGCGACACGTCATAGTCGCGACGCTTCAGGGCTGGACCTGGTAGACGGTGCCGCCATTTCCCGAGTCTCCGCCGGTGCTAGTGGTGCCGTAGATGAAGCCGTCCGGGCCCTGGACCAATCCGCTAAAAGGCTGACAACCGTCGTTGCGACAAGTGAACGTGTGAATCAGCGATTCCGTCCACGACCCCCCGGGCGCCGCTGTAGGGAGCAGTTCGAACACTGTGCCGCAACCTGCTTTTTTACAGAAGCCGCCAACGTCCTGGCCGCCTTTTTCAGTCGCACCGTAAATCGCCCCGCCTGAGCCTACGACCAGTCCCGGCGCCGGAATGCGCCCACTGGGATGGCTTCCAAAGATATGGATCACCGACGCCCGCCAGGGATTCCCGGACACGGCTGGCGGCTCCAGGCCGAACACCAGTCCGCTCCGGCCGGTCCCGCCGCCGGCCGTGCCATAGAGTGTTCCATCCTGGTCGAGCGCCAGAGGTCCATACGGCGCCGTTCCATACTTACCGCCCTGGAAAGAATACAGGAGCTCTCCGGTCCACGCGCCGCCGGACGCCGCCGGATGAAGAGCGAATACCGCTCCCTCGTTTCCTCGTCCGCCGTCCTTGGTCGGGACGTAGAGCGTCCCGTCCGGGACTATGGTTAATCCGGACGGATTCGCTCCATCCGGGCCTCCGCCAAAGCTGAAGATCATACTCTCGGCCCAGATTCCGCCGGGACTGGACGGCGGTGTCAAGGTAAAGATCATGCCGCAACCATACGTGCAGAGTGACGACGTGCCACCATTCTCACTCGCTCCATAGACAGTGCCGTCCGGCCCGACGGCCAATCCAACCGGGCTCCCAGCATTTGTACATCCTTGACCCATCTGAACGCAGTTGTTGAAGGTGTAGAGCACAGTCTCTGTCCATGCTCCACCCGGCTCGGCCGGCGGCGCCAACTGGAAGATCTTGAAGTACCCGACGGGCTGCTCGACGCTATAAAGGGATCCATCCGGGCCCATCGCGAGAGGCGGACCATATATGAATGCATTGTTGGAGATGGTCGTCTCCGTCCAGGTATCGCCCGGCGAGGCCGGGGGCTGCAATTCGAAGATCCCAGAGCTTTCACCGGTCCCGTAGAGAGCGCCATTCTGGGCGACGACTATAGGGCCAGTAGGTCCGGCCGGCATGTGCCCCGCCCGCAGGACAAAGATCGTGGTAAATTCCGCGGCGCAAGCTACGTGCGCGCAGACGTAAAATGCGGCTGTGGCCGTGATCGCCTGACCAAACTTCATGGATCGATTCTAATACGAAAATGGCAGCGAAGCAAGGCTTAGTGCTAAACCCGCAGGAACTTCGCATGACGGGGTGGCCGGCGATTTCGCTGCGGGATTGTCGGCGCTCTGGCGGGAACGGCGGGTGAAGGCGTTCCAGCGCGTACCGGTAGCTGCGCGCGCCACGGCACTGAGCGATCCATACCGCCGGCCCTCGTACTCGAAGCCGTCGCAAAGGATTTTGACGACCACCGTGCGGTCCCGGTACTGGCGGCGCAACAACGTCCCGGCGGCCGGAAGGTTCTCGCGAACGCGCCACCGCTGGAGCAGCGGAGGAGCAGCGGAGGAAAGGCACGATGGCCAGCTCCCAAACCGCGTGGCGAGCTCTCCGAAACGATGGCAGGTAGTCTATGGCGGTGTAATGCCGAACTTCCTGCACCGGCCAGTTGCCCCGCCGCCTCCCGAAAACGGTTCCCCATTCGGCGACAAACTGCTGCAGGCGTTGCATCCCGCAGAGGCGAAGCGCGAGGGCTGATGCGCAAAGCCGCCTCGCGCGCCATCCCGCCGCCGCTGGAGTTGCTGTGTCTGAACGCGCTGTGGTCGCGCGGAGAAGGCAGCGTGAAGGAGGTGCGGGAACTCGTGGCGCCCAGCCGCGCACTGGCCTACACCACGGTGATGACGGTGCTCGAACGGTTGGCGCGCCGGGGGATCGTCACCCGCCGCAAAGCCGGCCGCGCGTTTGTCTACGCACCCGCGGTCACGCGCGACGCCATGCGGCGACCGGCCTTGCAGGAATTCCTGGATTCGTATTTTGAAGGCTCCCCGCGGCAGTTATCGCAGTTCCTGCAGGACGAGTCACGTACGGAGATGGCGGGACCGGCAGGTAACGGCCTGGATCCGGCGTTGCTATGAGAAGATTGAACCAGGTGTGACTTCTCAGAATGTGGCGCGGGCAATTCTACCGCAGCCGGCTTTTCCGCCTAAAAGGCGCCTAAACACGAATTATAGATCGCGAATCGCGCGTCCCGGTCAAAGCGAGATGGCGGGGATTAAGAACGCTACCCTCTGACACGGTAGGGGTCTGGCGTCCGAGTCGCGACGGGCCCACCACTGTGCATTCGATTACGCAGTTAGGCCAAGCCCGGCTTGGTGACCGCAAATATCTGCGACGCGGAGAAGCCGATGAACTCGTACACCACCGTCGCCCTTTCCCACAGGATGGAGCTGTTATCGGAAGCCACAGCCTAATCCAGATTGCCATCTCCATCGGAGTAGCCTGGACCTTGCGGCCGCGATCGGGACTGGACCATAATGTCTTGGCTCGGACCGCTTTTCAAAGAACAGCGTACTTAGGACCGAATACAGCGGTCGCCAGGACTGGGCTTGTGCTCGGATCTGGAAATGCCTGCCCCGTGCAGTTGGAGAATGTGAAGTAAAGAAAACACCTCGCGCTTGAAATGTGCTACAAAGCACCTCAATTGTCAGCCAATTCCTATTGATGTTGACAGACTCGGCGCGCTCGTGTCATTGTCAGGAGTAGGTGATGTTTGAGAAAGGTATGACTTAATGCCCACTTCGAACGCGGTGCAGTTTAGACGTGCCGACACCAGGAGTGTTTACCGATGGTCTTCGATGTTCTTGTAAATCGCAAGGCGTTTTTGAAAAGGGTGTGCCTTCACCTTCCGATCTGTGCTGCGATGGCAATCTCTGCACCGGCACAGACCTTCACCACTCTGGTGGATTTTAGCCTTTTCAACGGGACCAAAGGCGCAAGGCCAAATGGGCCCGTTGTCCAAGGTACTGACGGAAAGCTGTACGGAACAACCAACACGGGTGCGGGGCCGACTTCATATGGCACGGTCTTCAACCTCACGCCAGCGGGCAAGCTTACGGTTGTACATAGCTTCAACTCGACCGATGGTGCTAATCCTGCTGCTGGACTACTCTTAGCTACCAATGACAATTTCTATGGAACAACTGAGTATGGCGGGCAAACCAGCGTGTATTGCAACTATGGCTGTGGTACGATTTTCAAAAATCACCCCGAACGGCACGCTAACTACCCTCCAGGAGTTTGATTCTTTCACGGATGGCAGTTTGCCCCTTGCGGGTCTAATTCAGGCCGCAAACGGTAACTTCTACGGGACGACACCATTTGGCGGTACCACCCTCGGCATCAACTTTGGCACTGTTTTCACGATTACACCTACAGGTACTCTCAAGACGCTTTATAGCTTTTGCTTCAATTACCCGACCTGCAATGCTGGCACCTCACCCCAAGCCGGTTTAATTCAGGGCAACGACGGCAATTTCTATGGAACGACGACACGACTAGTAACCGGTAATTATCCTGCGACAATCTTCAAGATCACTCCAGGAGGCACGCTGGACACGCTTTACAGTTTTTGTGCCCAACAGCCGTGCGCTGACGGTGCATGGCTGGCCCTAGCTAATGATGGGAATTTGTATGGGACGACCGAATTGGGGGGAGAGTACGGCTATGGCACAGTTTTCAAGATCACTCCAACCGGGACATTTACTACCCTGCATAACTTCGGCTATACAGACGGAGCGTATCCCATCGCTGCACTGGTTCAGGCCACTGACGGTAATTTCTACGGGACAACGATGGGCGGGTCGGGAACAGCGTGTGGTTCGGATGGATGTGGGACCCTCTTCAGAATCACTTCAAGTGGCACGCTGGATACGCTTTACCGCTTTTGCTCTCAAGCGAACTGCGCAGATGGTCTCAGTCCGAGCAGCGGGCTGATTCAAGCCACTGATGGGAATTTCTATGGGGCAACTCCATTTGGGGGGACAGAGAACGATGGCACCGTATTCGAGCTCTCTGTTGGGCTTGGCCCGTTCGTCAAGACCCTGCCCGCATCCGGCAAAGTGAGGTCTGCCGTCAAGATCCTCGGCACGAACCTGACGGGCGCAACCAATGTCACTTTCAACGGTGTAGCGGCCGCCTTTACTATCGTTCGGCCCTCCCTGATCACGGCCACTGTGCCAACTGGAGCGACCACCGGCACGGTCCAGGTCGTGACACCCACAGGCACGCTGTCGAGCAACGTGGTTTTTCGAGTACGCTGATTTTCAGCAGCGGAATTCATCTCTTTGGGACGAACCGCGTGAGAGGATGAAGAATTCATTTAACTGAAGACTGGCGTGATACACATGTTCGCCAATGACATGAAGAGCACGAGATGGAGATTTTTAATGGAGTTCATTTCTTCGACCTGGATTGAGTCGTTGTGCATCAGAAATTTGAGTCAAGTTTGCCTGCCGATCTGTGCCCCGGTCACTTCTATTGTGCCGGGTCGAAACCTAAGCAAGCGTAATGAATCTTGGAATCTCCGCTTTAGTGCAGACGAAAGATTTCCGGTTGTTCGACGGGGCCGTACAATAGCATGCAAGTCCCGCATGAGGCAGCCAAACCCGACACGCGCCTCTCACTCAGCCGTTGACTCCACCAGCCCGATACGGTGCTCCAGCCGGCGCAGTCGTCTGGTGATTGCCTTAATCGACCCGCGTCACGCGGGATTGCCCTGCGGAGCACAGCCTTTCCAAGCCCGGATGCCCAGCCCGGACTTGAGCTTTGACGGCGCCGATCTCCGCAATGCTTGCGGCCTCCTTGACGGCATTGCCGGGCGTTTTCCCGTGCCCTTCCAAATGCAGATACTGGGTCAGAAAGTGCAGTCTTCGCTGTTTCAGCACGCCGCGCCCGGCGAATCTGCTTGCCTGCCCTCTCGAATCGGAAATGGAGATCGACGTGCCCGGCATTGTCTTGTTGGAGCCGGTAAGTGCGGAAAGACGGCCCCAAACTTTGGGGAACGTCTTGACCACATTGGAGACGGCTACCTGCCTGGTGGCGTTCGCAGACAACAGTAAGGGCACTTGCTCCTCTCTACACCCGGGGAGGGCTCAGGGTGGATGTGCCCAGCAAAATTCCATACGGAGACACGAAATGACCCGACGAAGAGCATACACCGGAATTGCAACGTGGCTGGCGCTGTGCGCCGCGGCGGCAGCCCAGGCACCGCAGCCCAAGTTCGCCGTGCTGGCGCGGATCGGCCATTCCTCCGCTGGGCTGGTGCAGGGCCTGAACGGGCTATTGTATTCAACCACGATCGGGGCAGGCAGGGAGGGCGGGATCCCCGGCAATGTTTTCGAGATTACCACCGGCGGTAACCTGACGAAGGTCCATGCGGTGGGCGGCTTGTCCTATACGGGGCTGCTGTTGGCAACGGATGGCAACTTTTACGGGACCACCTTCAAAGGGGGGGAGCACCTCGGCGGTACGATCTTCCGTTTGACGCCTTCCGGCGAGATGACCAACCTCTACTCATTCTGTGCACAGGCCAACTGCTACGACGGCGCATCTCCCAGGGGGGCGCTGATCCAGGGTACCGACGGAAACCTCTACGGCACGACCACGGTTGGCGGCCCGGAGTGCACCGAATACGCCTACGAATGCGGGACTGTCTTCAAGATTACGCTGGGGGGTGAAATCACAACCCTGTACACGTTCTGCCTCCAGGCGGGCTGTCTGGATGGCGAGGGCCCTCAGGGGGCAATTGTGCAGGCCAGCGATGGCAACTTTTACGGCACAACCGACGGCTTCGGAGCTGGAGGGGGTGGAACGATATACCGCCTAACGCCAACGGGTGCCTTAACGGTGCTCTACAACTTCTGGGCGGATGACGACTACGGTCCGTCAGGAGGCTTAGCGGAAGGGCCCGACGGCGCTCTCTATGGAGCAGCCTACCCTACCGTCTTCAAAATCACGCTGGACGGAACGTTCCAGGTAGTGGCGACGCTCTGCCCTGGGCCGAGATGCGGTTCCGCGTACGCGCCGCCGGTTCCCGCGACCGACGGCTACTTGTATGGGACGATTGCGGGCGGGGGCAAGAATGGCGAGGGAACCATCTATCGCATCACGACGTCGGGAGATCTGACGGTGCTTCACAGCTTCTGTTCGCTCCCAAACTGCAAGGACGGCGCCGAACCAATGGGACCGATCCTCCAGGCCACGGACGGGAACCTTTACGGGACAACCTATGGCGAGGGGGACGAGGGGGACGGAGGCGTCGTCTACAAGCTGTCGTTGGACCTTGCGCCGTTCGTGACGCCCGTGCCGGCTTTCGGAAGCTCAGGGCAACAGGTTTCGATTCTCGGCAACAACCTCACGGGAGCGACCGCCGTCTCATTTAACGGCACGCCCGCCGCATCGTTCACCGTCAACTCGACCGGCTCCGCCATCACGGCAACAGTTCCCGGCGGCGCCGCCAGCGGTTCGATCCAGGTCACGCTCGCGAACGGTACGACCTTGACCAGCAACGTGCAGTTCCAGGTGCTGGAGTAAACCGCTTGCTTACGCGCGCGGCTCAGAAGTGTCGCGCTGTGTGTAAGGAAGCGGTCCCCACAAGCCTAAGATTCACCGTGCTGGCGCATGATGCCAGACGTAGCGGGAGCAGAGTCGCGGGCTAGGAGCCGGACGCTACGGACGGGAGGATGTCGATATAGAACGGCATGCTCAGGTCGGTATCTTGCGAGACCGTCACGGGCACTTGCTGGCCGGTAACCGACGCGGTCAGCACAAAGCCGATCAGCAGATTGCCGGAGCCATCCTGCGCCTGCTGAATGGTGAAGAACGGAATGCTCACGCCGCCTTCAGCGACTCCCACGCGGCTGGGGGCGGATACCACGTTGGGGTCCATGCCGCTCACGATCAGCGTGATGGTGGTGCTCGGGGCCGCGGATTGCGGCGCCGCACCCAACACCACTCCCGTGGCCGACACGACGCTGACGATGACCGGCGGCGGCGGATCGATTTGCACCTCAATGGAGTACGCTTGTGTCGCGCCGTTGTTGAAATCCAACTCGACGGGTCCGGTAGGGGTTCCCGGCGGGATCACAAAGTTGATCTGCGTGGGCGAAGTGTAAAGGATCTGGGCTGGCGTACCCGCCACGGAAATCGCCGGCGCGCCCGCGGCCGCTTGCAGATTCTGGCCGTACAGGGAGGCGTTGGCCCCTGGATATAGGCTGTTCTGCAAGGGATAGTAAGCGTTGAGAACAGGCAGACTGATGACGGGCAAGCTCGGATTCGCCGCCACAACCTGGAACCTAGGGTTCTGCTCATAAACCTGGAATCCGGAGATTACGCTGGCCACCGTCTGTTGCTGAATAGCCGTCGGAGAAATCGTCACGTTGGCGATGGCCTGCGTGCCGCCTGGCAGCACCCACAGGCGCCGCACGGCCACGTCGCCCGAACCAAATCCCAACGTAGTCAGTCCATCCACGAATTGCATGCCGGCGGTGGCATTGACCGTCACCATGGCGGACACTCCCTGCGGCAATTGCGAAATGGAGATATTGGCGGCCGGCAAACTGCTTTGCGGATAAGTATATGTGAACGCGCCCGGCGTCTGGGACATCAGGAAAGTCGAATTTTGGCCATCTGAGTTATATACGGTAACGGTGGATGTCTGACCGCTGGCGCCTGGCGGCGGGAACACGGAAAGCGAGCCGGACTGGCCGGTGGCATCGGCCGGATTGGCCGCGTAGGGCGTGTCGACTTGTCCGGGCAGGCTATCGAAGTAGACCTGGCTGTAAGGGGTCAAGCCGGTGCCGCTGACGGTGACCGAGCCATCGGAATTGGGAGTGACGGCAGTCAACTCGGGCGGCGGATTCCCCACCACCTGGATGGCCTTCGGCAGCACGAAGATATCGTCGGGCAGCGTGAATAACAAGTGCTCGGGACCGGGGGTGGGCGACGACAGATAGTTGAAATACGAAGCCAGCAGCATCACGGAGACCGAAGCGTCCGCATCCTGGTAGGCGTTGGTTCCATAATCCGCCAACCAGCCTCCCGGAGCGCCCAGCGCGAGGACGCTTTGTACGTTTGTGGAACTGGTCCCGTAGGTGATGCCGGTGCCCTGTGCCACTACCTGCGGGACGGCATTCGCATTGTTCGCATTCAGATAGGCCGGCTGCAGATAGCCCGCCTGGCTGTTCGGATACTGATCAGGAGGATACCAGTAAGATGTGACATCGAAGACTTCCACCGCCGATCGCGGCTGCACGGAGAAATTGATGCCGCCCCTGCTGGCGCCCTGCTTAATCCAAATCGTTGCGAACTGCGCCGGATCCCAGGTGCCATTGGAGGCGCCATTGTAGAAGACGCTGACAAACGGCCCGCTGGCGGGTATCGGATTGCCGTTCGGATCGAGCGGAGAGGTAATGTTGGCATCCACCGCCGGCGGCAGTGGATGTACATACACCCAATAATTTCCCGGCGGCAAGCCGTCGATTTCGTAAGACCCGTCCGGCCTTGTCAGGTTGCTGACGGCCGACCCGTTGGGCAGAATCGCGACGACTGAAGCCATATGCACGCCTTGTCCGCCCATGGTCACCTGCCCGCTGATGGAGCCGTATCCGGCCGGGAATCCGCCCGCGGGATAGAGCGTTGAGACGCCGGCGATATCGTCCGCATCGAGCGGCAGGGCGCGGTTTGTGGCGCGCGACACCGCGGTGGACATGGTCGCGGATGTATAAGTGTGCTGCAGCCCGATGGCGTGTCCGATCTCGTGAACCAAAACAGTGAAGAAAAGCTCCGAATAACTCGGCCCCGTGTAACCCTCCGAGCTGGCCTGCGCCGGCGGCTGGGACAGGCTGCTGTTGAGGGTGATCGTGGAGCCCGTAATAGGCACGAACTGGGTTCCATCCGGCGCCGTAGCAGTGTTGGTGGCAACCGTGACGATGGCATAGGCCAGCACTCCCGGCGTCATCTGGTCGTCGAAAACGACCTCGCCGGTGGGGACGGTTTGATTCGTGCCGGCGGCCTGCAGGCCGCCAAAGGCCACTCGCAGACCCGAACTGGGCACTACGTTCCAGACTTGGGTGGCATTGCGAATTTGCTGCAGCAGAGAAGGAAAACTGTCGTTCGCAGTATAGCTGGACGGCCCGGAGGTGGAGACGAAGAAGGTGAGCGTCTGGTCCGGCAGCGCCGCGAGGTCGAATCTCTCCAATGCGACCTGGTACGGTGACGTCGAATTCAGATAGTGAACATAGTGGTAGTAAGCCGCCGATGGAGTCACCGCGGCAGCCAGAACCCCCGCGAGCAGCGATACTGTTTTCAGCCGCGGCATTATGTCGTGCCTCCCGCGGAAATGGCGGAAATCAGTTGCTGCAGCGGCATGCCGATGGACTGGCTCTTGGCCACCTGTCCAGTACCGGGCGTCAGGATGGTTTCCGTGGCGGGCATCTGCACCGCCGTCATGTTGCCGGAAGCGCCCTGCAGATTGAACACGCCTTGGGTGAAGCCCATAGTGTAGGTTCGGCCCTGGTTGGATGTCCACAAGAACAGAACGTATTGCTGGCCTGTGACCAACTGCGGCACGCCCGGACAGGTCTGGCGCATGCCGTTGGCGGCGCCGCCGGGGACCATCACGTCGATGGCGCTCTGGGCGGGGCCTTTCCACTGCGCCATCACGCTGACCTTATAGTGCGTATAGATAACGTTGCCGGTGAACGAGGCGGAGGATCCGGCCACCTGCGCCTGCACGATGGTGGTGGATTTGGAGATCAGGTCGTTGAGGCTGAGCAGTTCCAGAGTGGCGCCCCGGGCGGGCGCAAGGAAGGCGGCCAAGCACAGGGCGGCTCTTACGAATTTCAGCACTTTCAGCACGACACGGCTTGAGGCAATTGGCATACCAATTCAAGTTATTGAAAATACAATACTTAATTCTATTGAGCCCGAGCCGGCTGGGTTGCTTGGACACGCCCCGGTGGCGCTATGTCCCAGATTTAGCTAAGAGCGGGTTCTGGAGAACCCGCGCAGGCGTGGACGCCCGCCCCACACTATTTTCTCACGATCAGGAGGGGTATACGCAGCTCGTGGCGCACAGGATTAATTGTATTGCCAAAAATCAGATCTTTCAAGCGGCGATGGCCGTGCGCGCCCATCACGATCAAGTCCGGGTGGATTTCCGAGGCGTACTGCACGATCTGGCTACCCGGCCGGGGCGAGTGCACGATGGCGGTTTCGACATCAATGCCATCGGCGCGCAGAGCGTCGGCGATGCGCTCCAGGTAGTTTTCGCCGGCTTCGACCTCCGCGGTGGACGATAAAGGTCCATAGATCCGGCTGGTGACGCCTTCTTCCACGTGCAGCAGGTAGAGTTTGGCGCCGTGCATTTTGGCCATGGCGGCGGCGTGGCTCAGCGCCTTTTGGTCCAGTTCAGTATGATCCAGCGGGACCAGAATCCGGTGGTATTCGAGGGCTGCGGGCGGCGCGGCGCCGGGTTCGGGAATGCCGATCGCCGCGCTTCCGAAGCCATGCCGCACCCAATGCGCGATCAGCGGTTCAAACGAAATCCAAGCCAACAGTCCGGCGATCCCGGTTCCGGCCATCGCCAGTGGGAGCCACACGATCGGGCGGTTGGCGGAGGTGCCCAGCAACTGGCCCAAGCCATCCACCAGCAGCCAGATGTTGAGCGCCAGGATCAGGATTGCGGCGGCCCACGAGAGCCATCGCACCCAAAGCTTATTGGCGAACGCGCCCATGCGGCGGCGGTCGCTGGTGAAATGAATCAGGGGGATGACGGCGAAAGGCAACTGCATGCTGAGAATCACCTGGCTGAGGATCAGCAGTTGATAGGTGCCCTTGTCGCCCGAAATGTAAATCACGACGGCCGCGGGAATGATGGCGATGGTGCGCGTGATCAGGCGGCGCAGCCAGGGGCGCATGCGGATGTTCAAGAAACCTTCCATCACGATCTGGCCCGCCAGCGTGCCGGTGAGCGTGGAGGATTGGCCGGAACACAGCAGCGCCACGGCGAACAGGATACCGGCGAAGGCCGTGCCCAGCAGCGGGACCAGCAGCAGGTGCGCCTGCTGGATTTCGGTGACCACCACGCCATGCTGGAAGAAGACCGCCGCGGCCAGGATCAGGATGGCCAGGTTCACCAGCAGCGCGGCATTCAGCGCCACCACCGAATCCACCAGATTGTAACGGCAGGCGCGCCGCTTGCCGGCCTCGGTATGGCCGATCTGACGGGTCTGCACGAGGGCCGAATGCAGGTAGAGATTGTGCGGCATCACGGTGGCGCCCAGCATGCCGATGGCGATATACAGGGTCTTTCCATTGATGCGCGGAATTACCCCCAGCAACACTTGCGACGCCACCGGCTTGGCCAGCACGATCTCGATGCAAAAACAGGTCGCCATGACGGCGATGAGGGCCAGAATAAACGCTTCGACGTAGCGGATGCCGAGGCCCTGGAACCACAGCAGCAGCAGCGTATCGGCGGCCGTGAGCAGGACGCCGATGAGCAGCGGAATGTGAAACAGCAGATTCAGGGCGATGGCCGCGCCCAGCACCTCGGCCAGATCGCAGGCGGCGATGGCGATCTCGCAGAGCACCCAGAGCGCGATGGTGACGGGGCGCGGATATGTCTCGCGGCAGGCCTGGGCCAAGTCGCGGCCGGAAACGATGCCGAGGCGGGCACTGAGGGTTTGCAGAAGAATGGCCATGAAGTTGGACATGATCAGCACCCAGATCAGCGTGTAGCCGAAGCGCGCGCCGCCTTCCAGATCGGTGGCCCAATTGCCGGGGTCCATGTAGCCGACGCTGACGAGATAGGCGGGCCCGGCGAAGGCGAACATGCGGCGCCAGACGGGCATGTCGGCGGTGCCGACGGTGGAATGCACGTCGGCGAGGGAGCGGGCGGCGGGCTTGGCGGTGGTAATCACAGTGTCGGATTATGGCTTAACTACAGTTAACACAGGTAGGGTGGGAGTGTCAAGGTATTAGGCTCCAGCGGTGCGCGGTAGAAGCACTGCGGGGCGGAAATTGTGCTGAACTTTTGTGCATTGGGCTGAAACGCTCAGCGGGGCGGACGAACGAAGCCAAATCAAAGCCGATTGCTCGTAGGACGCTTATTTCATATTGTTGAAAACAGCTCTGCGGGCTCCTCCTAGTGTGGGAGGGCCGCCAGGTAGCGCCCGAGTCCCAGTAGGATACCTTGATGTGCGGTCGTCAACGTATAATCGGCCTTGATTGTCGCAATTCTCTGAGCAGCCTTGTCTGCAGCGCCGGGCGTCCCTGCGAGCACCTGTGCCGCAAATATTTGAAGCGTGACGTCATCCTGGTTGCGTGCTGCCAATTGATCCGCAATCTCGATCGCCGTAGCAAACTCGCGTTTGCGCAGAAAGCAGGCGGCAAGATTTTGCGTTCCTTGACTATGCGATGCCGCGACCACCCATCCCCGACAGGCAGCCGTCAAAAGGGCATCGGCCAACGACTCCAAATTCGCCGCCTTTAATTGATCCGCCAGAAGCAGACAGGCGCCAACATGATCGTGGGTTAGCAAAAGCCGGTGAAGGACATCGGCAACAGGAGCGCATATGGGAGCGAGCGACTGTCCTCTGCACAGCGCCTCGATCTCCGACTGGAGCGCGGTATACTCCTCGGAGAACACCTGCGCAAAGCTCCCCGTCCTGTACAACTGGCTCGCAAATGCGATCATGCAAAGCAGCCGCTGCCCCTCAGCCATATCCGCGGTCAACGGCCCAATATCTGCTGCGTACGACCTATTAAGGTTCTTCCCCTCGGATCGCTCGTAGATTTTAAATAGCGCAAGCACGGCCTGAAACTGAACGTTCCAGTCCTGACCAATTTCGGCGCGCTTGGCCAAAAACGAACTGACGCTTCTGTGCGGCCACTGCGCCAGCTCACCAAGGCAAAAGCAAATTGGCATACCACGCTGTGGCGCGGCAGAATGGCTGTACCTGAATAGCGTCTCGGCCAAAATATGAGGGCCGGCAGGCCTACACTCCAGCAACAGTTCCAGGATCTTGATGAAGACATCCTCTGACGAGGATGATCGCAGCACTTCAAGCATAAACTGGTGTGCTTTTCTGAAATCATGGCGCGTCGATCGCGACCCACAACCGAACTGATCGACCTCAACGATTTCTTCAAGAACCTCGGAATGCAAAAATGCTTGCAAAAACCAATACCGTGCGTCCTGTCGAGACGTTTCATCCCCCTTGACCCATCTCGTTAGATTGTCCTGATACGCCGACTCATTGTTAAAGTCCGGAATCGGCAACATAACGTTAGCTGGCACCGGATCGCTTTCGTCAAAAGGTATCGATGATGAGCCGTTAGGCGTCACACCGTACAGCGTGTGCCCATCAGTGTCAGCGGCATACATCCGCAAAAACAACACCGCGCGGCACACCTTCTCGAACACTTGTGCCAAGCGGTCAAAAGTAGCGAGGCACGACTCGAGATCGAGCATGTCGATTTCACGAAGTATGGCGGATAACGGAGTCGCCTCGTCGATTTCTAAGTGTGCCCCTATGTGATCGCGCACATCCCGTATTGGCTTGAGGGCCGAGTCAACGTCGAATACGCTCAAGAACTGGCCGATCGCAGAGGGATCTTCGCCGATGCTCGCGAGAAGAGTGTCTAGGCCGTCCATTTGTTGAGGCGCGCCCGCGGGCAGGGGCCTAGTAACCAAGCCATCAAAGAAGCTCACGATGTCGGTGATGAGTCGAGATTTTAGGATCCGACCTATGCTTTCGTAGCTCTGTACCCGCGCAACGAAATCCCTCTGCACTTTGATCCACCGCCGTATCAATGCCAGTTGGCCCGCCCGCGAATGGACGGGGGTCATATTCAACATGCTGATGGTGTTGGTTCTCGTCATAGCAAGAGGATCAACGCCGATTTCCGCCCACTGCCGGTTCTCGGTGGAGCCCTTGAACGCCACCAACGCCTTCGTTAGCCCGGCGTCCGCAAGTTCCGCTGGCTCAACATGCGGGACGTATCCAGGAATGTTCAGAGGCGCGAAACTTTCATATATCTCTCTGGCTTCGTCAACGAAGTACTCAACCTTGACAACCCCTATGTCGTTCCAAAGCTCGATCCGTCTGCCAAAATCGAAGTCCTGGACATGCGCTCCCAGCTTATGCCTCACGATGTGGAAAGATTCCTCGAAGGAATTTGCATAGCTCTCTTTCTTTTCGTGAAATGCGCGCGTGTCGAAGCCCGCCTGATTGAGCAGCTTTCTTAAGCCGCGGGCGTGAGCGATAAAATTTTCGGCTCGTACTGCTACATGCCTTGAAAGCGTACGTGCGACGAAGGCGTCGGGCGCATGCCTTGCGAGGCAGCGGGCGAGTTGAAGTTCATCAACTATGAACTTGAGCTTTTCAAGTCGGGCGGCTAGTGACATCGAACGCTTTGATTTAAATGGACGGGCCAGACTACCGTAGTACGACTTTCGCCAACCCCGCGTTATTGGCGCTGTCCAGCACCCGTATGACCACCAAGTGCTCGCCCGGCGTCAGCTTATCGAGTGACAGCACAAACTTCTCCTGCTGCGAATCGATCACGCCGTCAGCCGCTTCCAGCGGTACCCACCCCGTCGCGTCCAGCGAGTACTCGCAGCGCCGCAGCGGCGACGCCGCATCCCGCGCGTCGAATTCGATTTCCGCGGTAGCTCCGTTGCGCTTCACCGGCCCCACAGTCACCACCGGCGGCGTGTTGTCGATCATCACCGGCGCGCTGGTCAGGTCCGCTTCGCGCGCGGTCGACGGCGGATTCACTTCGCGGTCCGACGCCAGCACGCGGAAGTAGTATTTGCCGTCGGCCAGGACGTCGCTATCGAAGGTGAAGCCGTTGTCGTGCAGGTCGCCCTTCAGCAGCATCCAGCGGCGCTCGTCGTCGGCGCGGAAGTAGAGATTGTAGACCAGGCGGTCGCCATCGGGATCTTCGGCTTGCCAACTTATCGTGATCTGCTGCGCGGCGGCGCGCGAAAGAGTCTGGGTAGGTGTGCCGGCGGGGCCGGACGCGCTGGCGTCGCCCGTATCGGTGACAGTCACCGTGTAAGGCGAGATAGACTGCTGCTGGATCGCCTTGCCGGTCGAGGCGGCCATCTGCAGAGTCACATTGATGCTATGCACGATGGGTGGCGAATTCTGCGGCAGGTAGGCCAGAGTCACATTATCCAGGATGGGAGTCACACCGCCCGCGCCGGAAAACTCGGCCTTCCACTGGATGTAGCGGGCGTTGGGACTGATGATCGGAGAGGCGGCCGGCTCATGCAGCGGGTCTGACCAATCGCTCCAGGTTTTATCAGGCTTGGCGGAGTTGCCCGAACGCGTGCGGAACACCAGCGCGGTGGAGGGCACGGTCTCGGAGCGCCAGCTTAGGCTGCCCCAGCGCGCGGCCGTGCCCGCGTCGTGCACGGGCGATTCGTAAGAGCCGGCCGCGCCGGGACCTTCGCCCAGCCGGTAGATGCGTCCCATGTCGCCCGTGGCTACCAGCACGGAGCCGGACGAGGGCAGCAGGCGGGTGGCCTCGCCTTCGTTGGTCTGCAACACCAGCGTGATCTTGCGGTCGTGCGACAGTCCGTAGATGCGGCCGTTGGTATCGGTCGAAAACAGGATCTGGTTGGGGAGCGCCAGTAAGTCGTAAGCGTTCTCTTCCTTGGAACTCCACAGTGTCTCTACTGTATTATCCGGATTGATGCGGTAAATGGCGGAGCGTTCCACGCCGGTAAGATCCGGCGTGGCAGTGAACTGCGTAGTCACCTGCGGCGTGGGCGCGGGTTGAGTGAGCTTGGAAGGGTCCTGCTGCGCTTTGATTTCCGCGCCGGGCTGCGTGTTCTGCGCTTCCACGGTAACCGATTGAGGCGCGCCTTGCACGATGACTCCGCTTCCGCTTCCCGACTGAGATGCCTGCGTGGCGGCCTGCGCGCGCTTGGCCAGAGATCCGCCCAGCGCGGCCACGTACACAGTGCCATCCGGCTGGGGAAGGATGGAGCGGATCTCGGGCAGGCTGGCGTCGTACAGCACGAAAGCCTTGTCCTTGGCGGTTACGCGATACAGAATGCCATTCGGCTCGGTGCCGGCCAGCAAGCGGCCTTTCGCATCCACGGCCAGGCCGGTGACGTGCGATTGGCCGGTATCGTAATACAGTTCGCCCTCGCCCGCGGATGTCACGCGGTAGATTTTGCCCTGATCGCCGGTGCCCACATAGAGCGCGCCGTCGGGTCCCGTTGCCAGCGACCATATATAGCGGGTCTTGGGCGCGAAGTATTCGGTGGCTTGACCCTTTTCGATGCGATAGACCTTGCCATCGGGCGACGTGCCTGCGTAGAGGACGCCTTTGCGATCAGTGGCGATAGCGAAGATTTCAGGCTGGTCGGAAGTCCAAAGTAGCGAACTCGCGCCCGAGGGATCCACCTGGTACACCCGGCCGCGATGACCCGTGGCCACGTAGACCACGCCGTTTGCGCCCTCGGCCACGCTCCACACCACAGCTTGGCCGGAAGAGAAAAGCGTATCTACCTTGGGCGCCAGTGTCAGACGACCGTCGCGGCTGAGGGAGACGCCTTGAAACTGGCCGCGGATGAAATCCTGATAGCTAGTCATCTCCCAGGCTGTCGTGGCGGACGCCTGGGCGGAAGGGATCAGCGTGGTAAGTAGGAGCACCGCGGTGGACATGCGGCTGAGTGGGCGAGGGGGCGAGGGGGCGAGCGGGCGAATCATTCCTTCACCTCGACCTCGACCGTTTTCGATCCGTTGATCACGCTGTCGCCGGCGCCGATTTCCAGTTCGGCCACCTTGGAATTGCGCGTCTGCGTGATGCTGCCCTGCCCGCCTTGCGAGCCGCCCAGGATCATGGCGATGGAGGGCGGCGGGTCGGGGAAGTCCGCGCCTTCCAACTGAAAGGCGGGCTCCGGACGCCACACCCGCACATAGGCCTTGGTATTGGCGCGCAGGCTGTTGACCGTCGAGAGCAGTTGCGAAATGGATTTCGGCTGTGCGCCGATGATCTGGCGCAATTCCGCGAGGTTGGTCGTCATGCCGTCGGCCACGGTGAAATAAAGAGGTCCGGGCGTGATGCCCTGCGGGACCTGGTACACGATGGTGCGCGGGATTTCCGCGCCATTCTCGCCCACCAGCATGGTGGTCAGTTCGACTTTGCCGCCCGCGCGGACTTCGCGGCGTCCCACGTAAACGCTATCGATTTGAAACTGCTTCTTGGCGTCGAAGGATTCGATATCCAGCGCCACCTTCTTCACTTCCAGCGCTTCGAATCCGCTCTGTAGCACGTAGGCCAGCGGGATGGCGGTAGAAAGCGAAGCGATCAGGGCGGAGCCGGTGTCGGCGGCGTACATATTATTCACTTTCAGCGGCGCGGAAGATCCCTGAAACTCGATTTCGCCGGTGACGCGGAAGCTGGAAGCGCCCACGGTGCGCTCGGTGGCGTCAATGGTGTTGAAGACGGCCATCTGCACCAGCAGCGGCGAAAGGAAGCGGTCGTTCACCATTTCCATTTGGTAGTTGTCGAGGCGCTTGCCGCCGCGCGAGACGGATATGGAAATGGGCGCCATGGCGGCGGCGCGTCCGAGTTCGCCGGCGATGGCGGTATTACGGTCCTGCAGGATGGCGCCCATGGTTTCCTTGGGCGCGGAGATCTTGAAGGATGCCGACAGGTTGGGCAGCAGCGCCAGCACCTCCGATCGCGTGAACGGCAGAGCCGTGGAGCCCACCGCCAAGAAGCGATGTCCGAAGGCGTAGATGCGGTTGCCGTCGATGTAGGTGACGGTGCCGTCCGCGCCGATGCTGAGATCGCCAGTCATCAACTGCACGCTGATCATGGAGCCGGGTTTGAGTGTGGAGGGGTCGCCCATGTGCTGGCTCGAAGGGCCGCCGGCGGAAAGACCCTGCGTAGGTTCCAGACCTAATACGCGAAGCTGGGGCGCGAACGAATCGAGCGTATCGCGCGTGAATCCGCTGAACGCAACGGGCGTGGCGATATCGATCAGTTTGGAGTCG
>Ga0302326_10000993_pt1 | contig 74647 bp, 56 predicted proteins | sample Palsa_T0_3_FD_202264 | JGI IMG/M metagenome (GOLD analysis project Ga0302326, IMG submission 202264) | Peat permafrost microbial communities from Stordalen Mire near Abisko, Sweden - Palsa_T0_3 | ecosystem: Environmental > Terrestrial > Soil > Palsa > Peat permafrost | place: Sweden: Abisko... | reverse complement strand
GGTGCGGGTCGTATCCGAATGACGAATCGTTTTTACTGTTGGCGGGCAGCAGGAAGGATGTATGATTGACCCCGTTTTTGAACCAAAAAGCCAAGCCGGAACTTGGAAAACCTTTTATCGTGGCAGATGCGAAGGGCCTATGCTCACGCAAGAGTTCCAACTCCCGGCCGGACCCCAACGCTCGAAACTGAATGACCAGGAGAAAATCTGGGAGCAACGCTGATGTTTGCCCTGCATGGAACCGCGGTTGCGCTCGATTGTTTCGTGCTGCTCTACGGCCTGCTGTCGGTGCTGGTAGCGACGCTGTGGCGCCCCTTCCAACCTTTGCACGTGGCGCAACAAAGCGTGGCCACAATACTGTTCGGATTGCGGATTGTCCCGTTCGTAGCCTCCGTGGTCATAACATTCGCTTTGGTGGTGCCGTCGTTTCAGTTGCTGGAACCGCTACCGAGCGATGAGCGCTTGGGCGCGATACCGCTCGCGCTCGGTGCGTGCGCTCTCCTATTGATTGCCGGTGGCTTCTTCCGTGCACTCGCAGCCCAAACCAGGACTACACGGGCAGTAACCAGCTGGCTCGAAGGCGCGCGCCCTCTAAAAGTCGATGCCCACTCGACCGCCACCTTTCAGTCTCGACGGGAGACTCCCCCGTTGATTCTCGTGGGCGTCCGCCATCCGAGAGTATTGGTTTCAGAATCTACGGTGGCCCTGTTAACCGCTGACGAACTCCGCATGGCGCTGAAACATGAACTTGAGCACATGAAATCTCGCGATAACTTGAAGAGGCTCATCTTGGTTTTTTGTCCCTTTCCCGGCATGGCCAAGTTGGAGAGCGCCTGGTCGCAAGCCGCGGAACTCGCCGCCGATGATGCGGCCGTTTCGAATCAGCGGGATGCCCTTGACCTAGCCGCAGCCTTGGTCAAGCTTTCTCGCTTGGTTCCTGTCAAAATTGCTCCGGTCTGCAGTGCAGGCTTCGTAGCCGGTTCCATCAGCCAGCGGGTCGAGCGTCTTCTTGTTTGGGATGAAGCGAGCAAAGCGCGGCGGGTGCGGATTCGCACTTGGTTCATAATTCCATTTGCGGTCGCCGCTTCGTTGTTCGTCACCATTGCGCACGGCCCGGTGCTGGCCCTCACTCATGAGGTCACCGAGTGGATTGTCCGGTAACGGTGCTTTTGTACGACATGGCTCCAGGTACGACCCGTCTATTGGCGGAATTCGCCAACTACCCGCGTTGGTCATCCGACGGCAAGTAGGTCTACGACTCCACCCTTTCGCGGGGTTCATCCTTTATCTCCTGAGAAAGCCGGGCTCTTCCGCCTCAAATTTGCTGACGGGGGCGTCAAACGCGTGGCTCCGTTCCCCTGGACGGGCAATTGGGAATCTGGAACGGGCCTGCCGGCGGATGGCTCTGATGGTCCCGCCTGGTGCCGCGAGAGTGGGGAACGAGTGACTTCTAATGTTCTCGATGCCGAGCTTCTTTGACGGGCTCGTGGCTGGCCCGCGAGCAAAGCAGCGTCTTCTCGGCTCTCGCGCTGTTCCGCTCTGATCGAACGGCGGGGCAGGGCTCACACCCATTCGCAAAAAGGCGCGAATGTGCGGAGCGCACCCTTGGGAATGAATCCCGTCAGGAAATCAGAAGTTGAACTTGACGGCCAATTGAATGCCACGCGGGCCTCCGCCGCCGAGGAAGGGGTTGCCGATGCCGACGTCGCCGGTGGCGGTGATGGGATAGGCGTTCAGTGGACCCGCAGTCGGCGAAGTGCCTCCCACTTCGCGGCCGTTGATGACCTGAAAGCCTGCTGCGCCGGCATCTGCGAAGAACGCCGGCAGAAAGGGATTGGCGAAGTTGGGGTGATTGGGAAGGTTGAAGAAGTCGGCGCGGAATTGCATGTTGAATCGCTCGGTAATCGCCGTGTTCTTGAAGATGGCGAAGTTGAATTCCTTGAAAGCGGGACCATGCAGCGAGTCGCGGCCCTCGTCTCCGTAGTGACGCGTGCCCGGCACGCAATCCTGGTCGGTACCGCTGATGGTGGCCGACGTGAGTCCAGGTTGGATTGTGCACGGGATGGCAAAAGAGGTGAGCTGCAGATAGTTGGCCGGATTCCTGGGGTCGTATTGCGGGCGTCCAACCACATCGGGGCGGTCGAAACCGTCGCCTCCACCGCTAAAGTCGCTCTCGTAAAAGTAGTTGAGCTGGAAGGGCTGCCCGTCCTGCAAGGTCAGCACGCTGTTGATGCCCCAGCCATTCTTGGCCCGTTGCCAACTGCCCCCCATCTTCGGAAACTCATAGGCGAAGTTCCAGCTGAAGCGATGCGGGATATTGAAGTTCGACGGACCGTACTCGCGCTGCGGATTGTTGCTGTCGTTCGGCTGCGCAGCATTGGGCTCGAAGTCTTCCCCGTCGCTCGAGTTGTCCATGGAGCGTGACCAAACGTAGTTCGCGATCGAGGTGATGCCGTGCCATCCCGTGACCCGCAGGCTCAACTGGAGCGCGTTGTAATTGGATTTGCCGGTTGAATTCTCCTGCAGAAGGTAGGTCGAGTCGTAGGGATTGCCGGAGATATAGTTTCGCGGTACGGAAAAGTCGTTGATGCAACCGCAACCAAGATCGGCGGCGGTAACCTGCCCATTGCTCGGCTGGCTGAGGTCGAAGAATCGCCACAGACGATGGCCCTGCGAACCGACGTAGCTCGCCAGGATTACGGCCTTGCTCGAAATCTGCTGCTGGATGTTGAGGTTGTAGTTCTCCATGTAGGGTGTCTTGATGTTGCGGTCGAAGCCGAAGGTGTCGCACTCGAAATTGCAGGTCGTCGTCGGCACAAATAGCGGGGTTGGAGTGCCGCCTGGGTTAATCGTCCCCCCGGCCGCGACCGTCGAAAGCAGCGGGGCGGGGCCAACGTTGTTGTAGGCGGGGCCGGGAACGTCGTAGCCCACATAGGGAAAATGGCCGAGCGCCATGTCCTGCGAGAAGGCGTCGTAGAACATGCCAAAGCCGGTGCGGAGCACGGTCTTTCCTTTCCCAGTAACATCCCAGGCGAGGCTGAGGCGTGGAGCGAAGTCCTTTTTATCCGGGTTGTAGAGGCCGCTCAGACCGGGCTGGCCGACTTGCGTGAGCGTGAATGGTTCGGTCACGGAGGAGGGCAGGGTAAAGTTGCTGAGGAGATTGTTCTTCTCCTGCACGACTCCGGAATAATCCCAACGCAGGCCATAATTCAAAGTCAATTTTGGTGCAAGGCGGAAGCTGTCCTGGGCATAGAAGCCGAAGTTGTTCTCGAAGGTGTGGCGGGTTGTGTTTCCGAAATACTGGAAGCCGCTATCGACATAGCCGGCGAGAAAGTCCTGGAGCCCCGTGCTGCCGCTACCGGGAACTGCTGGATTGCAGGCAACGAGTCCGCAGCCGCTGAAGTCCAACTCTCCGCGGGCGAACCTGTCCAAAATCTGTTGAATGGTGGTGCGGTGGAAATCAAAACCAAATTTCAGGCTGTGCTTGTTCAACTTCCAGGAAAAGTTTTCGAGGAACTGGTCGTTGCTGTCGACACGATGACGGGGATCGCCGCTGTTCGCGCCGAGTTCAGCCACGCTGCCGGTGCCTGAGCCAGTGACGTTGCTGATCGAAATATTGGGGAGACCCTGGTCATTGAGCCCGCCCGTGCAACCGGTGGATCCGGTAAGCGTGGTCCCGGGGCAAAGGCCAATCGAGCTGGGGTTGAAGTTCTGGTCGGCGGGGAAGAATCCTTCCGCGAACCGGTTCCATCCGTAGCGCAGCTCATTGACCATGGAAAAGCCGATGGTGCGCGTGTAAGAGATCGAGACCAGTTGCACGCGCGTCGGCGTGAACGTGTTGAAGCCCGGCAATTGTCCGCCGCTGGCGGTGAGTTCCAGCGGGAACGACTGGATGCTGTCCCCAAAGAAATAACGGCCGGTGAGGTTGTTGTCGGCGTTGAAACTGTGATCGATTTTGGCAATGAAGCTGGTCAGGTCGTTGTAAGAGGGGGAAATGACCGAAGCGGTGCCAATCTGATAGGGGCCCGGATTCGACAGGTTCGGCGCGGGCCAGGGGTTTCGCGCCAGCAGAGCAGCGATCACCGGGTTGGTGGCGTCGCTCGGTTGGAGCGCTCCGTCGGGAGCGGTGCCAGTAGGCACGTTCGAGATGGTCACCACTCCGAGCGGTTCCCTCTGGCCTTCGTAGTCCACGTAAAAGAAGGTGCGATCCTTAATGATCGGTCCGCCTAGCGAAGCGCCGAACTGGTTGTTGTGGAACAGCGCCCTGGGTGTACCGACCGGGTCGAAGTAGTTACGCGCATCGAGAGCGTCGTTGCGGAAATATTCTCCGGCCGTGCCGTGGATCGAGTTGGTGCCGTTCTTGGTAACGATATTGACGACCGCTCCAGCGTTGCGCCCATACTCGGCCTCGAAGTTCGAAAGCACGTTGACTTCGGCCACCGCATCGAGCGGAAGGATGGTCGCGGGAGTGCCGAATACACCTGCCTCGTTGATGGCCGGGTCGTTGCGGTAGCCATCATTCATGTCGGTGCCGTCGAGCAAATAGTTGTTCGAGCGTCCGCGGGCGCCGTTCATCGAGAACTCGCCGAACGAGCCGGGAGAGTCGGAAATCATGTCGGGAGAACCGGCCACTCCGGGGTTGAGAAAAATGAGCTTGGTGTAGTCGCGGCCGTTGACCGGCATGTTCTCGACCGTTTGCGCGGTGATCACTCCGCCGAGCGTGTTCGATGTCGTTTCGACGATGGGCAGATCTTCAGCCGAAACTTCAACGCGGGTGGAAACCTGTCCGGTCTTGAGGGCTGCATCAACACGACGTTCGGTGGCCACATCGACGGTTACCGTGGTCGCCACAAAAGTCTCGAAGCCGGGCTGCGTGATGGTTACCGAGTAGGTGCCGATGGGCAGCTCCGGCACCGTGTAGCTGCCGTCGGCGCTGGTGGTTGTGGTGCGCTCAAGCCCAGTTGCCACATTGCGCAATTTGACGGTCGCTCCCGCTACCACCGCCCCGGATGGATCGGTCACCGAGCCGAGGATCGTTCCACGAAACGTTTGGCCCACGAACATGGCCGTCGAAAGCAGAACGGATACCGACAATAAACGCAGCTTCATTCCTAGCCTCCTAGTCGCGGACCCTGGAAACACTTCCCCCGTTCGTTGAGCGGCAAATACAGTTCCTCGTGGGATTCGCGGAATTATAAACGAGCGCGCATGAAAGATCAGGGATGAACTTGATTGAAAGAGTGAATCGGAGGGATCGGCGTGGGCGCATGTGTCCCACCGGGCAGCGGAGAATTGGGAACAGTTCGCTCACCTTGGTGCGTGCGACCGAAGTCCCCGGCATGGCTCGGGCCGTGACCAACCGTGCGGTGGCGATGAAACACGGATACGACTTTGGTCCGCCTCGACCTGACTGACTCCTGCAGGCGAGTACTAGAATTCGACACGCAAGGCGAGTTGGCCGGTACGGTTTCCGGCGCTCTCGGCGGTTTGCGGAGCGCTGAGCACGCCGAAGGTTGCCGGGACATCGACCTGCGTGGCGGGGGGAGCAAAGTTCGTGTGGTTGAGCACGTTGGTAAAGGTGGACTCAAAGCGCACTCTTACTCCCTCCGTAACATGGAAGACTTTGGCAAGACCGAGGCTGGCCGTAACCGTGCCTGGTCCCTGGAGGATGCCGACTCCGGCATTGCCGAAGCGACCGGCGCCTACGGGCGTGGCCGAAAATGCCGCCAGGTCGAAGTAATGCGCGCGCGACTGAGCCTGATAAAGATTCGTCGAAACCTGGTCGGGACGCAGGAAAGCGCCACGATTGACGATGTTGGTGTTGGACTGATCGTTGGTTTCCGGCTGACCGTCCAGGGAAGGGCAGCTGCCGTTAGGCAGAGCGGCCACTTGGCAGCCTCCAGCGCTGATGCTCGGCGTGAGCCACGGGCCGGTTTCAACCAGAGTCACGTTGGTCAGCTCCCAACCGCCGAGCATGGCGTTCCTCCACCCGCCGGTATTTAGCATAGCCCGGCCTTGACCGAAAGGTAACTGGTACACGCCGGTGAGAAGAAAGCGTTGGCGGCGCGTTCCTTCCACGTTGCCGTAATCGTTGCGGATATGGAAGCGGTCGGCAATCGGGACGCCATAGTTGACTTCACCGGCGTAGGCCGTGGGTAGATCGCCTTGATTGTCGGCGAGGTTCTTCGCCAGGGTGTAGTTGGCGTCGAAGTAGAGCCCGTGTGACGTCTTGTGGCTCTCCCCGATCTCCAGTGCGTTGTAGTTCGCCTCGCCAGCGTTGAAGGTGCTGTAGAGCGTGAACCAGTTGTGATAGGGCGCACGCGGATCGACGTAGGGACTTGCAGCCGTGGTTTGATAAGGCGTGCCGCTGGCGGCAATCTGGTTGAGGTCTTCGGTGATGCTCAGGCGGTAAGCGTGCATGCCGACGTAGCTGACTCGCAGGCTGTCGTTACTAGTGAACTGGCGCTCGATGGTGAGGTTCCACTGATTGGCTTGCGGGTCGCGGTAATTGGGATCGACACCCTGATCAAGGCCGCCGCCGCCATATTGCACGCCCACCGTGGGCGGAGCGGTGTTGGGGAACCGAATGAGAGGCGCCGCGACCGTGCCGCTATTGGTATAAGTATGCAGCGCGGAGGTCGGATTGCCGCTGTTATTGAACGACAGCGGGCCTAGGTTGGTTATGGTAAAAATCCCGAATCCGGTACGGATGACGGTCTTTGTGTCGTTGAAGGGCCGGTAAGCGAGGGCAAATCGCGGCTGGAAATCGCGTTGATAGATGTTGCGCAGTGACTGCGGCAGGTGATCCTGGCTGGCAGTGATGTAGTTGGTGCAGGGCAAAGCCGTGGAGCCCAGGTTGCAGGCGTTGAACGACTGCTGGAAGCCAAGATTCGAGGCCTGGATGTTTTGCGATGCCAGATAAGCGGCCAGATTGTTCGGTACGACGATCGAATTGTTTCGCTGATCGAAGTTTGCCAGGTTGCCTCCCAGTTCGGTGAAGCCGGGAAGGATTTGCCAGCGCAGGCCGTAGGTCAGAGTGAGCCTGCTGTTCGGCTGGTATTCATCCTGACCGAAGAAGCTGTACTGCCAGGCCGTTCCGGCAACGTCGGGGCTCGAAATCGCAAAGAAAATGGTGGTGGGAAGCCCTTCAAGAAAGTCGCCAAAAGCATTGCCGGTGAATGTGTCCTGAAAGGTAAACTGCCCAAAATCGTCGGATGGCAGGAAGGCCTCGATGTCGGCATAGCGCACCCTGCGCGCGTCAATGCCAGTCTTCAAGGTGTGCTTGCCACGCGCCCAGGTCAGATTGTCCGTGAACTGAGTGGTCTTCGACTGAGTCACTCCGGTCTTGTCGCGGCCGATGGGAGTGAATCCGGTTCCGGCACTGAAATTGAAGGTCGGAAAGGCGTGCGTGGTGGGGTGCTGGCTGATGTTTACGCCGGTCAGGTCAAGTTGCGCGAGCGCGTCTGCGCCTTCGATAGGGAAGCCGACGCTAGTGATGACGTTGGTGAAGCCGAAGCGGAATTCGTTCAGCAGACGCGGTGTGAAGACCCAGGTGTGCGAAACGAGCAGGCTGCGATTATGCACGCTGTCGGAATCATCCGGCAGAAGAGGATTGGCATAGTCTTCGGTGATGTTCTTGCGGCTGAAACGTGCGTACACCGATTGCTTCGCGGTGATGGTCTGGTCGATGCGGAGATCGGCTCCATCGGTGCGTGCCGGGGTAGATTGGAAATTCTCGTAGTTATAGTTCGACTGGCCGCTCACGTTCGGGAGCGGATAGTAGCTCAATAGCGCGGTGGCGGTCGGATTGATGCTGCCGGTCGGAATCGCGGAACAGGTTGGGCATAGCGCGGCGAGGTTGCCGTTGCGCTCGGCCTGCGTGGGAACCAGGAACTGCTCGGCAATTGCGGTCGAGCGGCGGTTTCCTTCGTAATCGAGGAAGAAAAAGGTCTTGTCCTTGCCGTTGTAGAGACGCGGTATGCTCAGTGGGCCGCCGAGCGATCCACCAAACGTGTTGAAATGTTTGGGAGCTTTGCCACTGAAGCCATACGGGTCCGCATCGAGCGCATCGTTTTGCAGATACTCAAACAGGCTGCCGTGATACTGACTGGTGCCGCTTTTGGTGGTGAAGGTAACGTCGCCCACCTGCGAAAACTCTGCGCTGTTGTTAAACGACGTTACGGTTACGGCAGAGATTCCCTCCTGCGACGGATAAGCGTCCTGCAGCGCGCCATTCTGCCGCACGTTCGCCGTCGAGATGCCGTCGACGGAGAAGTTGACCATCGCCGAACTGGCGCCACCGAGCGCGATGTTTCCGGAACTGTCCTGTTGCACGTTCGGCGAAACCGCCAGCGCTCCCAGAGGGCTGGTCGTGGTTGCGCGACTGTTCAGCGGAAGCTCGGTGATCTGCTGATTGTCCTTTGAATCGCTGATCACCGCGTTCTCGGTATTAATCACAGCTACCGTGTCCGCTACTTCCATTGTCTCGGATTGACTCTTGACCCCGACGACCACATCGATCCTCAGCGTCTGCCGGGCAGCCAATTCCGCGGATGGAACCTGAAATTCGGCAAAGCCGTCGGCGTGAGCGGAAAGGGAATAGTTGCCCGGCTTGAGATTCACAAATTCAAAGGATCCATTCTGGTCCGATGTGGTCGAGCGAAGGCTGTTGTCTTCCGAACGCCTTATCTTGACTGACGCGCCGGGCACGACCGCTTGCGTCGCGTCATGTACCACCCCTACGATACTGCCGAACGTCGACTGGCCTGCCGCCGAGCACACCGTGACGACAACCGCGATGGCAACGCCTGCAAACACCCTTCCCATCTTTCTCCTCCACCGGAGATCGGTTCACGGACTCTTGCCCGGGACCAACCTCTCGCTGGGAGAACTCTATGGGGAGCTGCATGAGGCCGGCATAAGGGCTCCATAAAATCTTCGTAAAGGCTTCATCCACCTCATCCACCCTGTTTCGAATCGGGACTAGGCTGTTTCTGAGCTAGGATGTGCTCGTTTCTCCACCTATTTAAAACGCCGGCTCTGGCTTCGGACCGCCCATTGTTTCAAACGCCGCGAGGCGACCTGGCGGTCGCGAACCACGGGCATGGCGCAACCAACAAAGTGGTTGACTTCGAGAGCTATCCTTTGTTGTACTTGAGGTGTTCATTCACCACGGTGAAGGAGTTCACCGTCAACCGCTGTCCCAATTCTTAAGCCGGAACAGCTGATGACTCCTGACAAGCGGATTTCTTGTCGCGGAGTCATGGTACCGGCAACGATCCGCAGAACTGATGAAGATGGTGTTCCATGGAAAATGTGTGGGTTCTGGCCTCGGTGTGGGTCGGACTGGTGCTGATCGCGACGCTCGGCGCCATCTGGCTCAAGATGTCCACCGCACTCAGCGAGATTGTTGTCGGCACGGTGGCTCAATTGGGGATCGGTGCATCCTTTGTGCATGGCGGACTGGCTGAAGAGGAAGCAATGACTGGGAAACGGCAAAGCGCAATTTTTGGGGGTTTCTGGTTGGTCATGACGGGTCTTCGCGGCCGGAGAAATCTGTGGATGGGGCGTTTTCTCTGGCGGAGTGCATGGACTCAAGCGCGCTGATCTTTGCGGTTGCGGTTGCGGTTGCCGTTGCGCATGCGCGTTCCCCGGAACCGCCGACCTCGGTCGAATTGGAAGCGGCGCTCGATGACGCCAAGGAGCACTTTGAGGAAGGATTCAAGAAGATTGGCGTTTTTGAGTGTCTGGCTTCGCAACCTGTGCGGGTCGGTGTAGAGGAAGGGGAAAGGAACGTAGCGGCGTGCTGAAATACGTAATGATCGGCATTGGAGGATGTCTGGGGTCGATTCTGCGCTTCTGGCTAGGCAGTTACATCGGCAGCAGAATGGGAACTCGGTTTCCCTACGGAACATTCGTGATCAATGTCACGGGTTCGTTTCTGATTGGCTTCGTCTTTGCTTTGTTGACTGCGAAGACTGAGTGGGGTCCCAGTTGGCGATATCTGATTCTAATTGGCTTCATCGGAGGCTACACGACATTCTCCAGTTTCGAGTACGAGACGCTGCGGACAATCCAGGATGGGCAGATCGGACTGGGGCTTCTGTATGTGGCAACGAGCGTGGTTTTCGGGTTCGTCGCTGTGTGGGGAGGCATGATCGCAGGGCGCGCAATTCCATGAAAGACTGACGTCTTGCCCGGGGTCGAAATTGATCGTTGGTCAGAGGGGACTCTAAGCTCAGGAGGACAACATGCTCACTGCCGGACCGGGTAAGAAGGTCGGGATTTATGTGGCAGAGGACCAGCAGTACCACGGGACCTCCGCCTATGCCGCGATTCTGGATTTTCTGTTCTTCCGGGGCGTATCAGGCGCGACGGTGACGCGTGGTATCGCGGGATTTGGGGCGGATCGTCAAATGCAAACCACCCAAGTCGTGGACCTGTCTGTCCATCTGCCTGTCAAGATCGAATTCGTCGAAACCGCGGAGAAAATAGACGAATTGCTACCCAAACTGCAGGCGATGGCAGGGACCGGGCTGATTGAAATGCACGACACCACCATCGTCAAACCGGGAGAGAAAAAACAAAAGCCAGCGGTGCCCGAAGCGCCCCCCTTGAAGCGCGAGGGCAAAGCCAAGATGATGCGGATCTACATCGGCGAGAACGACAAGTGGAATGGACAGCCCTTGTATCAAGCCATCGTCAGCGGCCTGCGGTCGAACGACATCGCCGGGGTAACGGTTTACCGCGGGATTCTCGGCTATGGCGCCAATCGGAGAATTCACAAGGACGCTGCGCTGAGCCTCTCCCACGATCGTCCCATTCTGCTGTCGGTGGTTGACACGGAAGAAAAACTAAAGGCATTCATGCCGATTCTTGACCAAATGGTACAGCAAGGATTGGTCGTGCTGTCGAACGTCGATATCATCAAGTACGCACACGACTACCAAAAGGCCGACAGGCGGCAGGAGGCGCGGATATGAAACTCGAAGGAAAAGCAAAGATGTTGCGCATCCACTTTGGCGAGGATGACAAGTGGCAGAACAAGCCATTGTACGAGGCAATTGTGACCAAGTGCCGGGAACTCGATATCGCGGGTGCCACGGTTTTCCGCGGGATCGAAGGCTACGGCGCAAGCACGCTCATTCACAAGGCTCATCGGCTCTGGTCCTCGGATCGCCCCATCATGGTCTCGGTGGTTGACACCGAGCAGAACATCAGCAAGTTGCTCCCGGTGCTGGAGGAAATGGTGAACGAAGGGTTGATCGCGATGTCTGAGGTGGAGGTCATCCGCTACGTCCATCAGGATGGAGTGCGCTCTCCAGCTTCGTAGCCCAGCTGCAGACTGGAGCAGGACCGCCAGGAGTGTGCTCGGTGGTCAGCGGTAGGCAGCGGCTTGGATGCCGTACAGCTCCGAGTACTGCCCATGCTTGGCCATCAGCTCATCGTGCGTGCCCACCTCAACCAGCCGGGCTCCATCGAGCACGATGATGAGATCGGCCATGCGGACCGTCGAGAATCGGTGTGAGACAAGGATCGTGATGCGGCCTCGGTCGCCTTCGCCCGTGTTGCGCGAAGCTGCGGCGTAGCGCTCGAATAGCGCGTGTTCCGTCTCCGTATCGAGCGCGGCGGTCGGTTCGTCGAGGACGAGCAGCAGGGGTTGATCGCGCATGAAGCCACGCGCCAGCGCGAATTTCTGCCACTGGCCGAACGATAGCTCGACTCCCGACGGCCACGTCGGACCGAGTTGCGTGTCGAGGCCGGACGCGAGACGAGCGAGGACGTCGCTCGCGCCGGCGCGCTCGACAGCCGCGAGCACGGCAGGCTCGTCGTCCAGTCGGGGGAGGTCGCCCAAACCGACCGTGTGGCCCGCGCGAAATTCGAAGCGGAAGAAATCCTGGAACGCACCCGCGAGACGCGCCCGCCATTGGTCGGCCGGCAAGCGGCTGAGCGGCGTGTCGTCCACGAAGATCGAGCCAGAGGAGGGCTCGTACATCTTCGCGAGCAGTTTGACCAGCGTGGTCTTGCCCGCGCCGTTCTCGCCGACGATTGCGACCACCGCGCCCGCAGGCAACGTCACCGACACGTCGTCCAGCACAACCCGTGATGTGCCGGGGTAGGCGAACGAGACGTGATCGAGCCGGACGCCGCGTTCGAAAACGGTGGGGACGGGCAAATCCCCAGAGGCCGCGACCGAAGCGGCATAGTCCTCGAGCCAGGCCAGCCGCCGGGAGCCATCCATCCAGAATCCTCGCAGGAATCCAATCTCGCCGACCGTCGCGCCGATGTACGCCGAGAGCCGCGCCCCGGCAGCGAGCACCAGCAACACTGCGCTAGCCGGCGCTTTGAGGCTGGACGAAACGAACACCAGCGCCCCGACATAGGCGAGGCCGAATATCGACCATGCGAGCGCGTGCCACCACGCCGATCCCCATCGCGCGGCCGCCACCGGTCCGTGCCAGCGCTCCCACGCCGCTCGGCGATCTGTAATGAGGCGTTCTCCGATGCCCATGACCCGCACTTCCTTGCCGGGCGGCGCGGTCGTAGCGATGGTGAACAGGTGGCGCGCCAGGCGACTGGTTTGGGCTCCACGTTCCTGCGCGGATCTTTCGACCTCGGGTCGCCACGTCGACGTCAATACGGTCGGAACCGCGAAAAGCGCGAGCAGGATGAGCGCCGGATGAATCGACGCCAGCAGCGCCATCGTCACCGCGAGTCGTAAGATCCACCCGAGCGTCGAAAACAGCGACATGTACATGTGGTCGAGCACGAACACCTGATTGCGGAGCATCGACAGCCGATCGAGATACTCCGGGCGTTCCTGATGCGCAATGGTCGCAACCGAAGCCTGCAGTCGCGCGACGTGCGACTCGAGCGCGATCGTCACCTTATCGCGGAAACGGCGCTGCACCCGCGTGCTCACTGTGCGGAGAAACCAGGTCGCGGCGACCGACACGCCGAGGCCAATAGCCGCGCCTTGCACCATGACGGGTCTGTGCTCGAGGACTCCTTTGCCAAGCAGCATCAGCCACAACGCGAGAAGCGCATCGGGCAACGCCGCCAGCTGCGACAACCCGAGCGCCGCAACCATCAATCGAGCCTCGTGACGATATCCCAGCTTGCACAACCGCCACATGGACGAGAGCGCAGGAGGCAGCGGCTCAATCGTCTCTTGGACCGCACCTTTTCGCTCAGGAGAGGACGTCATAGGTCGTACCCTCCTCTTCTGGGACATGGAAGCGTTGTGCTTGCAGATCAAACATCGTTCGATAGCGGCCGGCGAGCGCCATCAGTTCATCATGGGTGCCAAGCTCGATGACCCGGCCATGTTCGAGCACGCAGATGCGATCGGCCTGGCGAACCGTCGAGAAGCGATGCGAGATCAGGATGGTGGTGCAATGCCGGGTCGCGGCCAGCAGGCGATCGAAGATCTCGGCCTCTCCGCGCACGTCGAGCTGTGCGGTCGGCTCGTCGAGTAGCACGACGCCGGCGCCGAGCTTGACCGCGGCCAGCGCTCGGGCGAGCGCGACGCGCTGCCATTGGCCTCCCGAGAGGTCGGTGCCGCCGGCATAACCGCGGGCAAGCACCGTGTCCAGTGCGGCTAGGTTCGTTGCTCCTGCCGACTCGAGGGCGGCGCGCACAACCTCTTCTGGCGCGCCCCCCGGTGCCACATTGTCGCGCAGCGGCAGCTCGAGCCGGATGAAATCCTGGAACACCGCCGCGACGCGCGAACGCCACGATGCGAGATCGAACTCGCGAAGGTCGACCCCGTCAATCTCGATCGCGCCGGACTGCGGATCGTACAACCGGCACAGCAACTTGGCGATGGTTGTCTTGCCGGCGCCGTTCTGTCCAACGATCGCGAGCGACGAGCCAGCGGGGATCGTGAGATCAAAATGCTGCAGCACAGGCGCGCCCGCAGGGTAGGCGAAGGTGACATCGCGGAGACGAATCTCGCTCGCCGGGGTCGCGTCCGCGCGACGATCGCCAGAATGCAGCGCGCCGGCGGGGTGCATCGCTGGTTCGAGTCGGAGCACCGCCGCGACCGGGGCAGCTGCTCCGTCGAGCGCCCAACTGAATCCGCCGAACGCGATCATCGAGACGCCGATCGAACACTGCAGGTAGACGACCACTTCTCCGAGACTGAGGCGGCCAACTGCCGCCTCACTCGCCAGCAGCCAGAACACCACGACGTTCGCGGAGACGACCAGGAGCATGCTCCAGATCACGGGACGCTCGCGCAAACGTGTGGCCGCGTATTGAAGCTCGTGCAAGCGAGTGCGTCGGGCGATGAAACGGTCGATCGTCCAGCCGGCAAGGCCGAACAGCCGCAACTCTTTGCTCGCGGGCGGATCGACCGCTAGCCGGTAGGCGTAGTCGGCATCGCGCTGCGCGCCGCGCACCTCGTCGGTGTTGCGATCGCGCCAGATCGCGCTCTCGCGCAGGAGCCAGTGGGTCGCCAGCCACGCGCCCGCGAGCAAGATCGGCGCCCACCACGCGTATCTGGCCAGGATCACCGCGGACGCGAGACCGCCGATCATCTCGACCATGCCGGTCGCGATAAAATCCATGGAGACGGCCAGTGGCGGGCCCGTCATCCCGAGATCGAAGTCGCGTGCGACGGTAAGGTCGCCGGTGAGCGTCGGATCCTCGAGGTGACCCATGCCCGGCGGCCGCACACACGCCTCCGTGAGCCGGTCGTGGAGCCATGCGGCAGTGCGGTCGCCGAGATTGGCGCTGACCGCCTGATGAATCGGGCCGAGCACCTGCAGCAGTACAAAGATCGCGCCCACAAACGCGAGCGGACCGCCGAGACGATGGCCGCGTTGCACGGCTCCGACGAGCACGCCCATCGCGATCGCGAACACCGCGGGCAGGGTCCCTCTCAGAACCAGGGCTGCCCACCAACCCGCGGCCAGGCCGGAGTCCGCCTTCGGGAGGACGGCGAAGAACTTCCATTCCTTTCGCTGCGTCAGTCGCTGAAGCACGATTGCATTTTGCCACAGAATCGGCCCTCCCACGCGCGACTGCAGAGCAATGCTTCAGAATTCCAGCCGCGCCTGAAACGCGATCATGCGTGGAGTGCTATCGCCACCCAAACCGACGCCCAGTAAACCGGTCGGTGGAGAAGTTGTGGAGGTGAGCGCTCCGAATCCAGTTTGCGCGGAAGGATTTCCTGGAATGCCGGCTTCGACCACGCTCGGAAGGCTGAAATTCGGATGGTTGAAGACATTAAAGAACTGGCTCTCAAATCGCAGTCTCACATGCTCGGTCAAGGAAAACCATTTTGTAAGGTAGAAGTCGCTCCAGAGGAAGTCGGGACCGCGCAAAGCATTCCGCCCGAGGCTCCCGAATTGGCAATTCTGCGGGCTGTCGCCGCCATAGCACTGCCCCGTAGTCGGATCAACGGTTGAGACGAAAGCGTCCGGATTGAGCCACTGGACTGTGCCCGGCTGTGTGACCCCAGGAATCGGATGATGCTCATACAGCGGAACGCCCGGGACTACGCTCGCAAACTCCGGCCCGCTGCCCTGCACAATGCCATTTCCCCCGGCGGAATAGGGCGTACTCAACACCGAGAAAGGAACTCCGCTGTGCCAAAACGCGGTTCCGGAAATCTGCCAGCCATTGAGTGCGTAGCCCAAAGAATGACTGCGCACCCGCACCGGCAGTTGATACACATACTGCGCATTGAGATTCTGCCGGATGTCATAGTCGCAAGGCCCGTAGTCGCGCGCCAGTTCTCCCGGCAGAGGTGAAAGAATTCCTCCCGCGGAAAATTGCAGGAAGCCTCCGTTTGAGACCGTATCCATGCAGCGGCTCCAGGTGTAGTTGATCTGTCCTTGAAGACCATGACTGAGGCGCTTCATCACGGCCAGTTGAAGTCCGTTGTAATGACTGTTCGCGCCCGTAGAGAACTGGGTCACCGCACTGAATCGAGGATCGGTCGGCTGCAGGTAGGGGAATGGCCGAAAACACCCATCGCACACGGTCTGATAGCCGTTGACTTCGGTGGAGTAGGGCTGATTCACCGCGCGCGTGCCGACATACTGCGCGTGCGCGCTGGCGGTCGCGCCAAATTGATGTTCGATGCCGAGGCTCCACTCCATGAAATAAGGCGCGTGGAGTTTGCCGTCTGGAATGGCGGTGATGGCAACCGGGGGAAGGGACAACTGGCCCTGGGGAAATCCTGAAGTAAAAGTTTGATTGGCGCGAACGATTGCGTCCACGGCGCTATTGGTCACTTCCGGCGCGATGCCGGCGCAACCGACGACCGGGTCGCAGCCCGCCGATTCCTTTTGACCGACGGTGCCGAGCAGTCCTCCCTGGAACGTCTTATCGTAGGGAGGATTGGCGCCCACGAGGTCAGCCACGCTGCCCGGCAGGATGTCGCTGAAAATCCCAAAACCGGTGCGGAGTACCGACTTAGGCTCGAATTGCCACGCGATTGCGGTTCGTGGTTGCAGAATGGCCACCGGGGTGGAGGAAAACAGATGGCCGAGATGAGTTTGAATCGTAGAGTTTAGCGGCTGATGGACATCATGCGGGATGGAACTGAAAGAGCCGCGAAGACGAGCCACTTGATCATGCGGATTCAGCGGATTGGAGTTGAAGGTGTCGCGCAGGCCGAACGTCCAGGTCAGTTTGCGGGTTACTTTCCAGGTGTCTTGCGCATAGACATCGAGATTGAGAAAGTTGAAGGGCTCATTGGCGTGCGAAGGGAACGACTCGGACACGGTGTTCGCGACTCCATAAATAAATTGCTGCAAGTTCGCGTAGGTCACGGTAGGAACCGTACCTTCTCCGAAGTCGTAGTCGTTCAGGCGGAAGATACGGGTATTGGTTCCGAACCGAAGTTCGTGAGCGCCACGGCTCCACGCCAGGTTGTCATTGAGGAAGAACCGGGAGGCGCGGCGGCCCTGAATCCAGGTGTTGTCCAGCCCTCCGATGGGCGTGAAGGGATTTGCGCCCGTACCCTGCAACACGATCGGGAAAGCCGAAAGCGTCTTCTGAAAGTCGCTTGGCCCAAACAGGCTTTCGTACCAGGAGAACGCGGGATTGAAGTAGTTCACCAGGTTCTGCGAGAACACGTGCGTGTTCCCCGCGGCGAACGAATACAGAGGTTGCGGCGAAAGCGCATTGAACACCGGGTTGATGGGATCGGTCCACGCGGCTTGCAGGCCGGTGTCGGATTGAAAACGAAACCAGGCCGTGTCTTTCTGGTTGATGTTGTAGTCGACGCGCGCCGTCTGTACCTGCTCATGGTCGTCGCTGGTGTGCGAAACGCTTTGCTGGTTGGCGCAACCGTTGCCCGCCGCGATCGGGCAACCATCGATCGCGTAGGGAGCGCCATTGGTATTTCGATAGAGCGAAAACATCTTTTGATAGAACGGCACTTGCTGCGGTGCAGCGGGGTAAATCTCTTGCGCTTGATGGTTGACCATCTCGGTCAGTCCGAATGGAAGCTGCTGCAAGACGTATTGTTCGAATGCCAGGGTGGGAACGATGGTGGGCGTGACGATCGGCATCGCGATCCGCACCCATTCGCTGTCGAAAAAGAAAAACAGCTTGTCGTGCGCAATCGGGCCGCCCAGGCTGCCCCCAAAATGATTTACGGTCGCTCCGGGCTTGTAACGTCCTGGCACGGCATTGGTAAAGTAGTCCGCCGCATTTAGTAGTGAACCATTCCAGAGTTCGTAGAGATTGCCGTGAAACTGATTGGTGCCCGACTTGGTAACGTAATCGATTTGGGACGCTCCATAGCGTCCCTGATCCACAGCGTAAGAGAGAGTGTTGACCGTCACTTCGGCAATCGAATTCAATCCCAGGACGAGGTTGGTGGAAAGACCGCTGTTGAGATTGGTCAGCGGGTCGTTCGTTTCCAGTCCGTCGACAATGTAGCCGTTCGAGAGGGCGGGCAGTCCGTTGAACTCCACATTGCCATACCCGTTGCTGCCACCGACAAAATCGTTGCTGCTACCGGCGGTGTTGATCAGGGCCCCGGGCGCAAACTGCAGAGGGTAGGTTAGGTCGCCACCTGGATTCGGCAGGTTCTCGAGCGCAGGAGCATTCAAAGTGGTGGATGTGTTCGCGTTTTCCGGGTTGAGGATGGGCGCCTCGGTGCTTACCTCGACCGCCTCATTCGATCGGGCCACCGTGAGCGTGAAATCCACGATTTGCGTCTGGCCCAGGCCCGAAATGACGTTGTCATTTTGCCGCGCATCGAAGCCTCGCGCTTCCACTTTGACGGAATAGGCACCCGGCTTTAACTGTGGGAAGTTGAACCGGCCTGCCCCATCGGTCTGGGCAGTACGCACGAGCCCGGTCTCGTGATTTCGGATGGTCACGGTGGCACCGGTGACGACCGCGTCCGTTGCATCCCGTACTTCGCCGACGATCGCACTCGTCGTCTCGCCTTGCGCGAGGCCCTTCGCCGGGAGGAGGCACCCGACGGTCAAAAGAAGAGAAGCGATGCAAGCTGCCCATGCCATGATGTTCCCGCTCGTTTGCCCCTGCCAGCGAATGCTTTTCCCAGTTTTGTCCATTAAAGTCTTGTCTATTAACTGAGAATTATCATATTCAGTTAACCATAGTTAATAAAGACAAGCAAGTGACGAAAGGAAACACGTCCGCTCGCGCGGATCCTCAGGGGCGTGAAAGCTGCGGGCGGTGATAAGATTTCGCTGCATTTCGCTTCGGGGGACTGGTGAGACTTATGCAAGAGGTTTTCTTCGTTGTTTGTCTCGCGGGACTGACCTTGGTTGCCCTGGCCCAACCACCCGCATCGCCGGTTCAGACTGGCGAAAGGCAATTCGGCAGCGTCTCTGCCGACCGGGCTTTGAAGGATCTGTTCGATGCGAAGATCAAATCCGAATGGGAGGCATTGAAGAACAAGGACACGAAAAGTTACGCTGCATTGCTGGCCGATGACTATCAGGGCGTGGAAGTCGATGGCAAAGGTGAACGGACCAAAGTCCAAGCTTTAAATGAATTGGCCGGCGAGAATGTCTACAATTACACGCTGTGGGGGCTCAAGGTGATTCCGCTGGGGCCGGATGCCGCCCTGGTCATCTACGAAACCACCATGCAGTTTCCGCCCAAGGCAGCGATACCTTTCTCACGGGTATACATCAGCGAGCTCTGGGTGAAGCGAGTTGGGGAATGGAAGGAAGTGCACTACCAGGAAACTCATGTCAAGTAACCCTGCATTCCACAAATTCCGTGCAACCGCGGCGATCGCATGGCATCTGATATCAGCGGGAGGAGAATTCCTATGACAAAGTTGTTTTTCGCTTTGCTGCTCTCGAGCAGCTTTCTCCTGGCGCAAGACAACAACACGACGGGCCAGGGCGCTTCAAAAGATTCCAAAGGATCGGTGACAATTCAAGGCTGCGTCAGCCGAGCCAGCGGCGATTACATCCTGATGAAGCTCGACCCGGCCGTCACCTACGAACTGCAGGCCACGAACAGAATAAAACTCCGCCGCTACCTGGGACAACAAGTTGAGGTGACCGGAACCAAGTCGCCGTCGATGGAAACAAGTTCCGACGCCGTGAGCAGAACCTCTCCTTCCCCGGTAACGTTAACCATCACCTCGATCAAGACCATCGCGAAGGAATGCCCGGCGCGCTAGGCTCCGCATCCGTAGATCGTTTTTGGGCAATTCGCTTAGATCCAGGTCCAGCTGAACAGGGTCCAGCTGATCAGGGGTAAAGGGCTTAGTCGCAGTCGGGCGGCATGGCCATAATCTCGGACTCGGAATCGCACGGAGGCTTCTTCCTGGCCGGTTCGAGCGGAGCGGGGCGATTGTAGCGGAGGATCCATAGGCCCTCGCTGTTGGTGAGGTAGATCAAGCCGTGGCCGCCGTCCGGAAGCAGGCTGGTGACCTTGTTGAACGTCTCGAGCGTCTTTGGGTTGCGCGGGTCACTCAAGTCGAGCACGCGAACAGTTTCGGTGGGGTGGTTGCTGCTGGTTAGCGTTGTCGGCGTTTTTTCTGGAGCCACCGCGATGGCAACATCGGGACTGATGATCTGCAGGTTTCCCGCCGTCGACTGGTTCGATTCCGCCGTCCGTTTCAAAAGGCTCGGCCGCTCCGGCTTGCTCACGTCCACGATCATGAATCCTTGCTTGGTGGACTGCTGGACGTAGAGGTACTGTTTTCCATTTTCCTTTTGCAGCAACATCTGATTTCCGGTTGCTTGCGGCAAAGGTAAGTGGGCGATGACTGTGGCCGGAACATCGGTCGGCTTTGGCGAGGTTTGCTCGCTAGCGTTTGTCAGCGTGACCAGAACAGAACAAACTAAAACACAACTCTGCAGGACCGCTCTACGAAAAATCTCCATAGGCTCACTTCACCGAACTCGAAATCTGGCTCGCTTGCAGGGCGAACTATACCACGTTCGTTTGTCCCCATCGCGCCTTGGTTGTCCATCCCCAAACTCCAATCCCTCGGAACGGATCCGCGCCCCACGAGTCTCCACCGTCAACGGCTCACTGTTGCCCGATGACGTCAATGCATCCGGCGCCGGCCAGCGTGCCGCAGATGGCGCCAGCCTGCTGGGGCATGAAAACATGGTTCGTGGCGGGGTCGACCGCGATGCTATGCGCATTCGTATTAACCGGAAGGTTGAACAGCCAGAGGTTGGTCGCGGCATCGATGACACCCATGACCGGGCCAGGGAGCATGTCACGCGCCGCGAGATAATATCGATTGTCGCCCGGGTTGTACCATATCTCGTCGACGCCGCCAACGTTGTTCGTGGTGGCGACGACCGCGAGCGAAGTTCCATTGATGATAATCTCGTTGGCCGGGAAGGCTTCGCCGTCATGGTCTGCGCAACCCACCAGAAAATTGTCTCCGGGACCCTGAACGATGCTGGTCGGCATGCAATTCAGTAACGGCATGCTGTTAATCACCACCGGCCCATTCGGATTGCCCGGTCTGGGATCAATCTCATCGATGCTGCCTACGGGTATGACGGCGGTGGAGTTTGAGTTAGGCAGCAGAAAATGGCCTGTGTTGGGGTTAAACGCGGGGGCACCCAAACCAGCCGGAGAAATCGCACCGATGCAAATTGCACCGGTAAGCGTCGGGTTACAGGTCGGATCATAAACTCCCGTGGCGTTATCGATGATCGGGCCGTGATGGCAAGGGATGCCTGTGCTGCGAGTAACGTACCCTGGATTCCCTGAGACGCCAGAATTTACTTGCGGATTGGAAGGATCGGGACAGACAAAACCGTTGGCCGCGTTCAGGCCCACGTCATCGACGGGGACGTTGGTATTGTTCTGCGGAGCACCGTCGTAGTAGATCTGGCCAAGGATGCAGGATGACGCGTTGATGACGCCCAGAGCGTTGGCCAACGGCGGACCGAACGGCGTTGTCGGATCATCTGGTAGACAGTTTGAGGTGACGGGCCTGGTCACCAAACCCGAAACGTCGATGAACGTGATGAAGGGAAGCCCTGGATCGCCATCGATAATCCCCAGGATGTGATCCGTGGGGTCATAAGCGATTTCGTCGCCGCGGAGATCCCCGCAGCTCGGGTCGGAGAAGGCGCGTCCGTTCGCGGAGTCTATGCAGGGACCGATGCCGGCTTGATTGCCGCTGGGGTTCCAGGGTAACGGGTTGCTGTTCCCAGCCTGCCCATCATAATCTGGCGACAAGCCGGTCGGGATAACCGCGATGACGTTGGGCGGAGTGGGCGGGTTGGTTGCCAGGTTCATCGTCGTCAGGTCGAAGACTACGACCGAACTGCTGCCGTTGCCAACGAAAAGGGTGTTGCCATCGGCGGTGACGACGATCCCGTTCGGGCCAGACAATGGATTCACTTGATTGGCACGGGCCGCGCAGCACTGTCCTCCTACAAATCCCCCGAAGTTACCATTGGCGCCGAAGCCCGGAATATGGAAAGCTCCGGTCCTGCAGCCAAATCTTGTCCAATTACCCAATACCGAGACAATCGGAGGGATCGGGGTGGTGAGGGAAACGCAGGGACTGGCGTTGTTTCCGGCTCCAGAGATGCCGTTTTGGCCGGCAATGGAGTTCACGGCGATGTTCTGGGCCGTGTCGATCACTTGCACGGCGATGCCGATGCGGTCGGAGACGTAATCCAAGTTGTCGCCACTGCCGCCGGGGGGCGTCGAGATCCAGCTAATGTCGAAGGAATTGAAGGGACCGCCCGGCTCACCGGTATTGTTGTGCTCAGGCACGGGGATGACGTCGATGACCGCGTAACTGCCGTTGGAGGTGGTGCCGCACGTGGGACAGTTGGCCACTCCTCCGCAGCCGCTCAGGATGACAAACAGCGCGATTACAAAACTAGTAAGCAGAATCCTCGGTCTCATCGAAGTTCCCTCCGTGCAACTTCCTTTCAGTACCAGCTTGCAATCAGCCGGCGACTTTACTTTCAATCCGCATCGAACACCTGCGCGGGCCGATTCTAGAATCTGAACTGGATTCGCTGCGTCACCACGTAGTAATTCTGGGGCTCCGCGCCCGTTACGCTCGGATCCTTCAGTTGATCAATGCCCACATTCACCACATACTTGACCCAATAATTGGGATACCAGTTAAGCCCAACTGTGTACTCGGTGGTGTGGTAATCAAACGTGGGTACATAACCTGGCACGTAATAGTCCAGAAGGTTCGCTCCCGGTTCGTTGGCATGGATGCCAGTGATCCGGAACGCGAGTTCAAATGCTCCCCATCCGCGTCCCTGGCCGCCCGGAGTGTCGGGGCCAAATAGCGGACGATTGACCCGTGGAGTGCCGTTCTCGGGCCGCTTCTCGCCCGTCAACAAGTAAGTGGTGCTGATGTCGTACGCCTTGGCTATGATGGATGGAAGACTTAGGAATCCAAGTCCTCCCGCCTGCAACGAGCCGACGTTGTTGCGGGACATGTTGAGTTGATCGTATTCGCCCCGCAGCGCGAAACCCCCTTTGAGGTAGGTGAACTCACCGTTGTAACGCTGGATGGGTCCGTTAATGGCAAACTGCGGAAAGAACGTGTAAGCGGCATCGGGCAGTGTGCCGCTGAAGCTCTGATCTCCGGAAAGACCTCGCGAACGCGCACGGTCAATCGATCCGCCAAAAGCGAGTTGCTTGAACCATTCGCTCTTCGACTTACGCCACGGGTAGAAACGGAGCCGGCCGATGACTTCCGGTTGATTGGTCGTGTTGGCGAGCGCATATCCCTTGCCGTTAAACGCGCCTACCCAATACTGCATGACACCGCCGTCAATGTCTCCGTGAAAGGCGACGCCGGGGCTGCGATAGGCCGAGGCGGCCGACGGGTACAACAGGGACTGGAACCCGCGCTCGGCAAAATCGAGACTGGTATCGCCGATGCCGGTTTCCTGGGCGAACGGAGCTTTGAACTGACCTGCCTGGAATTGAATTTCGGGCTTGATTCTTACGTTGAGGTAGACGTCGCGCACGACCGAACCAGTAGTCGTGGCGGCGTCGGTGAGGATCGCGAAATCAAAGTGCGAACCATAATTCCCTTGAAATCCGAAACGGGCCTGACGCAAAAGGAACGTGTCAGCGGGTGAGCCATCGCCACTGTAGGCCCGGTAATCGGTGTTCACGTAGCCGTACGGACTGATACTGAACTGTCCGTCCGCACTCCTGATGAAAAAGTGTTCCCCGTTCCATCCCGCGGTCAGAGGAGTATCTTTCTTCGGTGTTGAGGTTGGGGGCTGATCGACGAGCGCTGCCTCTACGACGGGGTCGGGCTGCACAAGAACCGCGGGTAGCAGATGAAGTGCGCCGGAGGCATTCACCGGTAGCGAGTTGATGTCGGGCAGAGGGGCAGAAGCAGCAGTTGACGCGGGTCGAATCTGGGCCGGGCCGTCGCCAGATGACTGGGCTTTGCCCTCCAACAACTTCTCCACCATGGCCTTCAGTTCCTCGATGGTCCGGCGCTGGGCAGCGACCTCGCCGCGCAACTCATTGACTTCCTCCTTGGTGGCGCTCGCGGAAGTCGTCCCTTCGGCTTTGCTCGCCGGTTCCGTGCCTTGAGCGTGGGCCAGAGAAACTGGTGTCATGGAAATCACCAGAAGCACGAAAAACGTTGTTAGCGAGCGCATGTGTTTGTTCTCCGGCGATGATTTGCGAAACCAACCCGCCCTCAAGGCATGCATACACGCGTTCCGCGTGCTGTCTCGTTCGTTCGGGCCACGAACCGAAAATCCTATGGAATTACGTATGAGTTACTCTCCGGTATGAAAAGCGGACCAGTTACGACTCGGCGGTTTATCACATCAAAATATCGCATGTCAAGGAAAAGTTTTTTTGATTACCGTCTTGGAAAGAGATTCTGCACAAAGGAAGTTTGGAGCGGAACTGACGTCCGAGACTGGGCGATGGAAGCTCGGGAGATCGATCCCTGATAAAATTCAGGCCCCCGGCCGGCGCCGCTGCACGGTGCGAGTGGTTGCCTGGACCGGTCAGCGTTTGTATGAGCTTAAACCTAGGTCAGGCCATCTTTTTGCTCTTCGCGGCCGGGGTCGCTGGCGCGCTGAATGCGATGGCTGGCGGCGGCAGTTTCATCTCCTTTCCCGCCCTGTTGTTCCTGCGCATACCGGCCGTGGAGGCGAATGCAACCAACACCGTAGCGCTGTGGCCTGGAATGGCGGCGAGCGCCATCGCTTACTGGAAACGCCTGAACGTGCCGCGCCGCGTATTGGTCCCATTGCTCGTCACGAGCGTTGCCGGAGGTTGGGTGGGAGCGTTGCTGTTGCTTAGAACCCCGCAGCACACTTTTCTACGCCTCGTTCCATGGCTGCTGCTCGGTGGCACTTTGCTGTTCGCTTTCGGCAATTCCATCCGCGCGATCACCGGCCAGACTGCGGTCATTGACGATCTGCGGGACACATCATGGCAGGCGATCGTAATTGGCTCCATCGCAGAGCTGCTGGTTGCCGTCTATGGCGGATATTTCGGCGCCGGAATCGGGTTCATGACGCTCGGAATGCTCGCCCTGCTGGGGATGCGCGACATTCATGCGATGGGTGCGATCCGGACTCTGCTGGCCGCTGCAATTAACGCTGCCGCCGTGGTTACCTTTGTCGCAGCGCACGCGGTGTTGTGGCCGCAGTGTATGGTGATGATTGCTGGCTCGCTAACCGGGGGATGGTTCGGCGCGCACTACGCGCAGCAGGCTGACCCCCGGAAGGTGCGGGGCGCGGTGATCGGCGTGGGTATCGCCATGACCGCATACTTCTTTGTCACGGTGCGCTAGCCTAAGCCCAGGCATTCTAGGCGTTGGGGTCGCTGGCGATCTCGGTGCGCTCGCGGGTAAAATCCTTCAGATTGGCGTCATCGGACTGGTGGCGATCGAAGAGAACGTGCGGCTATCTGAAGAAGTTCAACAAGACCTGAGCGTCGCGGGCTTGTTCGATCTGAGTTCAAAGGCGACAACGAATGACTCTGAAATCGGTCGACACACTTCTTGACGTCTTACATTTCGCAGACAGCCACACCGCGGTGATCGTTCCCGAGTTTGGAATTCGCGTTACCTACGATTCGCTCCGGCAGCAGGTCCTGGCCATGGCCAATGCTCTGGCCTCCGCCGGCATTCGACGTGGCGATGCGGTGGCGATCGCATTGCCGAATGGACTGCCTGCGATTGTGAGCTTTCTAGCGGCCTCGATCGCGGGAACCGCAGCCCCGTTGAACCCGGCCTATCCCTATGAGGAGTTTCTTTTCTTTCTCAGTGACACCCAGGCCAAGATTTTGCTTTGCCCCCCGGTGGGCGCGGAGTTCGTGCGCACCGCCGCACTGGACCGCAAGATTCCGGTGTTCCCGGTGGAAATGAGTGCCCAGGGCGACGTTTATTTAGTCAATCCTCCGACCGGAGTTTCGGCAACCGAGCCGAAAGCCGACGACATCGCTCTGGTGCTGCACACGAGCGGAAGCACGGGGCGGCCCAAGCGCGTGCCCTTGCGCCATTTCAACCTCGCAGTCTCGTCGGCCAATATTGCCAACACCTACGCTCTTTCGGAAGAAGATGTCTCGCTGTGCATCATGCCCCTGTTCCACATTCATGGGTTGATCGGCTCAACCATGGCGACGCTGCTTTCCGGCGGAACCGTAGTTGTTCCCGCCAAATTCAACGCGCTTTCTTTCTGGCGGACGGTTCGAGAGCATCGCGTGAGCTGGTATTCGGGAGTGCCGACGATGCATCAGCTCCTGCTCGCCCGGAGTCAGCAAAAACCGGTGGACGCTGCCTCTCTGCGCTTCATTCGTTCTTGCAGCGCGCCGCTCTCGGCGGAACTGATTCGCAAGATCGAGGGACTGTTGGGCGTGCCTTTCGTCGAGGCCTACGGAATGACCGAAGCCGCCCATCAGATGACTTCGAATCCTTTACCCCCACGACATCGAAAGGCAGGTTCGGTCGGCGTGGGAGCCGGGCTGCGCATCAGCATCATGGACAAGGAAGGCAATCACCTCGGCACAAGCCAGCGCGGCGAAGTCGCCATCCAGGGAGCCAACGTGTTTCGCGGATATGAGAACAACCCGGAAGCCAATGCTCGCGCCTTTGTGAATGGATGGTTCCGCACCGGCGACGAAGGATATCTTGATGCAGACTGCTACTTGCATTTGACGGGCCGGATCAAGGACATCATCATCCGCGGGGGCGAGAACATCGCACCCCACGAAGTCGATGAGATTCTGCTGCGGCACCCCGCGGTCGCGGCGGCGGTCACGTTTGGTTGCGCGCACGCGATTCTCGGTGAGGAGGTAGCGGCCGCGGTGGTCTTGCACGCGCCCCATGGGGCCACCGAATCGATGCTCATCGAGCACTGCCGCGACTCTCTGGCGGAGTACAAGTGTCCAACGAAGATTTATATTGTCGAAAGCATTCCGACCACCGCGACCGGAAAAATTCGCCGCCGCGCCGTCGCCGCCGCGCTCACCGATGACCAGCGAGGGTAAACGACGATGAAATTCCTGGTCGCGGGCGCAGGCGCAATCGGAGCCTACATCGGTGCGCGCATGGCACAGGCCGGTTTCGATGTCACGCTCTTTGCGCGCGGGGCGCATTTGCGCGCGATGCAGGAGCACGGCGTCCGGGTGAAAAGCGTCGAGGGAGATTTCGTGGCCCGACCCGCCATCGCCGGTTCTCTCGAAGAAGCGGGACCGGTCGATGTTGTCTTTCTCGGTGTAAAAGCGCACAGCCTGCCGCAGCTTGCGCCCCAATTAACGCCGGTGCTCGGGCCAGACACCACGGTCGTCAGCACACAGAATGGAATTCCGTGGTGGTACTTCCAGGGTTTGGGCGGCGAATGGGAAGGACTGCGTCTCGAGCGGGTCGATCCGGGCGGCGTGATTTCCTCCGCCATCGAAGGGCGTCGGGTGGTGGGGTCCATCGTTTACTTTTCCACCGAGATTCTCTCGCCCGGACTCATTCAACACATCGAGGGCAACCGCATTTCTCTTGGCGAGCCGGACGGTTCGCGCTCCGATCGCTCGCGCGGCATTGCCGAAGCGCTCATCGCCTCCGGGTTGCGCTGCCCGGTCACGACCCGCCTCCGTCACGAGATTTGGGTCAAGCTCCTGGGCAACGCTTCTTTAAATCCGGTCAGCGCACTGACGCGCGCGACGATCGTCCAGATGGTCGGCGACCCGGGAGTTTGTGCGGTGATCCGCAACATCATGCAGGAAGTGGAAGCGGTCTCCCGCAAGTTGGGGATGGAGCTGCCGATTTCGATCGACCAGCGTATCGCCGGCGCAGAAAAAGTTGGCGAGCATAAAACCTCGATGTTGCAGGATCTGGAAGCCGGCCGGCCGATGGAACTGGAAGCCCTGGTTGGCGCGCTGGTGGAGCTCGGGGAGCGCGTCGGTCTCCCCATGACCCACACCCGAATCATCTACAACTGCACCAAGCTCTTGGCCGAGGGTGCCGCCCGGCGGCCGGCAACAAATTTTTTGCCGGGGGCTTGACAGCGGAGGTATACTTCCTACGATGCTGGTCCACTTATCGGACCACTTGCTTATGCCCGCACCTGTCAAAACCGATTTCGAGGCTGTCCGCAGAAACAAAGTCTACGAAGAAGTCGCCAAGCAGATCGAACGTCTGATTCTGAAAAAATTGAAACCCGGCGACAAATTGCCCTCCGAACGCGAACTGGCGGAGTTGCTTCAAGTCAGCCGCAGCTCCATTCGAGACGCGATTCGAGGCCTGGAACTGATGGGCTTGGTTGAGCCGCGCCAAGGCGCGGGCACAATCGTTCGCGAGCTCTCGGTCGAGCCCCTGGTCAATCCCTTCGCCAACGCGCTCAAACGCCGCCAGGAACTGGTGAGCGAGCTCCTGGATTTTCGCAAGATGCTCGAACCGCCGTTGGCCGCGCGCGCAGCCCGGCACGCTTCTGCCGACGAAATCTCGGAGATGGAAGAGATCCTGCAACGGCAAGAAGGAAAACTTTCCAAAGGGGAAGCGGCGATTGCCGAAGACGCCGAATTCCACTACAGCATTGCCCTGGCTTCGGGCAACAGCGTTGTGCTCAAGGTGATTGACATTCTGATGGATTTGCTGCGCGACACGCGCGAACGGTCTTTGCAATTGAAAGGTCGCCCGCAAAAGTCGCTCGCCGGCCACCGACGGATCCTGGCTGCCATCCGGCGTCGCGATGCCGAAGCGGCCAAGGCCGCGATGCGGCGCCACATTGAAGACGTCGAAGAGATCGTGCTTGACAAGCTTTGACCAAAGGGAGCTTGGCCGAACGGAGAACGAGAAGCCAGAAACGCTCTCGGACGGAATCGCCCCCGGGGAGCAGATGGCAAGTCACGCCATGACGGAAATTTCTCCATTGTCTCGCTCGGCTCCACTCACACTGCGCGTCGCCGAAGCGCGCGTCGAGGACATCGGTCGGGCCATTGCGCGACTGGCGCCGTCAGATTTAGAGCGCATGGGATCGCGGGCGGGCGACGTGCTGAAGATCATCGGCGGCACGATCGCTGTCGGGCGCGCCCAGCCTTCCGACGATGGGCACGAAGGGATGATCCAGATCGACGGCACGTGTCGCAGCAATTGCGGCGCCGGGTTGCAGGAGCAGGTGACAGTCGCGCCCGTCGAGTGCGAGCAGGCGGTGGCGGTTCGCTTGTCGCCCTTGTGGGTAGGAGCTGCACCGGCGACCATCGCACCCGACCGAATGCTCGAGGATCTGGTGGGTGTCCCGGTGATCGCGGGTTGCGTGGTGCGCGTTCCCACCTTCGCCAAGGCCGTGAACTTCCAGGTTGTGCGCACCATTCCCTCCGGACCGGTCGTGATCGGGAAACGCACCGACCTGCGCGTGGTCGAAGGCGAGCAGACCGCGGCCCGCGCTCCGGCCGTGTCCTACGAAGATATCGGCGGCCTCGAGCGTGAAGTAGCGCGGGTGCGCGAAATCGTCGAGCTGCCGCTGAAGTACCCGCGCATTTTCGAGCGCTTGGGAATTCTCGCGCCGAAGGGCGTGCTGTTGTATGGCGCGCCCGGCACGGGCAAGACGCTGCTGGCCCGCGCCGTGGCGGCCGAAAGCCGCGTCCACTTCATTCCCCTCAACGGACCCGAGATCATGCGAAAGTTCTACGGCGAGAGCGAGGCGAAACTCCGCGAGGTGTTCGAGGAGGCGGCGCGGCGCGCCCCGGCGATCCTGTTCATCGACGAAATCGATGCCGTCGCTCCGAAGCGCACCGAAGTGGTCGGCGAAGTCGAAAAGCGGGTCGTAGCACAGCTGCTCAGCTTGATGGATGGCTTTGTCGCGCGCGGCCAGGTGATCGTCATCGGCGCCACCAATATCCCCGAGGTGCTGGACCCGGCGCTGCGGCGTCCGGGCCGCTTCGATCGCGAAATCGAAATCGGTGTTCCGAACACGCAGGCGCGGCTCGAAATTCTCAAGATCCACACCCGCGCCATGCCGCTCGCATCGGACGTCGATCTCGCGGAGATCGCCGAGCATTCCCACGGCTTTGTCGGCGCTGATCTCGAAGCGCTGGGACAAGAAGTCGGCATGATCGCCTTGCGTAACTTCCTCTCCGCCTATCCGCTCGAGAACGACGGCGTCCGATCCGCTGAACTGGGGGCACTGCAGGTGACACGCGAAGACTTTCTCACCGGTTTGAAGGAAGTCGAGCCGAGCGCGACCCGCGAATTCTTGATCGAGAAGAGCGCGTCAAGGTTTGCCTCCCTGGGCGGGCTCCACACCGTGAAACGCTTGCTCGATGCCGTCGTCGAGCACTCCCACATGCGCGACGAGCTCTACGAGCAGGTCGGACTGGCACCGCCGCGGGGCATTTTGCTGACCGGGCCGTCCGGCACCGGAAAGACCGCGATGGCGCGAGCGCTCTCGGGCGAAAAGCAAATCCCGCTCATCGCGGTTGACGGCCCCCAACTGTACTCAAAGTGGTTGGGTGAATCCGAGAGAGCGCTGCGCGAAGTTTTCAAGAAGGCGAGACGGGCAGCCCCCTGCATTCTGTTCTTCGACACGATCGACGCGCTCGCGCCCAAGTTCGGCGCCGATCAGTTTGGCACCGACGTTTCTCAGAGAATTCTCAGCCAGCTCCTGCGCGAAATCGACAACCTGCGGGATGTCAAAGGAGTGATCCTGCTCGCCGCCACCAATCGTCCGGAGCGAATCGAGCCGGCGCTGTTGCGAAGCGGGCGCTTCGACTATATACTCCCGTTCGCCAAGCCCGATGTGGCCGATCGCGCGGCCATCATGCGGGTTTGCTGTCAGCGTGTGCCGCTCGCGCCCGATGTCGATTTCGAGGAGTTCGCCGCTGTCCGGACCCATGGGCTCACCGGCGCCGATCTCGAGAGCCTGTGCAAGAAGGCGACGCTGTCGGCGATTGTGGAATTTCAGAACGGCACTCGCATCGGGCCTTTGGTCGTATTGCGCAGCGATTTCCTGGCGGTTCTTGAGTCCGATCGAGCGACTCCGAGGCCGGCCGCAATCCCGATCAATCGAAAAGAACAAACGCGCTGGAGCAACGGCGGCGGAGATTTCCATCCCGAAGCATCGGACTGAGCAGCATCACTGGGGAACGACTGACCGAGGAACGACGAGGGTTGATCATGAGTTACACGGAACTTACCGTTTGGACGCGCGGCATCATCATGGACAAGGAAGGCCGCGACATCGTCAACTCCATCTCCGCCTCCGCCCGCATCGAGGGCAAGTACGCGCAGGCGATGGAGAACTACGTTGACAATCCCGATCGCACGAATGCTCCGACCCGCAAATATTGTCGTGTGAGCGACGAGGTGATCGAGAACGAGCTCACCTACGAAAACGAAGAACCGAACATCGTCGTGCTGGTCGAGGGGACGATGGTCAAGGGGTGGGACTACATGCGCGGGATGCCGCCCGGCGGAACGCTCGTGATCAACACGCACTATACCCCTGAGTACATGATTCGTTTCGTTCCGGGTGCCGAGCGGCTGGCTCAACTGGTCTGTGTGGATGCGGCCAAGCTGGCCGACCACAAGTGGCTCTACTATCGATTGGGCGAGCTCGGCCTCGACCGCCTTTCGACCGAAGGCGCGGCTGAGCGCAACAAATCGATCGCACCCGACATCGCCGCTCCGCTGATTGCAGCGGTAGTGAAGACAACGGGCATCGTCAAGATGGAGACGATCCAGCCCATGATCGCAAACCAGCACGCATTCAAAATGGCGCTCGAAGAATTGCACATCATGCCGCTGAACCCAGTAGCGGTGTAGGGAAGGACTGCATGTCGACCAAAGGCACACACATCCCCGAGCGGCTCAAGATCCCGTTCGCCGGCATCACCCCTGCGCCCTCGCAGGAAAAAGGGCAGGACCTGTTTCCGACCGGCAATTGGCGTTCGATCAGGCCGGTCTATCGCGACAAATTGCCGCCCTGCAACAATGCCTGCGGAACCAACGAAAAGATCCAGGGCTATCTCGACCTGGTGAAACGCGGCAAGTATCTCGATGCCTACGCGCTCATCAAGGAAGACATGCCTTTCCCCTCGGTTACCGGCCGCGTGTGTTACCACCCCTGCGAGCAGGCGTGCAACCGCGGGAAGTACGACGAAGCCATTTCGATTCGCGCGGTCGAGCGTTTTCTGGGCGATCTCGGGCAGGCGCTGACGCGGGACGTGGTCAAAGCCGGGCCCCCCAACGGCAAGAAAGTTGCCGTCGTCGGATCGGGTCCCGCCGGCCATAGCGCCGCGTATCAACTGGCACGGCTCGGCTACAAAGTCACCATCCTTGAGAAGTCGCCGAAAGCAGGCGGACTGAATCGCGGCGGGATTCCGGACTGGGTGCTTCCGCAGCAGGTGCTCGATCGCGAGATCGAGCGTCTGATCGAACTCGGAATCACCATCAAAACCAACGTCGAAGTCGGCAAAGACGTCACCTGGGACGACCTGAAAAAAGACTACGACGCCTGCGTGCTGGCGGTTGGCCTCACCGACCCCAACAGCGTGCGCGCCGAAGGCGAAACTAAGCAGGGCGTGCTTTACGGGCTTCCCTTTCTGCGCGACATCGGCATGGGCACCTCGAAAGTGAAGCTGGGCGCTCGCGTGGCGGTGATCGGCGGCGGAAACACGGCCATCGACTGCGCCCGTGAAGCGTTGCGACAAGGTGCGGTAGAAGTGACCATGATCACGGTCGAGGCCAACCCTCAAGAAATGCCGGCGGTGGAGGAAGATCTGCACGACATGCTCGAAGAAGGCGTGGAACTGATGCATGGGCGGGCGGTGACGGCCGTGCTCGGCAACGGCAGGATCGAGGCCTTGCAACTGCATCCGGCGCGCTTCTCGGGCGCGATCAACGCCTCGCCGATCGCCGTCGATCGGGAAGCCAAGGCCGAACGCTTTGCCGTCGACAACGTGATCATCGCCGTCGGACAGCGGGCCTCGCTCGGCTGGTTGCCGGAGGAATTCAAGACCGAGCGCGGCACGATCAAAATCGACCGCTTCGGGCGCCTCGGCGACACCAACTTCTTTGCGGCCGGAGACATCGTGCAGCTCGGTTCGGGCCAGCCGCTGATGGTAGTCAACGCCGTGGGCGACGGAAAGCGCGTGGCCTTCAATTTGGACAAAGTGTTGCGCGGTGAATCGTTGCAGCCGCGGACCATTCCGGTCGACGTCATCTTCGATTTGAATCGCATGAACATGACGTATTTCCCGCACTTCCCGCGCGTCCAGCAAGAGCTGCTGCCGCCAGAAAGCCGGCGCAAGACGCAGGACGAAGTGATTCAGGCATTTTCGGAAGAGCAGGCGGTCGAGGAGGCCGGGCGTTGTTTCAGTTGTGGCACCTGCAACGCCTGCGACAACTGTTATCTGGTCTGTCCGGAGCCCTGCATCGCGCGTCCGGCGCGTTCGAACGGTCTCTACAAGATTCTGGTCGACTACTGCAAGGGTTGCCGGGTGTGCATCGAGGAATGTCCGACCGGCTGCCTCGAAGGCGTCCCCGAGCTCGACTTCGATACCGGCGTCGTGCGCATGGATACGGCGTTCGCGATTTCGCCCGGACTGCACGGACGGCAGGCGGAAGAATTGAGGAATCTGGGCGAGCGGGCGGCAAAGAACATCTAGCGCGGAACAATTAGAATTCGGAGTCAGGCCATGCCAACAGCAACCGCAGGAAAAAAGAAAACGGTTCGAATCAATGGCTGCGTCGCAGCGGCGCAGGCGGCCAAGTACGCCGATGTCGACGTGATTGCGGCCTACCCGATCCGCCCTTACACGGCGACCATGATGGCGCTGGCGCAAATGGTGGCCAATGGCGAACTCGATGCCGAGTACATCGTGGCCGACAGCGAGCACTCGCAATTGAGCATCTCGCACGGCGCTTCGTCGAGCGGCGCGCGCGTTTTCACTGGCAGCTCGGGTGTGGGCGTGCAGTTTGCCTACGAACTGTATTCGCCGATTTCCGGGAGTCGCATGCCGGTGCAGATGATGATCGCCGACCGCACCCTCGATCCGCCAGGCGATTTCGGGTCCGAGCATACCGACGCGCTCTCGACGCGCGACATGGGATGGCTCATGGGTTGGTCGTGCGACGCGCAAGAAGCATTCGACAATCACCTGATGGCCTATCGCATCGGCGAGGACCCACGCGTGCTTTTGCCTCAGATGGTCTGCCAGGACGGTTTCTTCGTCTCGCACATTACCAGTGATGTGGAATTGCCCGATGCAGGTCAGGTGAAGGAATTTTTGCCGCCGTACAAGCATCCCTATCCGCTCGATCCCCGGCATCCGGTGTCGCACGGCCCGCAGATTATGCCGGAGCAGGGTCCGCCCCTGCAACTGGAGCGGGCGCGCGCCATGGAAGATTCGATGGCGGTCATCGAGGAAGTCCACGAAGAGTTCGCGAAAATCTTTGGCCGGCGCTATGACCCGTGGATCGAAGAGTTCATGACCGATGGCGCGGACGTCGTCTTTTTCATGCAGGGCGGCCACGCGGTGACGGCTCGTTTCGCGATTCAGCACATGCGCGATCAGGGTCTGAAGGTCGGCCTGGTACGGCTGCGGACGATCCGACCCTACCCGACCGATCGCGTGAAAGAGGTCCTCAGCAAATTCAAAGTGGTCGGCGTGATCGAGACCAACATGGGACTGGGCAGCGTGAGCAGCGGCGGTGTGCTCTATGCCGAGGCCTGCGCCGCTCTCTACGAGAGCGATCGGCGCCCGCTTGTCCTGTCGTTCATGGCGGGCATGGGAGGCGAGGCCATCGTGCGCAAGGAGTTTTACTGGATGACCGAGAAAATGATGGAAGCGCAAAAACGCGGAAAAATCGAAAAGCGCACCCATTGGGTCGGATTCGAAGAGTAGGAAGTTCTGCTGGTCGAGAGCCGGGCGTGCTCAGCCGGCCAAGGAGAGATCGAATGGCAACCATAGAAGTTCAGCGGCAGCTGCTGCCGATTCTCGATAACCCGAATCAGGGGGCACGTTTCTACAACCCCGACTTGCCCTCGAGCGAGCCTTTCGTCCCCGGACATCGCACCTGCGCCGGCTGCGGGCCTTCGATCCAGTATCGGATGACGAGCAAGGCGGCGGGCGACAATACGATCCTGGTCGGGCCGACAGGCTGCATGTATGTCGCGAACAGTTCGTACCTCTGCACACCCTACAACGTACCCTGGGCGCACACGCAGATCGGCAGCGCGGGCAGCTTCACCGCGGGCGTTGCCGCCGCTTATGAAGCCATGATCCGCAAGGGCAAGTGGAAGGGCGATTTTCCGAATATTATCTGCGAGGCGGGCGACGGGAGTGCGTCCGACATCGGCCTGGCCTCGATTTCTGGCGCGCTCTATCGCAATCACGACTGCCTGATCATCTGCTACGACAACGAGCAGTACGCCAACACCGGCATCCAGGCCTCGTCGCGCACGCCCTATGGCGGCATGACGACCTTCTCCCCTCCGGGCCCGATGGTTCCAGAGGCGAAGAAACTGTTTCCCAAAGACCTTGCCCGCATGATGGCGGCCGGGCATCCCCACTGCTACGTGGCAACCGCGAGCGTGGGCTACCCCATCGACTTGATGAATAAAGTGCGCAAGGGCCTCAATCACAAGGGTGCTGCCTACCTGATGGTCTATACGCCCTGCCAGAAAGGCTTCGTGTACGAGACGCCGCGCTCGATCGATCTTGGGCGCCTGGTCGTCGAATGCGGGCTCTACCCCATCTGGGAGTGGAGTCCTGAAAAGCGTGCGTTCGATTACAGCTTTCGCCCGGCCAGTATGCGGCCGGTATCGGAGTACCTGAAATTGCAAGGACGGTTCGGCCATCTCCATGCCGAGCACATCGCTACCCTGCAGAAGTTTGCGAACGAGCAGTGGCGAATGATGGGGGTAGCGCTCCCCGAACCTTTGATCCAGGCTGCGGATGCAAAAAATCTGGTCAATATGGCGTCGGCGGTCGAGGCGGCGGCGGTAGCGGAGACGGTATGAATACGAGAGCAGACGCAACGGTTCCACCGGCCGCTCCTGAACCGCAGGAAAGCTATATCGTCAGCGAAGGCAAAAAGCGCGGGTCGACGCGCGACGTGCGGCCGGAAGCGGCGTTCGACCGCTATTACACCGTCCTGCGCGTGCACGCGGGGGATGCGATCCTCACCGACAACTGGCACACCAATGAAGTGCTGGACCACGCGCGCAATAACTTCGAGGGCTACACGTTCGCGATGCGCACGCTCGAGGCCTGGGGCGCGATGATTGAAAACGATCACCGCGCCTACTACACGGCCGGCGGGCGAGTGTGGGTCATGGATCTGGAGCCCTGTGCCGCCAAGAAGCCGCGCCTGCCGGACGTCGGCACCGGCAAGAAGTAGGGCAGGGTTGCGCCGCATCCTTCTCATCGACGACACGCCGGAGATTGCCGAACTTCTGACGTTTGCCTTGCGTGACCGCGGTTACGAGGTCTCCGCAGAAGGATATGACGCCGCCGTGAACGAACGACTGCAGGAGCAACGAGCCGATGCGCTCGTGCTCGAGTGCTCATCGTACGACATGAGCGAGGCCCTGTTCGACGCCGTGCGTTGCCATCCGGATCACGCCGAGCTTCCTGTCGTCATCATCAGCGACACGCCCGAGATAGCCGACGCAAGCCTGCGTTCCCGGAACGCCCGCAAGGTTTTGCTCGTTTCCAAACCGTTCACCGGGTCGCAGGTCGGCAAAGCGCTCGACGATTTGCTGGCATAGGGTATGTGCCTGAAACTCGTTTTCGGGCAACCTCGCGGAACGAGACGTCCGAGAATCCGGCCCCCGGGGGGCGCCGAGTTCGGCCGAGCGCTTCAGCGCTCGCAAAAGTAAGGGAACGGATTCGGGCCCGGAGGCACGACCGAGTGCTGAAGCAGGCCCCCAAATCTCGCTGGAAATCAATATGCCGTTGCGGAGCATGGATGAGTGGCAGTACCAGGAGCGCGAGGTCGTCAGCGACCCGAAAGGCAGGCAGTGGACCGTGGCGCTGATGGATGTGCTCGGTCAGGCGGGCGATCCTGACATGCCGAACAAGTTGCTCGAACGTCAGTATTCATCGGGCCGGTATTTCACGCTCATCTACTCGGAAAGCGGAGCGCTGCAACGGGAACGCGGCTACCCCTCACTGCCGGAGGCGGAGAACGCATATCGAGAGCTGCTCGTCGCTGTCATCGACGGCAGGGTCGACCCGTCCCAACCCGTGTTCCGGCAGGACCTCGAAGACGAATGAACGGGAAGAAGATTAAGGGAAAAATGTGAACGGCCGCGCACGCCGCCCGGCAGGAGGGACATTGCCGCCGGTTCGCTCCACTGCTTTTACCGGGTTGCGTTTTTACCGGCCTGGATCGAGGTCTCGCATCACCACGCGAAGCACCTGCCCCGCCTGTCGCGCATCGCGCTCGGAAACCGGCGCCTGCGTGTCCCTCTCTTCGGCGGCCTGGCTGTTTTCCCGATACGCCCGCGCGACTGCTGGCAGCCGGGCGCACCCGTTGCGAATGAGCCCGGCCCTCTCAGCGACGGCGAGCCGCGTGTTGAAGGACCAATCGGCAATTTTTCCTGCCGGAGCGCCCGAGGCAGCGAGCGCGCTGAGTCCCTGGTATTCGAGCGCGTCGGTCACGATGGCCTCGAGAATTCCGCAAGCAGTGCGGAGCCCTACGTCATAGTCGGCTTCCTCGAGCGCACGCCGACTCTCGATGTAGGCGCGCTCGACGATAGGCCTAAGCTCGGCGTTATGAACGAAATCGAAACGGTGAGGTGGCGGCGCTTCCGAGGATGCGGACAGAACCGGACTTTTGCCATCATCCATTGCCGAGAGTGCGGCCACCGCTTGCTCAAGGACGTCGAGTAGTCGCTTGACGATTTCGGCAGGGGGAGCCCCTTCCGCGGCCTGGCCAGAGGCGGAGCGCATCAAGAAGGCTGAGCTAAACGACCGCGCAAGCCAATGAGCCTTGCTGCCTCCGGACAATTGATTCACCGTTACCCCGCAGTCTTCCTGCCAGGCGCGCGTGGCGGCGATCGCGGAACTGTCGGAGGAATCAGTCGTCAAGCTGTCGCGAAGCTCCCGTCCGCGGCGCATCAGGACATCGAGGCGCAACAGCCAGGTCTCGACCTGCGCTCGCAGGCTCTCATCGATCGACATGGGTCGCCTCTCGCTCCTCTTGCCAGGCATTTTCGGGGATGCTTGCGGACGAGGCCCCAGTCACCGCGAATCGGGTCACTGCGAATCCTGTTATTGCGAATCCTGTTGTTGCCAATCCTGTTGCCAATCCTTGACAGCCCCGGACGAGCATGGTACATTCCCTGCCGCAAGTGGTTCGATAACCGGACCAGTATATCGTACGGTCCGCGATGAGCCAATCGAGTCCTCGCGTTCACTGCCGCTTGGGTGAGCTGGCACAACTCTGCAGAACCAGGATGTTCTCGCACTGGCTGTTAACGTCTCACGCGCTGTCATGGAGATTTACCAATGGCTGCATCACCCGCCTCTCTCATTCACCCCTCGCGCATTCCGAATCGGTGGGTCCAGTTATCGGCAGGCATCGTTGCGATGATGGCGATCGCGAACCTGCAGTACGCGTGGACTCTCTTTACCAAACCAATCCAGGTTCATCTGCATGTCTCGCTCGAGGCGGTCCAGGTGACCTTTGCGATTTTCGTCGCCCTGGAAACCTGGCTGGTACCGTTTGAAGGATTCCTGGTGGATATCATCGGACCACGATTCATGCTGGGGCTTGGTTCCATCATGGTCGGACTGGGATGGATTGGATCGGGTTATGCGGAGTCGCTGAACGGCCTTTACTTCTGGTATGGAATCGGCGGCGTAGGCGCGGGAATCGTTTACGGCGGCGCCATCGGGAACGCGCTGAAATGGTTCCCGGACCACCGCGGTCTATGCGTCGGCCTGACTGCCGGAGCGTTCGGCGTGGGCACGGCGACGACCATTGCTCCCATTGCCGACATGTTGAAAGTCTCTGGCTACCAGCATACCTTCATCGTCTGGGGAATCATCCAGGGAGTCGTTGTGCTGATTTGCGCGCTGTTTTTGGCAAGACCGCCGTTGGGCTGGACCCCGCCAAACTGGGAAGAGAAAGAAACGAAGATCAAAGCCCAGGTCAACACCTCAGCCGTCGACCTGACCCCGCTCGAGATGCTGCGCCAGCCGTCGTTCTACCTCATCTACGTGATGATGATCATGTTGGCGTTCGGTGGACTGGTGGTTACGGCACAGCTCAACCCCATGGCTTCTTCGTACCATGTGGATAAAATTGTTGTGGCTTTCGGCATGACGGCGCTGGTGCTGGCCATCACCGTTGACCGGATTCTGAACGGGTTCACACGTCCCTTCTGGGGATGGGTATCGGACCATATCGGCCGCGAGAATTCCATTTTCATCGCCTTCATTTTGGAGGCGATGGCGGTCTATGCGCTGCTGCAACTGATTAACCGTCCGGTGTGGTTCGTGGTCTTGTCCGGCCTGTGTTTCTTCGCGTGGGGCAACATTTTCTCGTTGTTCCCCTCGCTCACAGGCGACCTGTACGGCAAAAAGTGGGCCACGACCAACTATGGACTCGTGTACACCGCCAAGGGAGTTGCCGCGCTGCTTGCCGCCCCCGGGGCAGCTTGGTTATTTGCCAAAACCGGCTCCTGGGTGAAGGTCTTCTGGGCGATGATTGTGTGCGATGTGGTGGCTGCGTTCATGGCCCTGCTCTGGCTGAAGCCGATGGCAGCGCGGGCGGTCCGGAATTCGCAACCCGCGGCTTCGACTTCCGACTCGGCTGCGCCCATCAACGCGCGCGGTGTGGCATAAGCGGTCGCCTCGTCGCCGCCTCGAAAAGCGCGCGACCGGGAGGAGAGGGCGGGGTCCGCGCTTGCCAGGAAATCCAGGAAGTGATCTTCGGGGGCGAAGGATTTGGTCACTTTCGCGACGTTCATGACTGCAGATTGGTCTCGTTACGTCGGAGCACGATCGCTTCCTCACACTTTTTGGCAAACCTGGACCATTCATCCGCTTCCCGTTGCCATTTTTGCTTGTCGGAACCTGACATCATTGCCCGGTAAGCGAGCTCGTGAGCGCGTGCTTTGGCAGCGGCGGCTTGCGACTCCAATAACGTCAACAGCTGATCGCCATCTTTACCCATGCACAAATCCTAGCGCATTTGCTCTTGGTGCTACTCGGACATGATCGGCCAGTGAGTAGGGCTAGAAGACTCGGCGTCGCTCCCGACTCTCGACCACTCCTCACTCGACGCCGGGGAAGGCCTCAAGCGTCCCGGATTCATCACATTGCCCGGGTCGAGTCCTCCTTTGATGGCAGCAACGGCCATCACACCCACGGGAGAAATGTCATCGGTGAGCCAGGGCAGGTGTTCGGTGCCGACTGCGTGGTGGTGTGACAGAGTCGCCCCGTGATCGATAAACGATTGCTGTACGGCCCGCTTGGCGAACAGATACTGTTGCATTTCTAGCCCATGCTGCTGCCGGCAGGCGAACGTCAGATAGAGGCTTGCCCCGCTGTGATAGGTGTGGCTGATGTGACATCCGACCCAGGGTTTTAGCCCGCTCTTTAGGATCGCAGCGCTGAGGGCGGTGGTCGTCACCCGATACAGCGGAACGATGTTGCTCCAGACGGTTGAGGTCTCGCTCACATCGGAGGTGATGCCGCGATCCATCAGGAAATCGCGAATGTGTGGAAAATCATACTTGGTCGACTCAAAAGACTTCCCTGAGCCCGAGCCCAGGTCCACCGCGCCGAAGCGACGGTAGATGGCGCTAACTGCATGATGCTGGCGGGCGACCTCGGCATGGCTCCCCTCAAAAGTGGTGAGCATAAGGCAAGCCCGCGTGAAATCAAAACCCTTCACCCGCAGGTAACCCTTCATCACTCCGCTTACCGCCTGCGACAGCCGTGAGGATGGCGGTTTGAACGCCATCGACAATGCCGTCTTGTCGGGGTCGCTGAGGCGGGACATGGAAGGTACGCACCCTTTCCGCACGCATTCGTGCATGGCCTCGATGCCGCCCTCGAAATCGAGAAACAAGTAGCCGTGAGTGCGGCGCAACTCCGAGCGGGGATGAACTCTCATGGTAGCTTCGGTAATGACTCCGAGAGTTCCCTCGCTGCCGATGCACAGATAATTGACATTGATACCGTTCGAGGATTTCGGCACGATTCGTGTCGCCAGTACTCCAACCGGGGTGACCATCCGCAGGGCAACCACCATATCTTCGATCTTGCCGTACTTATCGCTTTGCATTCCGGCGGATCGCGTCGCGATCCACCCCCCGAGCGTAGAGTGCAAGAACGAGTCCGGAAAGTGGCCGAGGGTCAGGCCATGGCCCTGCAATTGTTCTTCAAGATCGGGACCAAAGGCGCCGGCTTCGATCCGCGCCGTACCTGACTCCTTGTCTACCGCGAGCACGCGTCGCATGCGCCGCATATCGAGCGACACCACTGTGCGGCGGGCATCGGCCCGCTCCAGGCAACCAGCGATATTCGAACCGCCCCCGAATGGGATGACTGCGACATCGTGGTGCGAGGCTGCCCGTATGGTCATGAGCACCTCGTGCTCATTTTCGGGATAGAGCACCAGGTCCGGGGCGCCCTCAGCCATACCCCGCCGCATGCGAAACAGATCGCGGAGACCCTTGCCGTAGGCGTGGACCAGGCGTTCGTAACGACTATCGCAGATTTGATCGGCGCGCAGCCATAAACCGAGCTCCGCCAAGAAGCCGTCATGACGAATTGCCTCGCGCAAACGGGCCGCTTCGATCGGCACGGGAGGAGTGTCTAGGTGGTCTTGTTCCACACCGAGTACGGCTTTGGCATAGGGCCACAGACCGGGATGGGCATTTGAGTCGAAGCCGACCTCTTCGTCTCCCCATCCCCACCATTTCATATGCTTCGGCGTGTACATAGCGTCTTCTCGGATCTAACCCCTTCTGCTTGCCTGCTCGAGCACTCGGCTGCGCCCGTGACTTCTTGTGTTCCGGTCTCGTTCGAACACCGCGGAGGCGGAAACGGTCGCCTGCTCTTCCTCTACGAGTTCTTCGGGCGGCCCGATCTGGTCTCCGGCCGAAGGCCCCCCGCTCAGCGCGCGAATGCGCTGTTCGAGCAATTCAACCGCAGCCCTCCGAGGCCCACGCCCCAGCCGAGGATCGAACTGGTTCGATTTGAACGTGATCGGCTCTCCGAAGCGAACGGTGACTGGTCCCGGCCGGGGCATCAATCTCCCCTTTGCCAGAATCCTATGAGCACCCTCGATGTGCGCGGGCACGACGGGTACGCCGAGCTCGACCGCAAACAGCCCGGCACCCTTCTTAAATGTCTGCAGCTCGCCGCCACACGAGCGGGTACCTTCCGGATAGAGAATCAGGTTGCCGTGCATCCGCTGCAGAAATTCCTCACACATCGCCAAGCTCCGGCCGAGCGATTTGTGTTGCGCCTGGCGATCGATTGGAATGACGTTCATGAATCGAGAAACTACGAACCTCGTTCTCCAGGGGGCAAAGAAATAATCGCTGGCACCGAGCATCGCGAACGCAGAAAAGGGAAGCCCCGAAGCGGTCATCAGGACTGCGCTATCAATATGGCTCGTATGATTGCTGCAGATGATGAACGGGGAGGAGGGAAGCTGACGCTGCCCGACAACTCTCAGAGGGCAATAACAGGTGAAAAACGCTCTGCAAAAAGCTTGAAACATGGCGCTGCCCGCCGTTGGTGCCAGGAACATCTGTTCGGCTTTGCCCGGGTCTGTCATCGAACGGCACTGAGTAACGCCGTGGCGGTGATTGTTCTCCGACGTCTGAAGGAGCACCCCACGCCGTTACTGTAGCTCCGACTGCAACGTTGAGCAATCGGCTCGCATATATCAGGATACCCCCGCCGCAGACGCAGGACTGGTCTCGCTGATCAGAAACCAGTTTCTTGACTGGTGTCTCCCCAGCGCGACTCGCGTAAGATGCTCTGTGCCTGCGACGGGGACAATTCTCCCATGCGCATCCCAGAAAACTGCCGTTTGCGCAAGTGCACGAATGCGTTTTTTCTTTCAAATGCGATGATCTCTTTCTCTTGGACGACCATCCTATTTTTGCTTGTGGCGTCTACGTTCGCAGAGACTCCTCCGTTGCCGCTACCTTCATACCGGTTTTCATCCGGCGGCACCGCCTTGCACGTTCCTGTCGAGGTGATCGCAGAGGTCCTGGTTTTCGTGCGTGCCCAGGTGAACGATCACCCCGGCTGGTTCATCCTCGACAATGCATCGCAAGGGTTCACCGTTGACCGGGAATACGCCCGGAAGATCGCGCTGCAAAGTAGCGGCAGCGCTGCGGCTCGCGGAGGCGGGTCCAATGAGATCCAAGCTGGAGTTGTGCGAGATGTCCAGATCAGCTTGCCAGGACTGGACCTGACACACCGCAACCTGATTGCGATCGCGTTGAAGCCTTTGGAGCCAAGCATCGGCCACGAGGTTGACGGTATCATCGGATCGCGTTTGTTCGACGACTTCGTGGTGGTGGTGGACTATGAGCACCGTTGGGTGTCCATCTACTCACCCAAAGAATACAAACCCTCTGAGAAAGGGACGGTGTTAACGGTCCGCGTCGATGAGCACGGTTTCCAATTCATTGACGCGACCATTGCCCTACCCGGCGTCGAGCCTATTGCCGGCAGTTTTCTCATCGACGGCGGCGCGAACACTTACGCCGACATTTATAAGGCATTCAGCGATGCGCACCATATTCCGCCCCCGACCATTAAGCTTCTGGATGAGCCTGGAACCAGCACGGCGGGAACAACGCTGTCGAGAGATGGACGAGCCGATCTGATCGGCGTTGGTCCCTATTCGATCAAGAACCCGCCGATCACGTTTGCGCAGGATACCGAAGGGCTGATGGCGTCGAGGGATTATGCAGGACTGATTGGCTCCGAGTCTCTGGAACACTTTACTGTCGCGTTCGACAGTCCCGGTAAACGCCTGTCGCTCACGCCCAATCGCAACTACGCAGAGCCTGCGAAATACGACGAGAGCGGATTGAGGATTCGTGCGGAAGGTCCCGGCTTCCGCAAGTTCGTAGTCGGACGGGTGCTGCCCCAGTCACCTGCGGCAGACGCCGGATTTGAGCGCGGGGATGTCATCGAATCCATCGACCATTCTTCGGCGGAGGAAATGACTCTAACCGAAATCCGAAGCATGTTCTGCCGTTCTGAAGTTCGCTATTCGATCGGAATCATGCGCGGAAATCACCGTCTTCGAGTCGCCTTACGATTGCGTCCTCTTCTATAATTTCTGTAAAGAGCGTTCGTCTCCGCGGGCAACCCGGCCTAAGCCCTCTGCTTGAGATTTGGTGCCCGCTGGTCTCCACTACCCGGTGGGGGAGGCTTCGGGTATGACAGTCTCGCGCCATTGATGTAGACGGGGTAGAACGAGCTAACCCTGATCGCCAAGATAACCACATCATACCCGGCGTTCGACAGCAGGGGATGATGTACGTTGGTCGCGTTGTTGTTGCACAAATCTGTATAACGCTCGATGACTAGGCAGTCAAAACGTAAAATTGAAGCTGATTGCAACAAGCGACTCGTTTTGTGGAGTGGTTCCTGATTAAACCGCAAGGAAGGTTTCCGTCCGCGTTCCCTTTGCAGGAGTTTTTTCCGAAAGCACCTCGAACCGATGCAGCAAGAACCCAACTCAACGAAAAAATCATCAGCCGCCAGTCGCGTGCTAGGTTTAGCGGCGCTCGTCGCTTTGGGCTGGATCACGATTGACCACTTTCGAGGCTTGCTTGGGCTGGGAAATATCGATTCTGCGATTGGTCGAGTAAGAGCCGTGTCCGCTGCGGAGACCGACTTCGCGAAACAGCATCCAGAGCTTGGGTACACCTGCACGCTTTGGCACTTGCCTCGTCGCGAGGAAATCATGAGGCTGTTGGCAAAAGATCGAATCGACAATGGCTATGCGTTCGAGATCAGTGGATGCCAAGTGGCGGCCCCCCAAGAGCCGAATTCGACGTACTCCGTAACCGCACGACCTCTGCACGCCGGACAACCAGCGTTCTGTTCGGATCAGTCTGGAATCTTAATGTCTGACGAAGGGGGGTCCGTCAAAAAATGTCTTGCGAAACAGAGTCCCCTTCCGTAGTTGGTGAAAACGTCTCGATTCTGCTTATTGACCGAGGTCGTGAGTTTAATCCGGTTTCAGCAGTTACATCCGGATTGGCACGCCGTAAACCGCCAACATGCGTGTACACTGTTGCCGTTCTTTAAGGCAAAAGGGAAATTCAGGTTTATGAAACGCCCTCTACTGTCTTCTCGTGCTGGCCTAGTGGCCGTGTTAGTGTTTGGGTTGGTGCTTGACGCCAACTCCCAGGCGAGTGGCGTGCCGGTCGTGGAGTGGCAGCAGTTGGCATCGCCGGAGCGGGCGGGCTGGTCCGCAAAGAAGCTGGGTAAAATACATGAGTATGTCGAGGAGATGGGCTCGACCTCGGCGCTGATCGTACAGCATGGCGTAGTGGTTGCCGCTTGGGGAGATGTCGCACACAAGTCGAATTTGCACTCTTGCCGTAAGAGCTTACTGAACGCCCTGATTGGAATTGCCGTGGCCGAAGGCAAGATCAACCTCAACGATACGCTGGACAAGCTCGGCATTGACGATAAGAAACCATCGCTAACAGATGCGGAGAAGCAAGCGACGGTACGCGATCTGCTGGAGGCGCGCTCGGGAGTTTACCATCCAGCCGCTTACGAGACCAAGGGCATGGCGGAGCAGAGGCCGCCGCGCGGCTCGCATGTCCCGGGCACGTTTTGGTATTACAACAACTGGGACTTCAATACGCTGGGCTACATTTACGAGCAGGCGACGGGTACGAAGATCTTCGACGCATTCTATCGAGAGATCGCAGAGCCGATCGGAATGCAGGACTTTACGCTGCTCGACGGGCATTACGTTGCCAGTCCGGATTCGCGCTTCCCGGCATACCTGTTCGACATGAGCGCGCGCGACTTTGCGCGTTTTGCCCTGCTTTACCTTCACGGAGGCAGGTGGAACAACACTCAAGTAGTTCCGGAAGATTGGGTGAAGATCAGCACCCGGCCCTATTCCGATGCCGAGTCGGGCGGCTATGGGTATCTGTGGTGGACCGGCGACTCGGCGAGCGGCGCACCACAGAAAATATCGTTTCCGAGCGGGAGCTTCTGGGCTGAGGGCCATCTGGGGCAGTATGCCCTCGTGGTGCCGTCACTGGATCTGATCGTGGTGAACCGCTTGGATGGGGAAATGACGAAGCGAGAAATCCACAAGCGACAGATATCGCGGTTAGTAGAAATGGTAGTGGCCGCAGCGCCTGCGTCGGCCCAAGTACCGTAACTTGGGCTTGAGCGCCAGCTAGCGCACCCGAGAACGAATAAATGGCTCCTCCCGTCCCTCATGCCTAATTGCGCTCAACCAGGGGTTTCAGCGCCGATAATAGGCCCGTGAAGTCCACCGCTCCTTTGAGGAGCAGATGAGGTAGCGCCTCGGCCTCGTCCACAACCTGCACTTTCTCGGCGAAGCGATAGCCACGACCCGGCACCGTGACGATGTAGTTGGAATCCTGAGCTCGTAGCTGACGCTGACGGCCTCGCCGAAGACCGGGTTGTCGAAGGCAGGGTCATTCCCCGAAGTTCCGCTGCTTTTGCCCCCCTCATCATGTCGACCTCCCGGCCACATTTCGAAACAACGTCACTAATCCTGGGATTCTGTCTGGTCGCTTTGGCCATCGCACCGGATCCCGCGTTCGCGCGATCTAACACCGCTTACACTCGTTCAGGGTCTGGATGGCTTCGAAGGGAGAGTTCAAAACCACATACAGCTGCCGGACCGAATCGTTCGGTGCGGTAGTCAATCAATGCGCATTCCCGGTCAGCTTGATGTTCGAGGTCCCGGTCGACGTTAAAGACCATACCTTCACTGTGCAGGACTATTTTAGCGGGACCGACGCCGAGAACACATGCTCCTGCCAGGCTTACGCCTATACAGGGAACGGACCTCGCTGGGAACGTTATCAGCTTTACTGGTCCAAGCCAAACGCTCGAAACGACGGTAACGACGGTGGATGTGGCCGCTGGTTCGAGTGTGCAGTTGATCTGTAGAGATATACCGACTGGCGGCGGAGTCGCGAACATTAACTGGAACCCGTAAACCAGCGTGAGAACCCTATGCCCGCGAACCCACCTTTTGCGTTCTGCAAAGGGTGGGCGAACGTGCGGCACCAGGAGGGGTCCATGATGCCCCTTGTGTTGTGAGCCTGGTTACGTCAAGTATCTCGCGATCTCGATTTTCTAGAAGCATGATGTCGCGCACTGCAACGTTAAAGCTGGATGGAGTCGACGGACATCCTTACGGAGTCACTTTGAACACAACGCCGCCTCCGCCCGATCCAAGTTCAGCGGGGCAAGATTTCCTTCAACGCCCACTCGATCCTCTCCACCTCTTCGCGGATCACTCGGATCGACTGCTGATTCTTCGCCGGGTGGGCCAGCGGAGTAATTCCTTCCAGGGCGCCGCGGATGTGATGATTGCGAGCCCAAATGAAGTTAAGTCTGGCGCTCCTCGCCTTGCGATTGCGGTAGGCATCCCCGACGAACTTGGTGGCCAGCCAGGCAAAGGCGAAGCCGAATAGAGCTTCGATCGGAATGCGATCCTTCGCGCCGTCAAATTCCGAAAATAAAAGTCGGTAGACCGTTTCCCCCATCCCAAACGAAGCAAACAACACGATCGCCCCGAACAAATAAACCTTCAAGCGTTCGATCAGTTCAAAGCGTATGCAATCCTCGTTTCCGTCGGGTGTTTGCAAAAACTTGATAGCCATGCTGCCCCCCAGGTGATTGGTCACGGTTCGCCGGCGTTAGCCCGCGGACCAGTGCAGATTTCTGCTGAAATAATAACGTGAAATTGCAGCGAGCGGTGAGCCGTTCCATCATCCCCTGCTGCTGCCCGCCCGCTCGAGCGTCCAAACCAGCGTCGCTCCGGGTCGAGAGTTTCCCGAGGCCACTGTTTACAGGTCGCCCCCTTCTGGTATCTGGTCGTCATTCCGGTCGGCAGCTAGAATACAGTTGCGATCACTCGCCAGGCTCTTTTCCATTCGACTCCGACCGGCGGGATCGCATCCAAGCAATTAAAGAGAAGTCCTTATGAACATCCTCTTACTTTCCATGCCGGATTCGTTCGAACACATGCCACCGGTCGCGATTCGGATGCCGAATGGTGCGCTCACGTCGCTCGCCGGAAACGTCGATCCGCAGCATCGCGTGGCCGTGGCGGATTTGATCCTGGTTCACCGCCAGGTTCGCGAGACGGTCACCCGACTGATTCGCGAGCTCGATCCGGACGTCGTCGGACTCTCCATCATGACGTTTCAGCGCCGTACGGCTGGTCGCATTATCGAGCTGGTCCGCGCTCTCCGGCCAGGGGTGAAGATCGTGGTGGGCGGCTACGACCCCAGCCTTGCCCCCGAAGCTTACGAGAAAATGGACGTCGATTATCTGGTCCGCAGCGAGGGGGAAGTCACCTTCCGCGAATTGTTGCGCGCAATCGAGCAGGGCTCCGGCTTCGACCGGATCGCTGGCCTCTCCTACCGAAACGGCGAGAGGTTGGCACACAACCCCCTCCGGCCGCCGCACCGGCTCGAAGACAGTGAAATCCGCCTGCCCAATCGCGATGCGCGCGTGCTCAAGGGGTACACGCTGATGGGCCGGCAGATCGACGTGATCGAGACCTCGCGCGGCTGCACCTACGATTGCAGTTTCTGTTCCATCATCGAGATGCGGGGCCGCAATTTCCACACCTACTCCTTCGATCGTGTGTTGGCCGACATTCGCGACGCCCGCGACCACGGCGCCCGCACCATTTTCCTGGTCGATGACAACATTACCCTGAACGTGCGGCGCTTTGAGGCCTTGTGCGAGGCGATCATCGCCGCCGGGCTGCAAAAAATCGATTATTTCGTGCAGGCCATGACCTCCGCGATCGCCAACCACGGCGAAACCCTCGCCCCGCTCATGCGGCGAGCCGGATTCCGCTATGTTTTCCTCGGCATCGAAAACATCCTGGAAGGCGACCTGGAATTTCTGCGGGCCTCGGCTAAGAACACCGAGCGCACGAACGGCCACAACACCGGAAATGCCACCCTCAAAGCCATCGATTACCTGCACCGCAACCAGATGCTTGTGGTCGGAGGATTGATTGTTGGCAGTCCGGCCGACACCCGCGAGTCGATCGAAGCGAACCTCGAATTTGCCCGCCGCTACGTGGACTGGCCGTACATTCAACACCCGACGCCCTACCCGCGTACACCCATGACGAAAGAGTTCCGCGATCAGGGGTTGATCATGAATGAGCGATTGGAGGAGTACGACGGCACCACGGCGGTGGTGCGCACCGAGCACCTGCCGGCCGAAGAAGTGGAATTCATGCGCTGGAAGGCCGAGCGCTGGATGAAGGTTCACCACATACCCGCGGCGCTTTGGCATGACCCGGGGTTTGTTCTGTTGCAGGGATGGAAGATGTTCGCCCACACCTTCCGGGGAAGTTCGATCCGTTCTGCGCTCGGACTGGAAAGCGAAAAGAAAGTGTTTGAGAGGTATCGGGCGATTCGTCGGGCCGAGCGCGAGTACGTGTAGATCGAGAGTTCACTCGACCGCGCTAGACGCAGACGTTCTCACAGGGTGATCGAGAGCGGACTGGCGACCATCGTGGTCAGCATAAAATCCGGTCAAGTGGCTATTGCCACTGCCGATGTTCGCATCCAATATAGTTGGTATGGATCGAGTTGGCCGAGCGCGAGCGTCCGTGTGTGTGCTTTTATTCTGCGCTCTCGTATTCCTGCGGATCGGGGTCGCCGCCGCCGGGGGGCCGCGAGTCGAAAACAAAACCGCGGCTGCCTCGACATCCTCAAGCGCCGATGTCCATCCCATTCTTGTTGAGCTGTTCACCTCCGAAGGTTGTTCGAGTTGCCCTCCTGCGGACGCCCTCCTCGAAAGGATGGATGCTTCCCAAACCGTCGCTGGTGCACAGTTGATCGTCCTCAGCGAACACGTGGATTATTGGGACCACGACGGCTGGAAGGATCCAAACTCCTCGGCTGCACTGACCGAACGCCAGGATTCCTATGTCCACGCTCTCGGACTGAAGACCCCGTACACTCCCCAAATTATCGTGGATGGAACCGGTGAAGTGCACGCCAACAATCCGGAACAGTTTGGCAAAGTCTTCCAGGCAGCTGCCGCCGCAGCGAAGGTCCCGGTACGCATCAGCGACTTCAACATTGACGCAGGCAACCCGCCCGTTCTCCGGGCGCGCATTGAAGCGGATGGCAACTCCGGCCAGCATGACGCCGACGTGTACGTGGCGGTTGCCCTCAACCGCGTGGAATCGCAAGTCCTGCACGGCGAGAACGGCGGCCGGCACTTAACGCACGTTGCGGTTGTGCTGCAGCTCACCAAGGTAGGAAAACTGCCAAAGGGAGGGAACTTCGGCGAAACCATTCAATTGAAACTCAAGCCTGGTACGGATCCAAAGAACGTTCGGATCGTTGCTTTTGTGCAGGAACCTGGGCCCGGCAGATTAGTCGGAGCAGCGTTGCTGAAACCTGCGACCGGAGTGCAATCGGATCCTGTTCGACATGACTAGCCAGCCTTTCCGGTGCTTGCTTCTAACTTTGCTCGCCTGGATTGCATGGGACCCGTGCTTACCGTACTTCGCTGGGGCGTCTATTCTGGGCATCGGCTTGCTGGTCCTCAGGAAGGAGCGAAGCCAGAGGCACGGCCTGGATAAAATCACAGCCCTCGGACCGGTGTTCTTGGCCGCTCCTATGGCTGTTTTTGGCGCGGACCACTTTAACAGCGCCGTATTCATCGCCAGGGCGGTGCCGTCCTGGATTCCATGGCACCTTTTCTGGGCCTATTTCGTAGGAGCGTGTCTGATTCTCGGGGCCTTGAGCTTGGTGATCAAACGACACGCAGGGCTGGCAGCCGCACTTTTCGGGATCATGCTTCTTATGTTCGAGATGCTCCTGCACATCCCCAGAATCGTCGGCGCCCCCGGCAACCGATTTTTCTGGGCGGTCGCTCTGCGCGATCTGGCCTTCAGCGGGGGCGCTTTGGCTTTTGCTGCCGCTCAAACGGAACCATACAGGACGCGAGGCACGCATGGGGTTATCACTCTTGCGCGCTTTTTCATCGCAATTCCTATCGCTTTCTTCGGCGTGGAGCATCTTCTTCATCCCGAATTCGTGCCCGGCGTACCCCTGGCCAGGTTGACGCCCCTTTGGATTCCGGCGCATTTGCTTTGGAGTTACCTGACAGGTGCGGTCTATGTTGCGGCTGGCCTCAGCTTGATTGTCAACCGGGAAACGCGTCTGGCGGCAACCTGGCTGGGAGTCATGATTCTTCTTCTGGTGCTCGGAGTCTATGTACCCATCATGGCCGCGAACCCCTCTGACATCGCAAATGGACTGAACTATGTGGCCGATACTTTGTTGCTGAGCGGGAGCGCTTTGGCTTTTGCTGGAGCTTGACGTGGAGGGCTGACGGCCCAATCAGCATAGACCGACGAATTCAAGGGCGAGCGGCGGTCGATGAGCAAACACCTTCGGGCTTTTCTCAAAAAGTGCGGCTTAGCCGTCCTTGGGATTGAACCTCCAGGTCGAGCAAATTACGAAGCTTGCGAACGGCCCGGGGAATCTCCGCTAGAGCGGTGCTGCCAAAACCCAAGATGAAGCCGGCGCGGGTCGGCTCGCCCTCATAGGAGCGAGAGAGCGGCCAGATCCATAAATTCTGGCGAGCAGCCTTCTCGGCGATCTCCAGATCGTGGCTCTTGTTCGGTAGCATCACAGTCAGATGCATACCAGCCTCATCCCCGGGCACCTCGACCAGGGACCCGAGTTCCTCTCTGATGCTGTCTACGAGCGCACTCCTGCGCGCGCGGTAGAGAACCCGCATCCTTCGAATGTGGCGGGCAAAGTGTCCTTCCCCGATGAAGTCCGCAAGCACTTCCTGACAGAAGCTTGGCGGGCCAATATCGATTGCCCGGCGAATTGTTAGAAAACGATCGATGAGATCGAATGGAATCACGACGTAGCCGAGGCGCAAAGAAGGAAATAGGACTTTGCTGAAAGTCCCGATGTAGATCACGCGATCGTTGGCGTCGAGCCCCTGCAGGGACGCGATCGGCGAACTCTCATACCGATATTCGCTGTCATAGTCATCCTCGAGGATCCAGGATCCCTCGTTTTGGACCCAGTCGAGCAGTTGGAAGCGACGCGAGGCGCTCATTGTCACCCCGAGTGGAAACTGATGAGAGGGCGTAACAAACGCGGCTCGTGCCCTGCGGCATCGCTTGATGCCGGCGGCGACATCGAGGCCTTCCTTGTCCACCGGAACGGGTACCAGACGGCAGCCGGTCAGCGCAAAGGTTTCTCGCGCCAGGCGGTAACCCGGCTCTTCGATCCATACAGAACTTCCGGGGTCGAGCAGAACGCGAGCCGAAATCTCGAGCGCCTGCTGTGAGCCGCTGACGATCATGACTTGCTCCGCTTCGCAGTGCAGCGATCGCGCGGTCCTCAGATAGCTCGCGATGGTTTCCCGTAGGGTTTTCGAACCCATCGGGTCGCCGTAGTGAAATGACTTGGCGTCCATATTTCGGCAATGGCGCGCGACCAGGTTCGACCAGACCTGGAGTGGAAATTGATCGAAGGCCACTTGCCCCACATTGAATGCTCCCCAGCCCTGCAGCCATGGGGCACGCTCAAAACGAGGAAGGATTGAACAGCGGTGCGAAACGGGTCGAGAACCGGAGTGAGGTCCAGAGTGAGCGCCCAGTGGTTTCCGACCGACGATCGCGCTCGGCGTCAGTTGGTCGGGAAGAGAACTGGAAATGATCGTTCCTGCGCCCACGCGGCTCTCGAAATAGCCTTCGGCCAGAAGCTGGGCGTATGCGTTCAGAACGGGAAAGCGGGACACACCAATTTCCGATGCCAGCATCCGGGTGGAGGGAATTCGCTGCCCGGGACGCAGCCTGCCGTCGACAATCGCCACGCGATAAGCGTCATAGATTTGCCTGTGCAGCGATTTCGGGGCTCTCCGGTCGACCGCGATGATGGGGAGAATCCCGGAGGCAACTCGACTCATTTCGCCGGATCATAATGGTCATGTGTGAATCCGGTCAAGCGGCCACTTCCTCCGACCACTTCATTTTATTCCGCCCGCAGCGCGATCGACGAATCCAGTTGGGCCGCACGCCGTGCCGGTTTCTGCGACCGAGCGCACGAGAGCCGGATCGGCCCCACGTTGGGCGATGCGCATCTCCAGGAGAAGCTTGATTTCTCGAAAGAAACCGGCTCGATTTGTCGTTGATGTGGCGATCATGATCCGCCCATCATGATCCGCTCATCATTGATCTGGCTGTCGTTGATCTGGCTATCGTTGATCTGGATATCGTTGAGTCTCAATCCGAGTGCCGAGGCTCCACGGTGCTGGCCGGGGTGACGCCCGAGATGCAAGGCAATATCACCCGCACCTGACACCCCCCTTTTCCGTTCCGGTTGAACAGCTCAATCGAGCCGCCGTGCGCTTCGGCGATCTGGCGCGAGAGCGCCAAACCGATACCGCTCCCCGCTGGTTTGGTCGTATAGAACGGCACGAATGCGTTACTCGGATTCAGCAGTCCTGGTCCGTTGTCGTCGATCGTCAGCACGATGCTCTGACCGTTGTCATGACCTTCGACCCCCCAATGCAACGTCACCTGCGGCCTGCGAACCTCCGTGCCGCCCGAGGAATTATTCGGAAGGTCGTTCGCCGTGGCCGGTTCGAGCGCCGCTTCGACTGCGTTGCGCACAAGATTGATCAGCATCTGCTCGATCTGGTCGGCATCCACCATCAGCGTCACATCCGGGCCCCGAGAAATCGCTACTGCCAGCCGGGTCTCGAGAAAGACCACCCTCTCTACAATTGGGACCATCGCAACTCTGCGGATGACCGGAGGGGGCATTTGGGCCAATTGCCGATAGGCTTGAAGAAACCGGTTGAGCGACGCGGTGCGGGCTTCAATGATGGCCAGACCGCGTTCAAAGTCTCGACGCTGCTCGGAGTTGAGGTCGGTCTCGGCGAGGCGAGTACGCAGGCTTCCCGCGATCGATTTGATTGGCGCGAGCGAATTGTTGAGCTCGTGCCCGAGTACTCGGATCAACCGTTGCCACGCGCTGCGTTCCTCCTCGCGTAGGGCTCGGCTTACGTCCGACAAGACAACCAGAGTGTGTGGCACGCCTTTTTCCCGGAACTTGCTTTGCCGCACCAACCAACGAGCGCTCGAACTGTTGGCGGGCAAGGCCACCAAGGTCTCACTTGCTACGCTGAGGCAATCGGCGAGCCCGATTTCGTCGGCCGTACGTCCCAGCAAGCGAATGGCAGCCTGCTGCAGGAGCTTTTCGCCCGCGGGATTGACCACGCGAAGCACGCGATCCGGGTCGAATGCGAACAACGGTGCATCGATTTCTTCCACCACCCGCCCGAGGAGTGCGGTCGCTTCCATCGCACGGATTCGCTGATCTGCCAGCAGATCGGCCAAGGCGTTGACTTCGAGCGAAAGCTCGCCCAACGCGTCGTCGGGGGCGGCTCCTCGCGCTCGAAACGAATAGTCCTCCTCGCGCAGCGCCGATACAACATTGGCCAATGTCTGCAGCGGCCTCACCGTTTGCGAGTGTAAACCGAGAGCCAGCAGCCACCAGATAAATAACTCCCCGAATAAGAGGGCCAACTTCGACTCTGTGGACCAGGTCTCGAGCCAGATAACCACGCCGCTGACCAAAATTCCGGGTAATGCGATGAGCAGGGAGTAGAGGCTGATGCGATGCTCATAGAGAAGGCGAACCCGCTTGCGAGGAGCCCTCCGCGTTGCCTGGCCGCTGGTTTGCGGAGGAGCGGTCTGCGGGTTAAACGCCATACTTTTCCATGCGCCGATAGAGAGCACCCCGGCTCAGCCCCAAGGCCTCGGCGGCCTGGCTTATGTTCCCCTGAAAACGCTGCAGTGCCTTTCGGATGAGTAGCGCTTCGACCGCCTCCAGACTGAGTTCTTCGAGATTCTGGCCTTGCGGCCGCTGCAGATTCAGCCCGAGATCCGACGGTTGAATCTCCCGTCCGCGGCACATCAATACCGCACGCTCCAGGGTGTGTTCGAGTTCTCGAACATTGCCCGGCCAGGAGTACTGAGCCATGACCTGCAGCGCCGCATTGTCGAATCCTTCGATTTCGCGCCGATAGCGGGACGCATAGCGCCGCAGAAAATGCATCGCCAGCGTCGGGACATCCTCGCGGCGCTCTCGCAGCGGCGGCACATGAATCTCCACCGTATTCAGGCGAAAAAGCAGGTCTTCCCGAAACTGGCCCGAGGAGCATGCCGCTTGCAGGTCGGTGTTGGTGGCCGAGATCAGGCGCACGTCGATCTTCCTTGATCGAGACGATCCAAGCCGCTCGATCTCGCCCGACTCCAGCACGCGCAATAATTTTGCCTGCTGCCGGATCGGAACATTTCCGATCTCGTCCAGAAAAATCGTGCCCCCGTCGGCCAGTTCGAAGCGCCCGATGCGATCGGTGCGCGCGTCGGTGAAGGCGCCCTTCACGTGGCCGAAAAGCTCGCTTTCGAACAGTCCCTCCGCCAACGCGCCCGTATTTACCGCAACCAGAGGACGGGAGGCGCGCGCCGAAAGAGCATGCAGGGTGTGGGCGACCACTTCCTTGCCGCTGCCGTGTTCGCCAGTAATAAGGACATTTGCATCGGAAGGGCCGACCCGTGCGATCGTCTCCAGAACGGACTGCATGGAAGCGGCGGCGGCGATGAACTCCGGACGCCCCTGAATCTGCAGCAGCCGGTTCTCCGCCGCCAGTCTCTCGGCACGCTGCAAGGCGCGATGCAATTCGATTTGCGTTCGCAAAATGGCGAGCAGGCGCTCGTTCTCCCAGGGTTTTTGGACGAAGTCTCGCGCCCCGCGCCGCATCGCTTCCACCGCCAGTTCCACACTGCCCCATGCGGTCATGACGATCACCGGCAGGTTACTGTCGAGCGCCACGATTTCCGAAAGTAGGTCCAAGCCTTCCTGACCAGAAGTTGTGTCCCGGGTGTAGTTGAGATCGATCAGCAGCGCATCATAAGAATCCGTTGCCAACGCCTGCCTGACCTCGCCGGGAGACTTGGCGCTTTCCAGTCGATAGCCCTGGGGGCGAAGCAGAAGTTGGAGAGCTTCGAGGATGTGCGGTTGATCGTCAGCCGCCAGAATGCAGGGCGCGCGCTTCTGATGAGGGTGGGAAGACACGTCGGAACGATCGAGCGAGCGGAGATCTTGCGGCTTGGCCGAAGTCGGCATGGGTTACGGAGAGGACGCGGTGACCGTACCGTTGACCGCATCCTGAATCAACACTCCATTATGTTCCAAAGTTGCCCCGGTGGCGCGATCAAGTTCGACTCGGGCCTTCTGGTAGATCGTCATGGCCGTAACCAGGTCCAGTTCGGCCACCGAAAGATCGCGTTGCGCGGTCATGGTCTGGTAGGTCGAGCCCGATCCAAGATCCTGTTCCTTTTTTGTGATTGCGAATGTGCGATCGGCCAGATCCCTTGCTTTGCGCGCTGACTCAACCCGGGCACGCGATTGTTCGAGCGCATACTGCGCATTCCGCACCTCAATCCGGATCTGCTTTCGCAACTGTTCCTTGCGCAGGCTGGCCTGCCGATACTCCAGCTCGGACCGATATTGGTCGGCCTTGGCGACGCGGTTGCGAAATGGAATACTCAGGTTCAGTCCAACGTAATAATCCGGCGACGAATTGTTGAAGGCGTTTTGCCAGGTACCCGGCAGGCCGGTCAAAACGCTGGAGGAAATGTTGCTGGGGCCGCTGCCAGGAGGGAGGGGAGCGGGGTTTGCCGATCCTCCGAGACCGCTGCCGCCGTAGAAACCGACCAGGGAGAGTGTCGGCAGAAGCGCATTCCGCGCCGCCTGGCGACTGATTTGCCGGTTGGCCAGATCGACGTCGGTCTCCAGCAGTTCCGGGCGATCCTGCAGTGCTTCCGCAATCAAATCGAGAATCGGTTCGCCCGCGTCCGCCTCCGTGTTGGCGGTCAGCATGCGGTCGGTAGGCACGACCGGCATTTCTCCCAGGGTAGGATCGTCGAGGCTCTTGGTGAGCGCGTTTTTCATCAACGATTCCTGCAGCTGAAGATTCGTCCGTGCCACGGTCAAATCCTGGTCGCGCCGGGAAGCTTCGGCTTCGGCTTTCATCACGTCCATCTCCGGAATACTTTCCAGCTGCAATTGCTTCTTGGCGTTGTCGAGCGTCTGATTGGCAAACGCGAGGGACTGCTCATTCACGCTTGCCTGCTCGTAGGCGCTGACCAGGTCCCAGTAAATGTTCGCGATCTGCGTGACCGTGGCAATCACCTGATCTTTGAAAGCGATGTCGGAGATCTTCTTGTTATTTTTCGCGATGCGCAGGAAGCGCAAGTTCGGGCCAAACCCAAATCCCGCAAGAAGCTGTTGCTGGAAACTGAAGCGGTAGTAAGTATTCAAAGCCGGCGACAGAAAGATCTCGGGGCTGTTCGTAGTCTGGCGGCTGTTATTGAACTCAAAAGCAATCGAAGTCCCGCTCGAAAAAGCCTGGGTGTAGAGGGCGTTCACCTGGGCCGTGTTGAGCTGCAGCGAAGGGACGTCGTAGAGTACATTGCTCGACTGCGGCAAGGTCAGGTGCTCGATCCCCATGTTCACATTGAGGGTCGGATCATACGATGACACCGGAGTTCCCACGCCCAAGGTGGACTGCACCAACCCCGAAGCGCCCGCGCCCGCGCCGCCGGCGCCGCTCGTCGTGCCGCCCGCGCCTGCTCCCGGCGCTCCCGCACCGTAGCCTCCGATTCCTCCACCCGGGGTACCTTGCACCACGCCGGTGTTCACGCCCCGAAAACTTCCGCCCGCCCTGGTGCGGAGCAGGTCCGTATCGGCAATCGGCAAGTTGTAGCGTGCGATCGCCAAATCCAGATTGTTCTCGAGCGCAAGGTCGATCGCATTTTTCAGCGACAAGTACAGTTTGCCATCCCGAATCAAGCGATCGAGACGCGGAGAATTCGCAAGCACCGGCTCGGCCACATCCTCCGCCATGTAGGGGCTGAGCGGATTGTGCGATTGCGGCATCTCGAGCGACTTGGGTGTGCGCACCTGGGCTTGCGCGATGCCCGAGGTAAGCAGGAGCAGCGCCGTTAGAACAACGTCCAAGCATCTTTCCCGGAAACAGAGACTCATCGATTCACCGCCACGTCAGTCGACTCGGTCGTTGAAGGTAAATTTGGATTCGCCGTATCGCCCACCAGCCAGCCATCGCCTAGCTGGATGGTGCGGGTCCCATAGCCGGCGTTGGTTTCGGAGTGGGTGACCTGCACAATGGTCGTTCCCTGCTGATTCAATTCCCGGAAAAGTTCCATAATCTCTTTGGCTTGGCTGGAATGCAGGTTGCCGGTCGGCTCATCGGCGAGCAGCAACACGGGTTTATGAATGACCGCTCGCGCGATCCCGACCAACTGCTGTTGTCCGCCAGAAAGCTGGCTGGGATAGAGATCCTTTTTGGCGACAATCTGAAAACGATCGAGTGCATCGGCCACCAGGCTTTGCCGCTGGTTGCGCGGAATGTCCTTGTAAGAAAGTGGCAGATCAATGTTCTCCAATACCGTGAGATCGTCGAGCAGGTGATAACTCTGGAAGACCATGCCGATGTTCTTCTTCGCCAGCTCCGCGCGTTCTTTCCGTTTCATGGTGTGCGCGGCCTGCTCCTGAAACCAGTACTCGCCCTGCCACTGGTCGTCCAAAAAAGCGAGGACATTCAAGAGCGAAGATTTCCCCGCGCCCGACGGTCCCATCACCGTAATAAACTCGCCCTGCTGAATTTCGAGGTTGATGCGCCGCAGCACCCAGGTCTGGCTGGGGCCGGTCTTATAGCTGCGTTCGATGTTTTGGAGCCGGATCATTTTCTTTTTCCTCTCAATCGCCCTTTGAATTCCTTGTTCATTCCTCAATGTGGTCATCGGGTCTACCTGGTGGCGCGGCGTGCGGGGAACAAACAGGCGGACCAACCGGCCACCATGATGGTTCCGACCACCATCGCGAGCGTCAGCGGATCGGTGGCCGAAACACCGTATTCGCGCCCACCCCGAGCGCGATGGTCGCGACAACGATCAAGCTAAGCCCCGGCGTTTTCTCAAACTGGCGCACGGCGTAACGCAGATCTTGCAGAAATCCATTCATGATCCGAATCTCCTACTCGTAGCGCAGTGCTTTCATTGGTTCCACCCGAGCCGCCCGCCGTGCCGGCAACAGGGCGGAGGTAAGCGCAACCAGGATCACCAGCACGGTCATCAAACACAGCGTCAGCGGATCACTGCTCGAAATACCGTACAACTGACTTCTGACAGCGCTCATCATCAGCAGCGACAAAGGCAGCGTGACCGCGATGCTGATTCCTGCCAGCCATAGCACCTCGGACAGCACCATCCTGACTACCGACGCGCGGGTCGCTCCGAGCGCCATGCGAATGCCAATCTCACTGGTTCTCTGCGCGGTCGAAAACGCGAGAACTCCATAGAGACCCACGGCCGCCATGAGAGCGGCAAGAACGCCAAACCCGGAGGCGAGCAATGCGATTACGCGCTCGGCGATCAGGTTGTTGTCGATCTGCTCGTCCATGGTGCGGAAGGTGTCGAGCACCAGGTTGGAGTCGAGCGTCTGCATGGCGCGGCGGATCGTGCTTTCCGCGCTTTCGGGCTGCTGCCAGGTGCGGACATAGAAGGTCATCGCGTGCGGCTCCGGCGACTGGAGGTAGGAAAAGAACACCGTACGCGTGACCGGTTCTCGAACGCTGGTATGCTTGGCGTCTTTTACGACTCCAATGATGGCAACGTCGGTTTTTGTTCCAGGGCCGCCGCCATGGCCGAAATAATGTCCAAGCGCCTGCTGCGGATCTCCGAAAAAGTGGCGCGCCAGGCTTTCATTCACCACCGCCACCTTCTCCGATCCCTCGCGGTCTTGGTCGGTTAATCCTCGGCCTGCCAGCAACGGCATCTGCAGGGTCGAGAAGTAGTCCATGCTCACGTTCGGCTGCTCAACTTGCATGTCCTCTTGCGGTTTCTCGGCGTAGCCGGCAATCGTAATGTTTCCGGTTTCGTTGTCGTTCGCCAACTCAGGATCGTTGGTCGCGGCCACCGAACGAACTCCCGGCAAACCTTTCAATGTTTCGAAGATTCTTTTGTAGAGGGCAAAGGTGCGCGCGGGCTCGTAGCCGGCTAGTCTCGGGTCCACCCCGAAGGTGAGCAGATGATCGGTCGCGAATCCGGCATTGAGCGATTTGAGATTGTGCAGCGTGCGCACGAAGAGGCCGGCGCCCACTAACAACATCAAGCTCAGCCCGATCTGCAGTGCCACCGAAACGCGGCGGAAACGTAGTGGACCGCTTCTGGCGGTCATGCCTTGTTGTTTCAGGGCAGGCGCCAGATCTGGGCGCCAGAATTGCGCCGCCGGGGCGAGACTGAAAAGCAGAGTCGCAAACAGCGCCAAAGCAAAATTGAAGAGCATGATCCGCAGATCAGGCGTGGCGGAAAAAGGAAGATCGCCGGTGCCTCCACTCCAGATCATGTTGATGAGCAGGGCCGAGATCCGGGGCGCCAGCAGCATGCCCAATAATCCTCCGGCAACGCCCAGCAGGAGTCCTTCGACCAGTAGTTGTTGGATGACTCGTTTGCGCTTTGCGCCGAGCGCGTAGCGCACCGACATTTCACGGATGCGCCCGGATGCGCGGACGAGCAGAAGGCTGCCTACATTGGCGCAGGCCATGAGTGCGACCAGTCCGACCATGCCCATCACGATCAGCAGGGGCATCTGAACATCACTGCGGAGCGGGGAAAATCCTTTGGCGCCGTCGAGAACGAGCAGGTGCGACTTGGCCACGAAGCGGGTGGTGAAATCGTCCGACTGGCTCTTGATCTGTTTCAGTTCATCGGAGCGAACCGAATACCAGAGCGGGGCGATGCCGGCCTCGGCCGATTCGCGTCTGGTTCCCGGTTTCAGCTTTCCGACGATATTCAGCCAACTCGAACGGCGATCCTCGAGATCCTTGCTTCCGGGCATCACCTCGGCCTTCATCATCATGGGGACAAACACATCTGGAGTGTCTCCGAGCACCACGCTGTGAAAGCCGGGTGGCGCAACTCCGACCACCGTGAAGGGATGACCGTTCACCAGGATGCTCTGGTTCAAGATTCCCGGATCGGTGCCAAAGCGGCGCTGCCAATAGCTGAAACTCAGCACAGCCACGGGACTCGCGTCCGGCACCAGATCGTCCGAGGCCACGAAGAGCCGTCCGAGCGCGGGCTGGAGAGCGAGAACATCGAAGTAATTGCCGGAGACCAATTCCGCCGCGACCAGATCGGGCTGGTTGTGCCACTGCACTCCGACCTGCGCCGCATCCGTGGCAATCAGGCCACTGAAGACGGAGTTGCGGTCGCGCAGATCGCGATACATAGGGTAGGAGAAGTAGAACTTTCCATCCGCCCGCGAACTGATGCGTCCGGTGTTGCTGCCTTCGTACTTCAGAATCACCAGCCGATCCACATCTTTTACGGGCAGGCTGCGCAATAGCGCCTGATCGAGCAAGCTGAAAATCGCGGTGTTGGCGCCGATCCCGAGGGCGAGCGTAACAATCGCAACCGTCGCAAAGCCAGGCGACTTGCGCAACTGACGCAGGGCGTAGCGGAGATCCTGGAGTAGTCCGTTCATGCGTTCTCCTTATTCATAGCGCAGGGCCACCATTAGGATCGACCTTGGCGGAGCGGCAGGCGGGCAGTACGGCGGACACGAGTGCGACCGCCGCTACCAGCACGATCACCACGCCGAAGGTCAGTGGATCCGTGTTTGAGATACCGAACAACTGACTGCGAACGGCATGGCCGAAAAGCAACGACAGTGACAAGCCCGTGAAAGGATGGCCGTTGATCGAAATGCTCTGGTTCAGAACGCGCCGGTCGGCGCCAAATCTCCGCTGCCAATAATCGAATCCGAGCACCACCACCGGGCTGGCAACGTCGTAGTAATTACCGGAAATCAATTCCGCGAAGGCGAGCTCAGGCTGGTTGTGCCATTGCACTCCGACCTGGGCCGAAGCAGTCGCAATCAGGCCGTTGAAGACCGAGTTGCGGTCGCGCAGATCCCGATACATGGGATAAGAAAAATAGAGGTGTTCGTCGCCGCGGGGAGAAGAATGGCCCGAGTCCTCGCCCGAATATCTCAGCAGGACAAGCCGATTCGGGTCCTCGACGGGCAGGCTGCGCAGCAGGGCCTGATCGAGCAAACTGAGGATTGCTGTGTTCGCGCCGACGCCGAGGGCGAGCGTCAGGATGGCAACCGTCGCAAACCCCGGCGACTTGCGCAACTGGCGCCGAGCGTAGCGGAGATCCTGGAGCAGGCCGTTCACGCGCTCTCCTTACTCATATCGCAAGGCCACCATGGGATCGACCTTGGCGGCGCGGCGCGCCGGCAGATAGTTTGCGAGAAAGGCCACGGCAGCGAGCAGTGTGGCAACGCCCGAGAAAGTCAGAGGGTCGGTTGCCGTAATTCCAAACAGCATCCCCGAGATCAGCCGCGTCACTGCGAGCGAAAGCAGGGTGCCGGCCGCGATCCCGATGAAGGCGAGCGTCATGCCCTGCTTCACTACGAGTGCGAGCACATCGGGACGCCGAGCTCCGAGAGCGATGCGGATACCGATTTCGTGAGTGCGTTGGGCGACCGAATAAGACATGACGCCGTAGAGTCCGATGGCCGCCAGCAGCATGGCCACCGCGGCAAAGATGGAGAGCAGAAGCATGCTGAATCTACGCCGTTGAACAGAGTTGGCCATGACTTCCTGCATGGTGCGGAGGTTCGCGAGCGGAACGTCTTTGTTGATGCTCCAGACCGCACTCTGCGCCGCCGAAGACAGGCTGGTGGCGTCGGAGGTTGCGCTGCGGATGGCCACGTACATTGACGGCCATTGCGCCTGGCCGAGCAACTGATAGATCTCGGAGCGGGGATCGGTATCGAGCCCGACGTGTCTGACATTGCCGACGACACCGATGATCTGCAGCGTCAAATAATTCGGGCCCGGACCGAAATTGGTGAGCGTTTTTCCAATCGGGTCCTGACCGGGAAAAACGGCGCGTGCCAGAGCTTCGTTGACGACTACTAGATTCAGAGAACTGGCGATGTCGTTCTCGCTGAAGCTGCGGCCCTTCAGCAAGGGAATGCCCATGGTGCGGAAATACTCAGGAGTGCTGACGCGAATATCGGCGCTATAGTTTTTTTCCGTTCCTGCGACGCTGAAGCTGCGTGAACTGTTGCCTCCAGCGAGCGGCAGCCGGCTGACAGCGCCCGCCGCCCGCACGCCGGGCCACGCCTGAAGCCGCTCGAGGACTTGCTGGTAGAACGCGAGTTGGCGAGCAGCGTCGGTCGAGGATGGCAGTCCAAGATTGAAAGTCAGGAGATGATCCGGATCGAAGCCAGGATTAACATCCATGAGCCGCGCGAAGCTCTTGTGCAGCAGTCCGGCCCCAACCAGCAGGACCAGCGAGAGTCCGACTTCAACGATTACCAGCGCGCAACGGGTTCGCCCGCGGTGCGCCGTGCTCCCGCGCTCGCCTTCCTTGAGGCATCCGTTGGGGTTCGCTCGCGACGATTGCAGAGCGGGAACCACGCCAAAAACAACTCCACAGAGAACCGAAGCCAGAAAACTGAAGGCCAACACTTCCCAGTTCATTCCAATCTGCTTGAACTCACGAATCTCCGGCGGACTCAATGCCAAAAGCGATGGAACCGCTGCCACTGCCAGCAGAAACCCGAGAACTCCTCCGACAGAGGCGAGCAGCACACTTTCGGTAAGCAACTGGCGGAGCAACCGCCGCCGGGTCGCTCCCAGAGCGGTTCGAATCGAGATTTCTTTGCTGCGTGCTGTGGCTCGCGCCAGAAGAAGGTTGGCGACGTTTGCGCAACAGATCAGAAGCACGATGACCACCGCCGCCAGCAGTACCAACAGAACCGGACGAATGTCACCGACGACATATTCATGTAACGGAAGAAAGCTCACGCCGGTCTTGTCGTTCGAATCCGGATACTGCTTCTCGAGACGCCGGCCGATGGTATCGAGCTCGGCATGGGCCTGCTGCGCCGTCACTCCTGGTTTCAACCGCGCCCAGACGTCCAGATAATTTCTATCCCTGAAAGTGCGTGGATCTTTGTCCGGGGCCAGAGGATGAGTAGGCACGCCCCAAGGCGAAGGCAGCCAGAGTTCGCCGGCCTCGTCCGGAGAAAAGTTCGGCGGCATCACGCCGACGACGGTGTACGGCTCGCCGTTCAGCTGGATGTTTTTGCCCACCAGCGCACGATCCCCGGCAAAGTAGCGCTGCCACAGGCCATAGCCGAGGACGACCACGTGATCATTGCCGGATTGTGCGTCGCTTGCCTCTAAAGCGCGCCCGAGGATCGGATTGATTCCGAACAGAGGGAAGAAGTTGGGCGTGGTCATGGTGCCCTTGACCCGCTCCGGACGATCTCCAGTCGACAGGCTTCCTTGCCATCCGCGCGACGCTGCCATGTGGAGGAAGGCCTGATTTTGCGAGAGCTGGTCTTCGGAAACCCAATCCAGATAGTTCGCGGGAGAGGCATCTTCGGTGGAAACACCCTCGAATGTCTGCGCGACCTTTACAATGCGATCCGAATCCGGGTAGGGAAGCGGATGCAACAATACTTGATCGACCACGCTGAATACCGCAGTGTTGGCGCCGATTCCGAGCGCCAGCGTGAGCACCGCAACCACGGTGAATCCGGGGCTCTTGAGCAACTGGCGCCGAGCGTAGCGGAGATCCTGGAATAGTCCGGTCATTCGTCCCTACTCTCTTTTCACTCGTACCGCAGAGCTACCATCGGATCGACATTGGCGGCGCGCCAGGCGGGCAGAAACGCGGCCAGCGCGCCGACCAGCGCCAGGCAGCATGTTGCCAGTGCAAAACTCAGCGGATCGAAGGGAGATAATTGATAAAGCATCGAACCCAGAAAACGCGCGCATCCAAACGCCAGCGGAAGGCCGACTGCAGTCCCAACGCAGCTAATGACCAGGCTCTCGCGCATTACCATCCAGAGCATTTGGCGGCGTTGCGCTCCGAGCGCCATGCGAGTTCCGATCTCTGCCGTGCGCCGATTCGTCCGGTAGGACAAGGTGCCATAAAGTCCGGTAGCCACGAGCAGCGCGGCCAGCGCGCCGAAAAATCCTCCCAGCCGCGCGAACATTTTCGGCTCCGAGTACGACTGCTCGAACTGGGCAACCTGGGTCATCGGCTTCTCAAGCGGAACATTGGGGTCGATTTCGTGAACCACCTGGCACAGCGTCGGCAGCAGGTTCAGAGGTTCGCCATTCACCCTCACCTCGATGTGCATGGTGCTGCCACGATCGGGCGTCTGGAAGGCGGGGAAATAAGCCATCGGGAGCGGCTTCTCATCGACCGCTCTGTACTTGCTGTCCTTCGCAACTCCAATGATGGTTCGGTTATCGCGGAACTTGTGTCCAAGTGGATTGGTATGCGGTAAGAATGTCTTAACGAACGTTTCATTCACCACGACAACGGGTAAAGACGAGGGAGTGTCGGCGTCGGTAATGTCGCGGCCTTCCAGGATGGGGACTCCAAGCACGCGGAAGTAATCAGGGCCAACATCATTGCTTCGCACCAGCGTTGAACTGAACCGCCCTTTGAGCGTGACGCCGTCCAGAGCATCATCGTCGTTGTTGCTGCTCCATCCCGAGCCGAGGCGGTTCTCCATGAGCGTGACGGATTCAACCCCGGGCACCGCACGAATCCGTTCGAGCAGGGTGCGATAGAACGTGAGCGTCGCCGAGTCAGTGTGCGCGTTCTGAGGACTGACTCCAAAAACCAGCAGGCCATCGACCCGCATTCCCAGGTCTTGCCTCTCGTAATTCCGAAGCGTGCGCAGCAAAAGAGCGGCCGAGACGAGCAGCAACATGCAGACCGCGATCTGCGCCGACATGAGCACCCTTCCGCCGAGTGCACGATGCCTGTCTTGCGTGATGTTGGTTGCAGTGGCCCGCAGCACGCCGGAAACAGGCGCCCGGAGCGCGATCCACAGAGGCGCGATGCCAAAGGCCAGCGCGCTGATCGCTGAAATCCCGAGCGTGAACAGCAACACGCTGCGATCAGGCCCAAGCCCCGTCTCAATTCCCGACCACGCCGCCAGCGCGTCGGTGGCGAGCAGCGCGAACGCCCAACCGAGCCCCGCTCCCGCCATCACCAGCAGCGCACTTTCCGTCAAGAGTTGACGGAAAAGGCGACTCTTCTCCGCCCCGACTGCCATGCGCAGGCTAAACTCCCGCTGCCTCGCCTCATTCCGCGCCGTGATCAGCATCGCCACATTCGAGCAGGCAATCAGCAGGACGAGTAGCACCAGTCCCATCAAGATTCGTACCGGCTGCTTGTATTGCTGGTTGAGGCCCCGAATTCCCCTCGCGGGATCGAAATTTAGCAGCGGCTTCCACTCCTTCGGGTCAATCGTGCCGACTCCAATCTTCGCCGCTTCGCCAAATGTAGATTGCAATGCGTTTTGCGCTTGTGCGGGCGTAACGCCCCGTTTAAGGCGGACCATCAGCGGCATGCACCAGCATTTTGGTGCGTACAGGCTGTCATCGCCCGCGGCATTCCCCCAGGCATTCAACTCCGCTCGGCTTTGCAACGGAATCCAAAAATCGGTTGAGGTTGCCGGTTCGAGCCCGCGAAACCCCTGCGCGGCAATGCCGACGATCGTGAAAGGCACATTCTTGATGAACAGAGCTGTACCGAGAACCGCCGCGTCCTCGGCAAAACGCCGCGCCCAAAAGTCACGGCTGATCACGACGATTTGCGAGTGCTCTCTCTCGTCCTCGAGCGAAAACCCGCGGCCTCGAAAGATTCCAGCCGTCAAGCCAGAAAAGAAATTTCCACTGACCTCGTCACCCTCTGCCGCCTCCGGCGTCTCCCCGTAGCGCACCGCAACCTTGCCGATCGCAAGCGGAACATAACCGATGACATCATCGAGCACGTCGTTGCGCTGGCGGAGCGCTTCAAAGACTGGTTGCGAAAACGACGTGTCCCCGTCGCCCGTATTGTGCGCTCCCCGCGGCTGGCCCCCGCTCGCGATGTGCAAATGGTAAAGCCGCTCCGGATCGCGTACCGGCAGCATCCGCGACAGGACAGCATCCATCACGCTGAACACTGCCGTGTTCGCACCAATTCCGAGCGCTAGCGTGACCACGGCGACCGCCGTAAATCCCGGGCTCTTGCGCATCTGCCGCAGCGCGTAGCGCACGTCCTGCAACAGCCCACTCATGCGCTCGTCTCCTGCAGGAGCTTCTTCAGTTCCTCTTCCGCCACGACTTTGCCGTCGAACAGATGCACCTCGCGCTGCGCGTGCTTGGCAAAGCGCGGATCGTGCGTCACCATGCAGATCGTCGCTCCTTCGCGATGCAGTTCCTGCAGCAGTTCCATGACCGCTTCGCCATTGCGCGAATCGAGATTCCCGGTGGGCTCGTCGGCAAGCAGAATGGAAGGTTTCCCGCCGAGCGCTCGCGCTACCGCCACGCGTTGCTGCTGACCGCCCGAAAGCTGCGACGGATAGTGCCGCACTCGGTGGGCCATGCCCACCCGCTCAAGCGCTGCCATCACCCGAGCCTTGCGGTCCGCCGCCGGCATTCTCTGACGGTAGGTGAGCGGCAGTTCGACGTTTTCGTAGACCGTCAGATCGCCAATCAGGTTGAAACTCTGGAAGATGAACCCAATCTCCTGGTTTCGAATCCGCGAGCGCTCCGCGAAATCAAGATTCTCGACGGTCTTCCCATTCAGTGAATAGCGTCCGGCGGTCGGCGTATCGAGCAGTCCGATGATCGACAGCAGCGTGGATTTGCCGCAGCCCGACGGCCCCGACATGGCGACGTACTCTCCTTTATTTACCGACAGGTGGATGCCGGAGAGCGCATGCGTCTCGATCTCATCGGTGTAGAAGATTTTGGTCATATCCTGAATCTGAATGAGTGGCTGTCCTAGGTCGGTCATTGCTGATTCCTCGCTCCTGAAGTGTTTCCGGTGTGGTGACGGGGCTTTGCCCGCTCGAAGCCCGGGCCGAGCCCGGCATCCCATCTTATTCAAGCCGTATGCGATCCGTGTTGTCCCAGCGCGACATGTCGGACAAGATGACCGTGTCGCCCTCGTGCAATCCCTCAATCACCTGAATCGAATTCACCGAAGCTCGTCCAACTTTGACGGGCACACGCAACGCTCCCTGTCCGTCGGGGCCGAGTTTGAACAAACTGATGGTGCTGTTCTCCTGCCCGAATGCGGGACGCCCCACATAGAGCACGTTATCCATCCGCTCCAGGTCGATCGTCCCATCCACACTCAGATCAGGACGCGCACCCTTCGGGAGTTCGCCTGTGAGTTTGACGTCGACCGTCACCGTTCCGTTTTGTACCGCCGGATCGACCCGCATTACCGCGCCCGTAATCACGCCGTTGTGGGTGTCGACCGACGCCGGCTCGCCAATCTGCACGTCGCGCGCCTGCGTCTCGGCGACCTTCAGCGTGGCCATCAGGTGATCGGGTTCGACGACCTTCGCCAGCATGGTTCCGGGCAGAACATGCTGGCCGACCTGCAGCGGCAGATCCACCAGCACGCCATCGATCCCGGCTCGAACTTTCAAGGCGTCCAATTGTTTTTGTTTCAGTTCCGCCAAGGTGCGCATCTGATCGACTTTGTCCTGCTGTTGCGCCATCTGCGTCTCGATCGCCCGCTGATTGGCCGTGAGCATCTGCGTTTCCAGATCATTTCTGGTGGTGAGTTCGTCTGCCTTGTCTTTCGAAGACTTGTAGGCCAATCCAGAGATGACTCCCAGTTCGTAGAGCGCCTTGTCGGTTTGCGCCTGCCGTTGCGCCTGCGCGTCGTCCGCGTGCACGGTGGCGGCGCCGGCTTTCTGGCTCATCAGATCGCTTTCGAGCTTGACCCGTTGGCTCTGGTATTCAGCTTGGGCGGCCTTGAATTGCAGCTGCGCGTCAACCGCGGCTTGTTCTGTCTGCGGATTGCTCATCTCGAGCAGAATCGTGCCAGCCGTCACCTGCGACCCAGGCAGCAGGTGAATGCGAACGACCGTAGCCTCGGTCTCGGCCGGAATCTGCCGCACTGCCTCCTGGCTAGGGACAAGTGTCCCCAACCCGCGCACCTGGCGCAACATCGGACCGCGCTTGACCGTGTCGGTCCAGACGGTTCCGCGCTCAACGGTCGGCGCCGCCGGCTTCAGCCGTGAAACTCCGACCGAGACCGCAGCCACGCCTACGATCACCGCCACTACGAGAATCGCCTGGCGACGACGTTTCTGAGTCTTGAATTCGGGCCGAGCGATGTCCATTCGGTCCTAGAGTGGCAACTGAAATACCATCTTCTGAAGAACGTTAAGTATCCTGAAACACGGTGGATAAGGTTCATGGCATGGATCGAAACCGATGTGTCTCTATCCTGAACTGAACGATGGTGTCCGAGAATGGACAGAATCGCATCGCTCCAAACGGACTGAATCGGCCGGAATCGTTCAGGAAGAATAGCCAAGATTCGCGTTCGCAGGAGTTTCCTTGCTACTAACCGCCATGGCATTGCTAGCGTGCTGGATTCTGGCTCGGCGCGCCATTCGCGTCGATCCCATGGTCGCGCTGCGTTACGAGTAGCGTCCGAGCCGTCGACGACAGGTGACTTCTGAACGTATCCGGCTGCGGTCAGCCTCTCCCCCGGAACTGGATGATTCTCCTGCGGTCGCGTTTGGATGGCCGGCTGGTGGGTAGCGGTTCGAACTGCCTCATCGCCTTACGTTCCGCTGCCACCTTCAGGCGCAGTTCCCGGCTGGCCTCGGTCTCCCGATAAAAGGTTTGCGCAACCGAAGCCGGGCCGCGCACGTCGCTGAGCAGCAGGACGTCCACCTCGAAATCACCGCCGTCGTTGGTCACATGCAACCTGTCTCCCACCCGGACCTCGCGCGCAGCTTTGGCAGCCTGTCCGTTCGATTGAACGCGGCCGAGTTCGCACGCGCGCGCGGCTAAGGCTCGCGTCTTGAAGAATCGGGCGGCCCAAAGCCACTTGTCCATACGCACAGAATTCATGCTCTATTTTCCTGCGCGCGCGGCCGCGCGGGATTCCCCCGTCGAATCCGCCCCCTGCCGTTTGTTGCCCAACTTGCGAGACGCTGCTCGCGCTCGGGGTTCCGGATTCAGGACCTTTTCGATTTCGTCCCGCAACCAACGGTTTGCCGGATCATTCTCCACGCTCTCGTGCCAGTACAAGTGGGCTTCGAGACGCGGCGCCTGCAGCGGGAACGGATAGACCCGGTTCAGCAGACCCGCATTCACCAAGCTCGCGTTCAGCAGTTGCGCGTGGCGCTCCGGCAAGGTCAGCAGCATGTCCGTCTCGCTCACCACCATGCAAGCGGTATGGTTGTGTTGGCTGCGCAGAAACACCTGGCGGCGAAGCCCTCGCCGGCTGAGTTCTACGTCGATCAGGCTGGGACCGTGGCGCCGCGACGACACTTGAATATGGCGCTGCCCGAGATAAGTATCCAAATCAAGTTTGTCCTTGATCGCCGGGTGGCCTTGACGAGCGATGACCACGAACGGTTCATTCAGAAGCCACTTGTGCCGAATGCGATCGCTCATCGTCATGGGGATGTCGAAGGCCAGATCGACCGAACCGCTGGCCAGTTCGGTTTCCAGATCTCTGCGCTTGACCCGCGAGGTTGAGATCGACATTCCCGGGGCGGAATGTGTCAACCGCTGCAGCAGGGATGGAAGAATCAGCGCCTCGGCATATTCCCATCCCGCGAGGTGAAAGTTCCGGCGCGTGTGTTCGGGGACGAAATTACGACTCTGGCTGAGGTTCACTTCCAGGATTTGCAGCGCTTGTCGCACTTGCTCAATCATGTTGCGCGTGAACGGCGTCGGCACCATGTGCGGCCCCTGGCGGACGAACAGCGGGTCCTGCAGGAGATCGCGCAATCTCTTCAGCGCATGGCTGATGGCAGGTTGCGTCAGGTTCATTTGCTGGCCGGCGCGAGTGATATTGCCCTCGCGATAGATGGCTTCGAGCACCACGAACAAGTTCAGGTCGACCTGACTTAAATGCACGCCGCATATATTACAGGATTCATAGGATTCATTAGGAGAATTTTCCTTCAGTCGCTAGGCTAGTGTGCCTGCGGGGCGAGCGCGTACCAGATGGAGTTTTCTCAGTCACCGAGAGCCCGGAGCTATGTCGAGCGCCTCTCGGCGTTCATGCAGGAGCACGTCCTGCCGGCCGAGCCTGAGTATCGCGCGCAAGTCGAAGACCTTCCCGACTGGCGCAACTGGAAACAGCCTCCGGTGGTCGAAACCTTGAAGGCCAAGGCTCGGGCTGCCGGCCTCTGGAATCTGTTCCTCCCCGACGCGGAGTATGGTGCTGGCCTCACCAACGTGGAATATGCGCCGCTTGCGGAAATCACCGGCCGGTGCTCGTTTGCTCCGGAGGTTTTCAACTGCAATGCGCCCGACACCGGCAACATGGAAGTGCTGGTGAAGTATGGTTCGGTGGCGCAAAAGGATCGGTGGCTCAAGCCTCTGCTCGCCGGCGAAATTCGCTCCGCGTTCTCCATGACGGAGCCGGATGTGGCCTCTTCGGATGCCACAAACGTGCAAGCGACGGCGCGAATCGAGGGCGACCACGTGGTCCTCAACGGCCGGAAATGGTGGAGTTCCGGGGTTGGCCACCCTCACTGCCGGCTGCTCATTTTCATGGGCATCACGGATTGTTCCGCGGCCACGCATCGACGTCATTCGATGGTTTTGGTTCCGCTCGACACTCCCGGGGTCAAGATCGAGCGCATGTTGTCCGTATTTGGATCCTACGACTCGCCCTTCGGGCACGGCGAGGTCCGCTTCACCAATGTTCGGGTGCCGCTCGACCACATCATCGCCGGACCGGGCCGCGGTTTCGAAATCGCGCAGGGCAGGCTCGGCCCCGGCCGCATCCATCACTGCATGCGCACGCTCGGAGTGGCCGAACGCGCGCTTGAACTTTTGTGCCGTCGATCGCTCCATCGCGTGGCCTTCGGCAAACCTCTGGCCGAACTGGGCGCCAACGCCGATGTCATTGCCAACGCCCGCATCATGCTCGAGCAAGCCCGTCTTCTCACCCTCAAAGCCGCATGGATGCTCGATGAAGTTGGCACCAAAGGCGCGCGCAGCGAAATCTCGCAAATCAAAGTCGCGGTTCCGACGATAGCCCTCGAGATCATCGACCAGGCAATCCAAATGCACGGGGGCGCGGGCGTTTCCGCCGATGTTCCGCTGGCCGACATGTTTGCCATGATCCGCACCCTGCGCATCGCCGACGGCCCCGATGAAGTGCATCGCGCCTTGATTGCCAAGATGGAGCTGCAGAAATACAAACCCAACCGCGTGGCCTCGGCCTGATTCGATTGTAGATCGGGGGTGGCAGGGCCGACATCACGGCCAATGCCTAGCCGGCGGTATCACCATCCATCCGAGCCGTGCGCCTTGGAGTGCTCGCGCAAGACGTTGGCGACGCCAACGTTTCCAACAGAATCAAAACCAGAGTTCCCAGGCGTCAGTTGCGTGCGCTTCAGAAGCCGGTCGCCGCGATCGCGGTGGTGGGATGCAGTGCGACAATCTGATCTACGTTCGTCATTTTCAAGACCTCCTCGACATGCGCGGTGGCGCCCGCCACTCGCAACTCACCGCCCGCCTTCTTCATTTGACCGGCAGACATCACGATGATCCCAATCCCGGTGCTGTCGACGTTGGTAACGCCGGTCAGGTCGAAGATCACTTTTTTTCTTCCCTCACCGACCAGCTTCTCGACCGCCCATTCCAGCTGCTTGCTCTCCCTGCCAAGCGTGATCTTCCCCGTGATTTCGAGGACCACAATGTCAGGTTGCGCGTGCTTGGTCTGAATGTCGAGCATGAGCCATGCTCCTTTCCGATATTTGCGATTCGATCTTTGACCAGAAGGACGGCTGCTAACGAAACCCGCTGAACATTACCACATCCGAAGCGTTGTAGCGGGCGCGAGTGATCGCGAATTTCTTGCCATCCCGGGACCAGGCATAAGCGGCCACAATGCCTGGCTCGGAATCGAAGCGAGTCAACTGCACGGGCGCGCCGCCGGAGAGTGGCTGCAAGTAAACGTTCTGCGTATTGCCCGTCGTATTGCGCACGTAGGTGAGCGCGTGGCCATCCGGCGTCCAACGGATGAGTGAATAATCTGACGGAGCCTCGAGCTCCTGCACGGGCGCGTCGTCTTCCAGTTTTTGCACCATGATCTTCGATTTTGTGCTGGCTCCCTGGCCGTCAATCTTGCCGTAGGCTACCAAGGCGCCATCGGGAGAAACCGCGGGCGCCGTAGCAAAGGTCCCGCGAGCCAGTTCGAACGGCTTGCCCCCGTCGGTTGAGACCTTGAAAATTCGTGCCACGCTATCAGCGGCGATGAACGATTCATAAACCGCCCACTTGCCGTCTGGCGTGCAAGAAGAACTCCTGTCAAACCGTCCGAAGGTGAGCTGCTTCAACTCGCCGGTCGCAACGTTCAGCCGCCACAATTGCACCTGGTTGTCTTCGGACAATATCGCCAGCACGGCCGCGTCTCCCGGACCACAGGCAGTCACATCCGTGACCAATGGGTCGTTCTCGAGGAGGTGAACCCGATTGCTGCCGTCGCTGTTGGTCACGTAGGCATGGGACGCGGTATCTACTTGTAATAATTTGCCTCCACCTGTCCAGGACAGCGAGAAGCCGGTCGCTTGTTCGGTCGAGATCGGAGTGAGCTTCCAATCGATTTTGTCATTCAGTACCGCTGGGGAATCGCTTACATAAATCGTTGCCTGTGGGCGCTCCTGGGTGGTAACGAACGACTTACCGTCCGCAGTGACGCTAAGCGAGTTGTAGTGACTCAAATCGTTGCTGATCTTGAGTAGCTCTCCAGCGGGATAAGGCTGAAACCAGATCTGCGGGCGCAACCCAGTCGATTTTTCGGCGCCGATCACGAACAGCCCGGAGGAATCAGGCAGCCAGGTCAGGCTAACGACGATCATGGGCAGCGAAAAACTTCTGACCGGCTTGCCTTCCGGCGTGAGCACCAGAATGGATGCCAGCGTGTTCTTTCCGAGCGCCAGTGCGCCCACGGCGATGAGGTCGCCCGAAGCCGACCAGGAGGGGTCCGTGCTGAGGCCCTTGATCCCGGACTCATGCCGCAGGATGACATTTTCACCGCTGCCGTCCGCATTCGCCACTAGCAACTGATCTTCGGCTTTTTCCTGAAGGAAGCGTCGATAGACCATGCGCTTACCGTCGGGGGAGAACGAGGTCTTGCTGGCGATGTCGCTCACGATCTGTCGCGACGCCCCACCGAGGGCCGGCACACTGTAGAGATTCATGTTGTTCCCATTGGCCGGGTCCAGGTGAGTGTAGTAAAGATAGTTGCCGTCCGGTGTGAACGTGGCCCCCGAGCCAAAAAATCCGGTCTGCGGGGGCACAACCGTGACCTCGCTGCCGGTAATGACCTGCTTCA